>OLVT01002307.1_pt1 | contig 13462 bp, 8 predicted proteins | sample 1673241 | NCBI WGS metagenome assembly OLVT01 (sample SAMEA3178936, study PRJEB25190) | human gut metagenome | biome: human gut; feature: human-associated habitat; material: faeces | place: Austria | collected 2013 | reverse complement strand
TGACTGGATGATATCGCCGTCCTGAAGCACATTGTCGGAAATGAGCACCGCGCCTCATTGATGCTGAATGGCAGGCAGAGGACAACGGCGGCTCTCTCTATACCGTGGAGATCAGCGTTTACGCAAACAACCGTACCGGTCTTCTGGTGGATATCTCCAAGATCTTTACCGAGCGGAAGATCGACCTTGCGGCGATGAACGTGAGAACGAGCAAGCAGGGAACGGCTTCCATCGATGTGACGTTCGATGTGCACAACAACGAAGAGCTGAACAGCATCATCGAGAAGGTGCGCCAGGTGGAGAGCGTGATCGATATTCAGAGATCGAGAGGATAAAAAGGAGAAAAGCGTATGATAAAGGTAAATTACCGGGCACTTGGAATGCTCTCGACAAACTGCTACGTTGTGGAAAATCCGGACAGCCAGAAGGTGCTGATCGTGGACCCGGGCGATTCGCCGCTGGAGATTGAACGCCAGATCGATGAGATCGACGGTGACCCGGAGGCCATTCTGCTGACCCATGGCCATTTCGACCATATGCTGGCAGCGGATGCGTTGCGGAAAAAATACCATATCCCGGTCTATGTCCATGAAAAAGAGCAGCACCTGCTGGGGGATCCAAAGGAAAATCTTTCCGGACTCTGGAGCAAACCGTACACGATGCAGGCGGACAAAACCGTAAAAGAGGGCGATGTGCTGCATCTCGCAGATTTTGAAATCCACGTTCTTGCGACACCGGGGCACACGGCAGGCGGTGTCTGCTACTATATTCCGGCAGAGAAAGCACTTTTTTCCGGTGATACGCTGTTCTGCGAGTCCTACGGAAGATACGACTTCCCGACATCCTCCGGCAGAGAGCTGATCGCGTCGGTCAAGCGCCTGTTAAAAGAGCTTCCCGGGGATGTGACCGTGTATCCGGGCCACAACGATGAAACTACGATTGAACATGAAAAGAGGTACAATCCCCTTGCTTAATATCAGCCTTTGTTTTAACAGAAAAGATTTTGAATACGATGTGTATTCCCTGATCAAGGCATTCTATCCGGGCTGTGAGATTACCTCATGGTACGAAGAGGATGGGGCGCTGGACGGGGAATTTGCATATTATGATACGATCACATACGAGGCGGATCAGATCTGTTTTTCGATTGCAGACGAGAAACATGAGACGCTCGCTTCGCAGTGTGAGGCGGTGGAATATGAAAAAGACCGCCATGAAACGAAAAATGTCCTGAAACGGATGGTATACCGCACGCTTTCCGAAGTGAGCGGCAAAGAACTTCCGTGGGGCGATCTCACCGGCATCCGTCCGACGAAAATTCCGATGAAGATGCTTGAAGAGGGTAAAAAAAATGTAGAGATTGCGAAATACATGCGCGAAACTTACTACACCAGCCCGGAAAAGACGGCACTTGCGATCACGATTGCCAACCGGGAAAAGGACATTTTAAAGACGATCGACTACGAACACGGTTACAGCCTGTACATCGGCATCCCGTTCTGTCCGAGCATCTGCCTGTACTGTTCCTTCGGCTCCCATGTGTTAAGCCGCTGGGAGCATATGGTAGATCCGTATCTCGATGCACTGATCAAAGAACTGATCTTTATCAGTGAGAACATGAAGGATTACACCCTTGATACGATCTACATCGGAGGCGGTACGCCGACCACGCTGAATGCGGCACAGATGGAGCGCCTGCTCACGAAAGTGACAGAGCTCTTCCCGATGGAGCAGGTGCAGGAGTTCACCGTGGAGGCAGGACGGCCGGATACGATCAATGAGGAGGTCTTAAAAGCCATCCGCAAATTCCCGGTCACCCGTATTTCGATCAATCCACAGACCATGAACCAGGAAACGCTGGATTTGATCGGACGCCACCATACCGTGGAGGAGATCGAGGAGAAGTTCCGCATGGCGCGTTCCCTTGGATTTGACAACATCAACATGGATCTGATCGTCGGTCTGCCGGGCGAGGACAAGGAAAAAGTGGCGCATACTTTGGAAAAAGTGGAAGCGCTGAATCCGGATTCCCTGACCGTCCATTCCCTTGCGTTAAAGCGTGCAACGAGACTCAACCTGTTCAAAGACAAATATCAGGAGATCTCGTTTGAAAACTCTGCCGAGATCATGAAAATGACGATGGACAGCGCACACCGCATGGAGATGGGACCGTATTACATGTACCGCCAGAAAAATATGGCGGGTAACTTTGAGAATGTCGGCTACTCCCGCGAAGGAAAAGCAGGCATCTACAACATCCTCATTATGGAGGAAAAACAGTCCATTCTGGCCGCGGGAGCCGGAGCGTCCACGAAATTCGTGTTTGAACACGGAGAGTGCATTGAGCGGGTGGAGAACGTGAAGGATCTGAAAAACTACGTGGAGCGTATCGATGAAATGATCGAGAGAAAGCGTATCGGAATGGAGAAGTATCTGCCAAAATGAAAGAAAATTCCAGTCAGCAGCTTCACATGCTGCGCTATACCCTGACCGAGCAGCTCATCCATGGCATGGAAGTGAGCAATTTAGCTTACGATCTTGCGCGGGAACTGGGGTATGAGAAAGAAATCTGCTATGAGCTTGCAAAAGCGGGCGTTCTCCACGATATCGGAAAGATTGTACTGGAGAATTACGTAGAAGAACAGGATACGCTCGTCGTCGAGGAGATGCGCTTTGTGCGGACCCATTCCACACTGGGCTATGAACTCCTGCAGGGATGCGGCTACTCCGATTTTGTGCTGGAGAGTATTCTGTATCACCATGAAAATTATGACGGAACCGGGTATCCGGCCAATCTGGCGGGAGAAAAGATTCCGTTTGGGGCGCGTATCTTACGCATCTGTGATGTGTACTGCGCGCTGACCTCCGACCGCCCGTACCGGAGTGCGTTTACGCGGGAACAGGCGATGGAGCTTATGACAGAAGAAGTCAAAAATTTCGATCTGAAAATGTTCCTGGCATTTCAGAGAGTGATCCACAGCGGCAGCCGGAAAGCGATCGAGCTTTCTGATGTCGATGAATTGATCCGGGAAATCATAAAGGAGAAAACAGAAAATGGCATTAAAAAAGAAACCGGTTACCGGAATGAAAGATATTTTACCGAAAGAAATGGCAATCCGTGACTACGTGATCCGTCTGATCAAGGAAACTTACGGAACCTTCGGCTTTACCTCCATGGAGACCCCATGCGTGGAGCACATCGAAAACCTGAACAGCAAACAGGGCGGCGAGAATGAGAAACTGATTTTCAAGATCTTAAAAAGAGGAGAGAAGCTGAAACTCGAGACCGCTGAGAAAGAAAACGATCTCGTAGACAGCGGCCTGCGTTATGACCTGACCGTTCCGCTCTGCCGTTACTATTCCAACAACGCAAACGAGCTTCCGTCCCCGTTCAAAGCACTTCAGATGGGAAATGTATGGCGTGCAGACCGTCCGCAGAGAGGAAGATACCGCCAGTTCATGCAGTGCGATATCGATATCCTCGGCGAGCCGACCAACCTCGCAGAGATTGAGCTGATCCTTGCTACCACCACACTGCTTGGAAAACTGGACTTCAAGAACTTTACGATCCGTATCAATGACCGCCGTATCTTAAAAGCAATGGCAGCTTACAGCGGATTCCCGGAGGAGTCCTATGACACCGTATTTATTATCCTCGATAAGATGGATAAAATCGGTTTTGAGGGCGTTGCCAAAGAGCTCGAGGAAGCCGGCTTTGCAAAAGAGTCCGTAGAGAAATACCTGAAAATGTTCGAGGAGATCACCCCGGATACCGCAGGCGTAGAGTACTGCCGTGAGAAACTCGAGGGATTCCTTGACAAAGAGTACGCAGACGGCCTGAAGACCATCATCGACAGTGTCAATGCCGTGAAGACCGCAGAATTCAAGATCGCTTTCGATCCGACTCTGGTGCGCGGAATGTCCTACTACACCGGACCGATCTTCGAGATCGCTATGGATGAGTACGGCGGATCTGTCGGAGGCGGCGGACGCTACGATGAAATGATCGGAAAATTCACCGGAAACCAGACCTGCGCATGCGGATTCTCCATCGGATTTGAGCGTATCGTTATGCTTCTGCTTGAGAGAGATTACCAGATCCCGGGCGCACAGAAGAAAAAAGCGTACCTGATCGAGAAAAACATGCCGGCAGAGGGAATGCAGAAGATCATTCAGCAGGCGACAAAAGAGAGAAGTGAAGGCACGGCCATCAACATCGCCGTGATGAAGAAGAACAAGAAATTCCAGAAAGAGCAGCTTGCCAGCGAGGGCTACACTGAGATCGAAGAATTTTTTGTTGACAAAATGTAAGGAATATCCAATAATAGTAATCGCATGAAAAAACGATGTGCTGCGGATGCAGATTCTTTGTGTCCGCAGTTCCAAATAGGAGGAACAAGAAAATGGCTGAATCCATGAAAGGCCTGAAGAGAACCTGCCGCTGTGCGGAAGTCACAAAAGCAGATATCGGAAAAAAAGTAACCCTGATGGGCTGGGTACAGAAGAGCCGTAATAAAGGCGGAATTATTTTCGTCGATCTGCGTGACAGAAGCGGTATTATGCAGATTATCTTTGAGAACGGCCCGATCAGTGAGGAAGGTTTTGAGAAAGCAGCAAAACTGCGCAGCGAGTTCGTCATCGCCGTAGAAGGTGAAGTTATGGCCCGCTCCGGTGCTGTCAATGAAAATCTGGCAACAGGAGAGCTCGAAGTAAAGGCTGAGTCCTTACGCATTCTTTCCGAGGCAGAACCCCCGCCGTTCCCGATCGAGGAGGATTCCAAGACGAGAGAAGAGCTCCGTCTGAAATACCGTTACCTGGATCTGCGCCGCCCGGACATCCAGAGAAACCTGATCATGAGAAGCAAAGTGGCAATGCTCACCCGTGAGTTCATGTCCAAAGAAGGCTTCCTTGAGATCGAAACCCCGATGCTGACGAAATCCACACCGGAAGGCGCCAGAGATTACCTGGTACCGAGCCGTGTTCATCCAGGCAGCTTCTACGCACTGCCGCAGTCTCCGCAGCTGTTCAAACAGCTTCTGATGTGCTCCGGCTATGACCGTTATATCCAGATCGTAAAATGTTTCCGTGATGAGGACCTGCGTGCCGACCGTCAGCCGGAGTTCACCCAGATCGATATGGAGCTTGCTTTCGTTGATGTGGATGATGTTATCGATGTCAATGAGAGACTGCTGGCACACCTGTTCAAAGAGGTGCTCGGCGTTGAGGTACAGCTCCCGATCCAGAGAATGACCTGGAAAGAGGCTATGAACCGTTTCGGTTCCGACAAACCGGACCTGCGTTTCGGTATGGAGCTGGTTGATGTTTCCGAGACCGTAAAAGATACCGAGTTCGTTGTATTTAAGGGCGCACTTGAAAACGGCGGTTCTGTCCGCGGTATTAACGCAAAGGGACAGGGCGCAATGCCGAGAAAGAAAATCGACAAGCTCGTTGAGTTTGCGAAAGGTTACGGTGCAAAAGGTCTTGCATACATTGCAATCCATGAGGATGGAAGCTGGAAATCTTCCTTCTCCAAATTTATGACAGAGGAGCAGATGGAAGCCCTCATCAAAGCCATGGACGGACAGGCTGGAGACCTTCTTCTCTTCGCAGCAGACCGCAACAAGATTGTTTGGAACGTTCTTGGCGCACTTCGTCTGGAACTGGCAGAGCAGATGGGACTGCTCGACAAGAACGAGTACCGTTTCGTATGGATTACCGAGTTCCCGCTTCTGGAGTGGTCCGATGAGGAGAACCGTTTCACTGCAATGCATCACCCGTTTACCATGCCGATGGACGAGGATCTGCCGCTTCTGGACACCGATCCGGGCGCAGTTCGTGCAAAAGCTTACGATATCGTCCTGAACGGCACTGAGATCGGAGGAGGAAGCGTTCGTATTCACCAGAACGATGTGCAGGAGAAGATGTTTGAGATGCTTGGTTTCACAAAGGAACAGGCACATGAGCGATTTGGTTTCCTTCTGGATGCTTTCAAATACGGAGTTCCGCCTCACGCCGGACTGGCTTACGGACTGGACCGTCTCGTTATGCTGATGGCAAAAGAGGACAGCATCCGCGACGTCATCGCATTCCCGAAGGTAAAAGATGCTTCCTGTCTGATGACCGAGGCTCCGTCACCGGTTGACGCAGCACAGCTGGAAGAGCTTGGTCTTGAGGTTGAGCCGCAGGCAGAAGAAGAGACAACAGAAGAGTAAAGCTTAGATAAATTTACAGAACAGACAATTCCGTGAAGGTGCGGAATTGTCTGTTCTGTTTTTTTGCTAACTCTTCAGAGCCATGCGAAATTTTAAGAAAAAATGCGAATCATGCTTGCATGAATGAGCAGTTTTTCTTGGAATTTCATATGGCGAGAAGCAACATTGAGATGCAGCGCAGCGGAATCGAGATGGGGCTCTTCAGAGCTATGCGAAAAGTCAAAATTCTATTTTCAGAAAAAATCCGGTATTTACTTAAAAAAGAGTAAGGAAAAAGTAAGAAAACAAAAAACAAAATGTGATACGATAGAGCTAACTTGGGAAAACTGAAAAATTCTTTGCAAAAATAGAAAAGTGGGAGGAAGCGTATGAAGAAAAAAGTAATCGCGATTGTGTGTGCAGTCGCAGTGCTGGCGGCAGCCGGAGGGGGAGTGACATGGCATTTCCTTGGAAACAGTACAAAAGAGGACGATAACGTCGTCTATGTCAATACTGTAAAAGCCCTGACCAATCTGGGAACCGGAAATGGAATGGAAAACCGCTATGCCGGTGTTGTGGAGTCGGAAAATACCTGGAAGGTAGAGAAAAACAGCGAGAAAACGGTAAAGGAAGTTTATGTGGAAGTTGGTCAGGAGGTTCAAGTTGGAACACCGCTGTTCTCCTACGATACCGAGAAATTCCAGAGTGACCTCGAGCAGGCGCAGCTGGATCTGGAACGCATAAACAATGAACTTTCAAGTATGAATACCAATATCGACCAGCTTTACAAAGACAAAAAGCAGGCATCAAAAGACCAGCAGGCAAGCATCACACTGGAAATTCAGGAAGCGGAGCTGGATTTAAAGAAAAAAGAATATGAAGGAAAATCAAAACAGGCGGAGATTGATAAATTAAACGATAACATCACCAATGCGACTGTGATCAGCGAAATCGCCGGTGTTGTAAAATCAATCAACAATGATGACAGCAGCGCCGGCGCTTACTCCGGTGACAACTCCGACAATTCCTTCCTGACCGTTCTTGCAACGGGAGATTTCCGTGTAAAAGGCCAGATCAATGAACAGAATATGAGCGACGGTTCGATTACCGAAGGAAGCCAGGTGATCGTGCATTCTCGTGTAGATGAGAATCAGACCTGGACTGGAACCGTGACAAAGATTGATCGGGAAAATGCACGGACAGGAAGCAATAACGTTTACAGCAGTTCAGGAGACGGTATAACGCAGTCAAGCAACTATCCGTTTTATGTGCAGCTCGACGGAACGAACGGCCTGATGCTCGGCCAGCACGTTTACGTAGAGCCGGATATCGGCCAGCAGGAAGTCAAAACAGGAATCTGGCTGTCCGATTACTTTATCAACGATGTCGACAGCAACCCTTACGTCTGGGCCGATGATGGAAACGGCAAACTGGAAAAACGAAGCGTAACGCTGGGAACATACGATGAAAATATGATGGAATATCAGATCACTGATGGTCTCAAAGAGGAGGATGCCATCACCTTCCCGGAGGATGGACTGGAAGAGGGCATGAAGACCGTCGTCAGTACCGATGGTTCGCTGGGACAGAGCAATCCGGCCGGCGGCAAGGATGACGGTATGCTTGACAACGACGATGGAATGGTCGACGACGGTATGACGCAGGATGAAAACGGCATGGTCGACAATACCATGGACGGCGCAGAGTACAGCGGTGAGGAAGATACAACGAACGTGATCGGCGGCGCCGACAATGGTGAGGCAGAACCGGCAGACACACAGGAAGCCGGATCAGCAGATGACGGGGAGGTGCAGCCGTGATTCTGGAATTAGAGAATATCTGTAAAGAATATATGCAGGGCAAAATCCCGGTTCCGGTTCTGAAAAACATCAACTTCTCCATGGAAGAAGGCGAGTACGTTGCGATCATGGGTCCTTCCGGTTCCGGAAAAACAACACTGATGAATATTGTCGGCTGCCTCGACCAGGCGACGAGCGGACGGCTGATCCTCGACGGACAGGACATCAGCAAATGCAGTGACAATCAGATGTCGGACATCCGCCTGCAGAAAATCGGCTTTGTCTTCCAGAACTTCCAACTCCTTGCAAGACAGAGCGCAATGGAAAATGTATGTCTGCCGTTGACGTACGCGGGCGTGCCGAAAAAAGAGAGAAGAGAGAGGGCAGCGATTGCCCTCGAGCGGGTGGGGCTCGGCGACCGTATGAGTTTCAAACCGACCCAGCTCTCCGGCGGACAGAAACAGCGTGTGGCGATTGCAAGAGCGATTGTCAACCATCCGAAAATTCTGCTGGCTGATGAGCCGACCGGAGCGCTCGACTCCCATTCCGGCGAGCAGGTCATGGAGCTGTTCCAGAGCCTGAACGACGAGGGCGTCAGCATCTTGATGATTACGCATGACGCGGAGATCGCATCGATGGCACAGCGCACCGTGGAGATCCGCGACGGAATGATGAAATCGAAGGAGGTGGCCGAAACATGAAAAAAGGAAAAGCAGCAAAGAAAGCTGCGATTGCAGTTGTGACCGCAGTTGCCGTGGGCGGTGTCGGTGTCGGCGGTTATTACGGCATCCGCCAGGCGCAGAAGACGACCGTAAAAGTGTATCCGGTCAGTGACTTTACGAGTGGTTACTGGGGAGACAGCATGAACATGGAAGGCCAGATCACTTCGACGGCTTCCCAGAACATCTATCTTTCCGACAGCCAGACCATTTCCCAGGTTCTCGTCAAAGAGGGCGATGTGGTAAATGCCGGAGACACGCTGATGACATACGATACCAGCATGATCGAGCTGGATCTGGAAACGCAGCAGTTACAGCTTGCACAGACAAAGCTGAAAATCCAGCAGAGTGAAAAAGAACTGGAAAAGCTGAAAAAGACAAAACCGGTATCGGATACGCCGCTGAATCCGGTGGAGCCGGATTTCCCGGATTTCCCGGATTTTCCAGATGAACCCATCGATCCGGATTTCCCGGACGAACCGATTCCGACCCCAGAACCGGAGCCGACGTACGAGGATGCTGTTCTGTACAGCAGTACGAATAAGCTTGTATTTGGTTCCAAACCATACAAAGGAGAAGGAACGCAGGAAGACCCATACACCTATCTCTGCGCACCGGGAACAGTCCTGACAGGCGGATTCCTGAATCAGATGGCAGGATACGCGGATGAAAAGGGAACGAAAAAAGAAGAGGACAGCGAAGGATACTGGTTCCGCCTGGAGATTCATGAGGAAAACAAAGCCGCAGAGGCGCTGGAAACCGTGTGGGAGCAGGATGGAACGAAGATTGCGAAAGCATACGAGACTTCGTATGAAGCAGTCCTGAGTCTGAAAGAATCCGAATCGGCGGATGCGCCGGAAATAAAAATCACCACGCCGCTTGCCAACACAGAGGTGGCAGAGGGCGGCGAGCTGAAGCTGAAAATCGGAATCAATGAGAAGAAAGATACCGAAGAGAAGCCGGATGAGAAAGCCGACGATAAAACGGATGATAGAACCGAGAGTCCGTCCGAGGACGATGTGACACAGCCGGGTGAAGCCGGAAATGGAAGCGGTGAGGCAGACGATTCCACGGAAAACACCGAAACGGATGTCACTTACACATACGTCTGGAAACACAACGGAAAGACAATCGACGGAGATTTTAAGGATACTTACACAAAAGAAAACATCACAAAAGAGGATGCCGGAATCTATACAGTAGAAGTGACAGCGAAAAATGACAAGGGTACTTCCATGGCAGTCAGCACTGCAAATGTGGCGGTAAAAGAAGGAACGATTACCCCGACACCAAGTGTAACTCCGACCCCGAGCGTTACGCCGGGACCGAGTGTAACTCCAGAGCCGACCGTCAGCCCGGAACCAAGTACAACACCGATTCCGACCACAGAGCCGGTTCCAACAGAAACTCCGGTGCCGAGCGAGACCCCAGTTCCGACGGAAACGCCGACGCCGACCGAAGCCCCGGCAGAACCGGAAGCGGAACCGCAGAGCGAAGATGCACCGGAAGCAGTGCAGACGACAGCAAAAACCGTATTCTACGGTGAAAAAGCATCGGTACAGTCCCTCTTTACATCATCCACAGGAAGCAGCGCAAATAACAATACTTTTTCCGGTGATGATACCCAGATGACCTACACAAAAGATGAGTTGAAAAAAGCCATCAGCGAAAAAGAAAGCCAGATCCGTAATCTGAAGCTGGATCAGAAGGAAGAGGAACTCAAAGTCAAAAATACGCAGAAATCCCTGGATTCCCAGACCGTAAAAGCGACGATCAGCGGTGTGGTAAAGAAGGTTGGAAATGCAGAAAACCCGTCCAACGACGGAAGCGCCTTTATCCAGGTCAGTGGAAACGAAGGTCTGTACGTGCGCGGCTACTTAAGCGAGACGTATCTCGATCAGGTAAAAGTCGGCGATGAACTCAACGTGACTTCCTGGTCTTCGGGTGCTTTTGCAGCGGCAACCGTAACCGAGATTTCTCCGTACCCGACAACAAGCTACATGTCGTACAGCGAGACACCAGCCTCCTTCTATCCGTTCACAGCCGTTATCCCGGAAGGCGGAGAAGGTTTTGAAAACGGTGACTGGATCGAGATTGCAACCACTGTCGGAAACGATGTAGAAAACGGCAACGGCCTGTACGTCAGCAAAGAATTCATCCGCGAGGAAAACGGACAGAAATTCGTTTATATCCGGGATGAAAATGATAAATTAAAGAAACAGAATGTGGTAACCGGAAAACTTCTGTGGGGCAGTTATTACGAAGTGAAGAGCGGTCTTTCCGAAGAGGATTACATTGCATTTCCGTACGGCAAAACCGTGGTGGAAGGCGCAGACACGAAGGAATCCAGTTCATCGGATTATTACAACAGTTAAGGAGGCGCATTATGTTAGAAAATGTAAGACTTTCCTTTCAGGGAATCTGGTCACACAAAATGCGTTCCTTCCTGACGATGCTGGGTATTATCATCGGAATTGCGTCGATCATCTCAATTGTCTCCACGATCAAGGGAACAAATGAGCAGATCAAACAGAACCTGATCGGAGCCGGAAACAACAACGTGACCGTCAGCTTAAAACAGGGCGACGGCGATTACTGGATGAACAACGGACTGCCAAGCGGCGTGTCGAAACTGTCCAATGATCAGAAAAAGCGGATCCACGAGCAGGATCAGGTGGAAAATGCATCGTTTTACACCGAAAGAACGTATGTGAGCGGCATCGCAAAAGGAAACACAACACTGGACAGTGCGAAGGCGCTTGGCGTGGATGAAAATTATCTGTCGACGTGCGGATATCAGATTTATCAGGGACGCGGCTTTGTGGAGAGCGATTTCTCGAAGAGCCACAAAGTTGTCCTCCTCGACGATACCGCAGTGCTGACACTCTTCCCGGATGAGTCGCCGGTCGGCAAAACGATCGAGATCATGGGAGAGCCGTTCACGGTGATCGGCGTGATCAAAAAAGCCGATTCGTTCCAGCCGGTCATCAATTCCAGAGATGACTACTATACGTACAATCAGGAATCCTATCCGCTGGTGCTGATGCCGGATGTCTGCTGGCCGATCGTATTCCAGTATGATGAACCGGAAAATGCCGTTGTGATGGCAAAAACGACCGAGGATATGAGCACGGTGGGAAAGACAACAGCGGATATCATGAACGAATCCGTGACCAATACAACGGATTCTCTTTCCTATCAGGCAGAGGATCTGCTGGAGAAAGCAAAGAGTCTGCAGGAGTTAGGCCAGAGCACGAACCAGCAGCTGATCTGGATCGCGAGCATTTCGCTTCTGGTCGGAGGTATCGGTGTTATGAATATTATGCTGGTATCTGTAACGGAACGTACAAGCGAGATCGGCCTGAAAAAGGCGATCGGAGCAAGAAAACGCAGAATTCTGTTCCAGTTCCTGACCGAGGCGGCGGTGCTCACCAGCATCGGCGGACTGCTCGGCGTGCTGGGCGGCATTATCATGGCACAGGTGATTTCGAGGGTATCGCAGACGCCTGTGGCGATCAGTATTCCGGCGATCATTTTCTCCGTGGTTTTCTCCATGGTGATCGGTATCGTATTCGGACTGCTGCCGTCGGTAAAAGCAGCGAACCTGAATCCGATCGATGCGCTGAGGAGTGAGTAGGAGGAGTTGAGACCTTTTAAAACCTGGAGTTGGGCTGAGCGGTCCAGCATTTTTAAGTCCCGCTCGGCCTCATCCAGAAACTCTATGGTCCATATTATTTTCATTCGATTTCTACATCCTCCGTATGTTCAATATCCTGTTCGGAAATGTTCAGATGTTCCATGACCTCTGAAAATGAGACAGATGGCTTTTTTGGGTTGGCTTTCAAGCGGCTGGAGGCCTCGAGCAGAAGCAGATAATTTTCCTCGATTGGGCTTCTGTGCAGAGCCGGTCAAAAATACACGCTCTTTTCTCGAAAAAAAATATATGTTATATTTTAAGATATAGAGATATGGGGGCAAAAAGTGTCGTGCCCCTACCATTCCGGACTGCTCCGCGTTTTGCGCCTCTGCAGCCCGTGAAAATAATACACAGAAAGAAGGAGCCAGCCATGATTTTACAGACACCCCGCCTGTATTTAAGAAGAATGACAGACGACGATTTCCCGGCCCTCTGCCTTATGCTTAAAGATGAGGAGGTCATGTACGCCTACGAGCATGCGTTTTCCGACGAGGAGGCCAGACAGTGGCTTCACCGTCAGATGGAGCGCTACGCTCAGTACGGCTTCGGGCTGTGGGCCGTCGTTCTAAAGGAGACCGGCGAGATGATCGGCCAGTGCGGGCTGACCATGCAGGACTGTGACGGCACGGAGGTGATGGAGGTGGGGTACCTGTTCCAGAAAAAATTCTGGCATCAGGGCTACGCTGCGGAGGCTGCCATAGCCTGCCGGGACTACGCGTTTGAAACGCTGGGCGCATCGGAGGTGTACTCCATCATCCGCGACAACAATCTGGCTTCACAGCGCGTGGCCGGGCGCAACGGCATGACGCCGCGCGGCCAGTTCGTGAAGCACTATTACGGGATGGATATGCCCCATATCATATATTCAGTGAAACGGAGGGAATGGGATGTCATTAAAAATCATTGAGGGCGATATAACAAAATGTGAAACCACAGCCATTGTGAACGCAGCTAACACCTCGCTCTTGGGCGGCGGGGGTGTGGACGGGGCCATCCACCGGGCGGCAGGCCCCGGGCTTTTAGCCGAGTGCCGGGCATTTCACGGCTGCCCCACCG
>OLVT01002295.1_pt1 | contig 13530 bp, 11 predicted proteins | sample 1673241 | NCBI WGS metagenome assembly OLVT01 (sample SAMEA3178936, study PRJEB25190) | human gut metagenome | biome: human gut; feature: human-associated habitat; material: faeces | place: Austria | collected 2013 | reverse complement strand
TCACGTTCTTACGGTCTGTGCAGCATGTGCGCAGACCTGGACTGAACTGTTACGAAAATCAGTCGATCAAAAACGAAAGAACTGTTATATTGAAATAAGGAAATGCAGGTGAAAGAGATGAGTGTGGCGGAACGAAGCTGTATGACAACGCTTTGCTACCTGGAGCGGGACGGAAAGTATCTGATGCTTCACCGGACAGCCAGAGAACAGGACGTGAACAAAGACAAATGGATCGGTGTGGGAGGGCATTTTGAGCAGGGAGAGTCCCCGGAAGAATGCCTGGTACGGGAAGTGAAAGAAGAAACCGGTTATACGCTGACCGGATGGAGATTCCGCGGAATTGTGACATTCTGCACAGACAGCGGGCTCTGCGAGTATATGTGCCTGTATACTTCGGAGGAATTTACCGGGACACCGGTGGAGTGCGACGAGGGTACCCTGGAATGGGTGCCGAAGGATCAGGTTCTGATGCTGGATCTCTGGGAAGGAGATAAGATTTTTTTTCATCTGCTGAATGAAGAATGTCCGTTCTTTTCCTTGAAGCTGTCCTATCAGGGCGATCAGCTGGCGGAAGCGGTGTGGAACGGAAAACCCATGGAACTTTTCGATGAGCGGCGTGCCGACGGCAGCCGGACGGGGGTCGTGATGGAGCGCGGCGTGGCGCACCGGGATGGGAGAATGCACGGAACCGTACACACCTGGCTGACACGCAGGTCGGAGAACGGAGAGACGGAAGTGCTGCTGCAGAAACGGAGCGCGGACAAGGAATCCCATCCCGGATGCTGGGACATTTCCAGCGCCGGCCATTTGCAGGCGGGTGATACGTTCGAGGAAGCGGCGGTGAGAGAACTGGAAGAAGAGCTTGGGATTTCCGCCGGGAAGAACAGCCTGGAATTTGTCGGGTGGAACCATGACCGCTCGGAAGACTTCTTCCATGGCAGAAAGATTCTGGATGATGAGATCGCGAAAGTGTATGTGATCCCCATGGATGTGGAACCGGAACAGATGAAGCTCCAGAAGGAGGAAGTGGAAACGGTTCAGTGGATGCCTTTGAAGGAATGCATGGAGAAAATGAAGGACAGCAGATGGAAAAACTGCCTGAGAAGCCAGGAGATGGAAATGCTCCGGGAGTATCTGGAAAAGGAAACTGAATAGGCGAAAGCGGGAGCAAACCGTCGGAGCAGGATAGAAAAAACGCAGTATGCGGTATGGAAATGCCGGTACTGCGTTTTTTTCATCGGAAATTGCTTCGCAGAACATAATATTCTGCGAAAGGATTATGCAATAATTTTAACGTTGCTTATCTGGTTTGTCAAGTTATTGAACACATCTGGATTAAGTATTAAACACTTTTGAAGGAATTTCAATCCGGAATCTGTACTTTATGTAAAAAGCATGTAAAGTAGACTGGAACATAGCTGTTTTTAAGCTGTATTCAGATCCAATCCAAACCGGAACAGACGGTTAGCTAAAACACAGGAGGACATTATGAAAAAATCACATGACATTTTAAGAACGACCGAAGACATTTTATATCGTGAAATAGCACAGGAATGGCTTGGATACAGCGAATTCCGGCTGAAAGAGTCCAGCTATGCGAAATATCGGAGTATTTTGAACAAATATCTTCTTCCGGCTTTTGGGAATGCTTCCATCTGTCAATTAACGACCGGCAGGGTCGGAGATTTTCTCAAAAATCTGAGAGTTTCAGAGGCCGAACCCTCAAAAGGAGGATTATCCCCTCAATATATCAACTGTATTCTTACAGTTTTCCGGGAAACTTCCTATTATAGTACATCCAGAGGATACCCCTTCCCCTGCAATTTCCGCTATCTGTCGCAGAAAACAGAGAGAAAGGAATGTTCTGTGTTCACTCACGAAGAATCTGCCAAGCTGGCATCCTATCTTCTGGAGGACATGGATTTGTCCAAAGCAGGAATTCTGCTGTGTTTCTACACAGGGATCCGTCTGGGTGAACTCTGTGCTTTAAAGTGGAAAGACATCCATCTGGAAGAGCATATGCTGGTCATCTCTCATACCATGCAGAGACTTGCAGCAACGGATACCGGGGATACAAAAACAAAAATCATTATCACAGCGCCCAAGACTTCATCTTCCAAACGGGAGATTCCTTTGCCGGACTTTTTGTTTCAGATTATAAAAAAATTTGACTGCCAGGAAAAAGAAGCCTTCTTTTTGAGCGGACAGGCAGATAAAATTGTGGAACCAAGGGTGATGCAGTACCGTTTTCGCAAATATACAAAGGAATGCGGCATACGTTCTTTGAATTTCCATGCATTACGCCATACGTTTGCCACCCAATGCGTGGAAAAGGATTTTGAACTGAAAAGCCTGAGTGAGATTCTCGGCCATTCCAGCGTCAATATTACGCTGAACCGTTATGTTCACTCTTCCACAGAACTGAAAAGAAAAAATATGGATAAAATTTGTCTGAGTGTGTTTGAATCTTGCAGAAATCAATCCTAAAACTTGTTCCGGCACAGAAAAACGCTGAGTATCCTTTCGCAGAATATTATGTTCTGCGAAAGAATGCAGTGTGGTTTGCAGTACAGGCGAAATAAAAGGACGCATACCTGAGTTTGCCTGTCATATCCGGGAATGGACGGAATGATCGGAAGAAGGGGAAAAACATGAGTGAAAAAGAAGTACTCAGAGTGCAGATGCTCGGCGGTTTTTCTATAACGTATGGAGAGAAACTGGTTACATTCAGAAAAAATGCGGCATCAAAGTCCATGCAGCTGCTTCAGTTGCTGTTGTACAGGAAAGAGGAAGGGATACCGCGCAAGGAATTAATCGAAAACCTATATGGGAGGGGAGGATTGTCAGATCCTTCCAATAATCTTCGTGTTGCGGCGCACAGGCTGAGAAAACAGATGGTGGAGGCAGGACTTCCTGAGGAAGAATACATAAAAATCGAAAATGGTGTTTATTCATGGAGCAGTACGATTCCATGTGTGGTCGATGTACTTGAGTTCCAAAATCTGATCCAGAGTGCACAGGAAGAGACGGAGCAGGAAAAAAGGATAGTGATTCTGGAACAGGCGCTGACCCTGTACCGGGGAGATTTCCTTCCGAAACTCTCGGGCGAAGACTGGGTACTCCTGGAAGCCGTGAGATACAAACACGAATACGAAGAATCTCTTCAGGAGGTACTGGAATATAAAAGTCGTGAACGGAAGTTTGACGATATGCTTCAGATTGCGACAATAGCCAGTGATCTGTATCCGTTTGATGAATGGCAGTGCTATAAGATCGAGGCGCTGATGGGAATGGAGCGTGACGATGAAGCACTGCAGGTTTATCAGGATACCTCCAAATTATTTTTTGAGGAACTGGGAATCCGGCCGTCGGAGCGGATGCTGAATCAGTTCCGTGTTATGAGTGAGCGCATCCGGAATGTTCCAAAAGCGATTACCGATATCAAGGGCGGACTTCAGGAAAAAGAAAATGAAAGCGGGGCATACTACTGCAGCCTGCCGAGTTTCATTGATGGCTACCGTCTGATCCGCAGGATCATTGAACGAAACGGTCAATCCGTTTATCTGATGCTCTGCACACTGACAGACGGCAACGGGAATCCGCTGGAAAATGGAAACAAATTGAACCGTATGTCAGAAGAATTAAAAAAAGCCATCAAACGCAGCCTGCGAAAAGGTGATTCCTATACACAGTACAGTCTGAATCAGTTCCTCGTACTGCTGATCGGAACAAACGAAGAAAATTGTCATCTCGTTTCCGACCGTATTACGAAGAATTTTGCAGGGGAACATAAATATTGGAAAAACTGCGTGGAATATTACGTATCTTCCGTGATCGATGTGGAGACCGGTTCTTCACAGATTAGCTTTCGCGCAGGAGAAGCAGGATAAAGACAAAAGAAAATGAAAGGCAGCGTTCCGGGAGAAAAACAGAGCTCGCGGAACGCTGCTTCTTTTTTGTTATTCAGGTTTCACTTTTCGGGAGAGAGGACAGCGCTTCAAGATATTTTACAACCTCTTCCACCCGAAGATTACAGAGATTAGCAATTTCCTGAGGAGATTTTCCCTGCAAGTTTAATTGTATAATTTTAATGGTTATATCAAAGGTTTCAGCTCTGCCCAATGCGATGCCTTCTTGTTTCGCACTCTTCATCTGGCTGTTATAATCCCGCAGAGCCTTTTCACGCACTTCATACTCCAGCCGCTTTTTCTCATCTGCGCTCAAATGGATCAAAGTCTGGTAAGCTTCTTCCATATATTCATCTGTTCCGGCCATTTTTTCAAACTCCTTTCGGGTCTTCCCATGCAGAAAACGCATCCATCGAATGATGCCCTTCTCCGACTGCGCCTCCGGCGGCAGTTTTTTCAGTTCCAGGAACTGAAGCTCCAGTAGGTCTGAGTAGAGCTCCTTAGTCTTTCCGTCATAGAACCGAACGATGTGATAACATTCGCCGTCATCGAAGCGATTGAAATCCAGGATACTGACGTGGATGCACTTCCGCAGCCGGTCATAGGATTCGCCTCGGTGTAACTGTCCGGAAAACATCTTGCTTAAATAAAACAGGATCCGGGAATCCCAGAAGGCGAAAAAGTGTACCTGCATTTCGAGATTCATCTGCGTCCCGTCCATCATCTTTACAAAGACATCCAGAATCCCCAGTTTTTCATCCTCAGAGCCACGCGGCAGTTCGGTGGGAAGAACCTCCGTTTCCTGTACTTCCGATGGAGGAAGGTCCAGCAGGGCGGCAATAAAGCCGGTGCGCACCTTCGGGTTCATCATCAATTCTTTGAAGCAAAAGTCCACAGTGGGAAGCATAATGAAATTGTCATTGGTTTCTTGCATAAAACGGTTTCTCCTTTCTGTAAGCGGACCCGGAAAAGCAGAGACGGTCAGGGAATACCTGAAGCGATCGTGCGATTCCGTTCCGGGTGTCTGCCGGACATACAGAAAAAAGAATCATTGTGTAACTGTATTGTAGCATAGAAAATCAGACAATAAAAGCAGTTTTCCGCATCTTCGGCAGGTGTTTGGGTAACAGTTCATCTTGAGATTTCATTTCGGGTAGCTTCGGCGAAATGCCGTTGGAAAAGGGAAAAGACGAACGTCTTTTCGAATCTTCTGGATTTCAGTATAGCATATGCGGGAGCATTTTTCCAGAAAACATTTCAAAAAAGATTGTAAACCAAAAGATTGTAAAAGTGTGACAGTTCCGATGGATGAACTACTATGCCAAATTACAGGGAGCAGAAAAAAGTTGGAACTGTAACGCATGGTGTTAATGGCGGGATGTGTAGAATAGACCTATCAAGGTAGGAAACTGCCTGAAAAAACAGGAAGGTTGAGGCAGATGGCAGAGCAGATCTATTTTTTTGAAGCGCCGAATCTGGTCATGGTTTGTGTGGATGAAGAAAAAAATGAAGAATATAAAGGTCGTTTGTATCATCGTTACAGGGAAGAGCCGGTCAGGTTTGACAATGTGCTGCAGATGATCAAACGGATGGAAGAACTCTACGATACGCTCAGCTATCCACAGTCTTCCACAAAGGCACGATGCTTTATTGAAAAAAGACAACATGAGAGACGGGAGGTGACAAAGGTGACAGACAGGGGGAAGATTCTAAGGCAGAAAGGCGAATTAGGAACCTTTGTCGTCCGGGTCCAATACCGTCAGAATGCCACCTGGCAAGGGCAGGTCACCTGGGCCGAAGGGCAGGAGACCCGATCATTTCGAAGCGCGCTGGAGCTGCTGAAGCTGATCGATAATGCGCTGAACATAGAAGAAGGTAAGGAAGGAGAAGAAAACAGTTATGAAGAGCAGTAGGATGAAAAAGATACTTGCAGTCATTTTATGTCTGACGCTGGGACTCAGTACGAACATGCTGACCATGGCGGAGAGTACCAACAGTCCGGCAGTGCAGACCGTTCAGGAAGAACAGCAGACAGACGCATCGGTAACGACAGACGGTGTGGAGGTTCTGACAGAAACAGATCAGACGGTAACGGAAACGCCAACACCAACACCAACGGCGACACCTGAACCGGAAATGACACCGGAAGCGACGGCGACACCGACACCGGAGGCAACTCCAGAAGTAACAGCGACACCAACGCCGGAGACAACTCCGGAGGCGACAGCGACACCGACGCCGGAAGCAACGCCGACAGAGGTGCCGGGAACACCAGAACCGACACAGGTACCAGAGGTGACAGTAACACCGACTCCAGAGGTAACAATAACACCGACACCAGAATTAACTATTCAACCAACACAATCACCAGAAAGCAGAAAAGAAGGTGAAATAGAATCTGCAGAGGATAATGTAGAGAAGATTGACTTATCCCAGGTTAATTCTTTGGAAGTATCTGAACTCTATAACTTAATGACAGAAATTCAAAATGACAATCAATACTATGAAATATGGAACTCTTTAAATGAGAATAAAAAGCAGGAATTGGTTAATTACATATTGGAGATTAAAAAAGGAAAGACAGTTGAAGATGTAGGAAATAATGCCGTTGATTTTTCGGAAGCAGCGGAATTATCGAATGATTTAAATGGTGATATAGCATCAAAAAAGACGACAAGAAATATAGCAAATAATCAACAAAGTGATGCTTTTCAAACAACTGATCAAGAGGTAGTAGATGGAGTTCAGATTTCTAAAAAAATAGCAAGATATGATGAAGAGTCTGATGAATATATTTTGCAGTTAGAGGCATTTGTTACAGGCAATATAAAAACAGAAGTTTCGACTAAGCCAGTAGATGTTGTTTTGGTGTTAGATCAGTCAGGATCTATGGCGGAAAACTTTGGCTATAGAACTAAATATGATGAAATAGAAAATTGTACAAATGGTGAAGCAGAGTCGACGGGACGATACGAAACAATCTATACATTAGTCGGTGATAACTATAGAGAAGTAGAGGTTACAAGTCATAAAACAGGAGAAGAGGTGGAATATACTAGGCTTGACAATCAGTGGCAGATGTATTCTAACTTGGGTGGTTATTATTTAAAGAATCCCGATCAAGATATTTACTATGAATTGGAAGTGACTAGACAAAGGGTTGGCATAGGTCTGTTTGGATATTATATCTATACAGTTAGTTATATAGATGAAAATAATCAGCAAATAATTCTTGTTGATGGAGAAGAAGACGCACGGTGGAAAACAGATTGGGGTGTGCTTTATGAACGTGAAGTAGTAAGTACATATGAATATACATATACGTATATTGGGACAGATGATATGGTAAAAACCGAAACATCTACGGGTGCTCAAACAAGTGCGCCAATTCCAATTTATACAACATCACAAGAAAGAGTAACAAATTTGGATGCGCTGAAAGAGTCAGTTGAGACATTCGTTGACAATATGCAGCAAAATAGTTCAGAACATCGTGTGGCAATTGTTGGCTTTGCTTCGGATGGCTACAATAATACTGAAATTTTGACTGGTGTAGACATTGATGGACAGAATAATGGTGTCCAATATGGGAGCTGGGATTATAATTATAATAATGGAACAGCAAAGCGAGATGCATTAGTGAGTGTTAATAGCGACGATATTCAGAATGCTATAGATGCATTAACAGCCAATGGAGGTACAAGTACTGGTGATGGTTTAGCTATGGCAGAAGATATTTTTGCAGCACAGAATTCAACTTATCAGCAACAATACGCGGAGGGGAAAAGAGAAAAGGTTGTTATAGTGTTCACAGATGGAGAACCAACAGGGTCAAATACTGCACCAGCAGGACAAGATCCAGCATGGAGTACACAAACAGTGAACGCTGCATTCAGGCATGCAAATGCATTGAAAAACAATAATACGACAGTTTATTCAGTAGGAATTTTTCAAAATGCTGACGGAAGGATTGGATCGGACAAGTTGCCGATGGCAGATTGGAGTTCAGATTCTAATGCCAATACGTTTATGCATTTGTTATCTAGTAACTTTTTGAATGTATGGAATGGAATGAATACATCTAAAAATAGCATTCGAAAGGATTTAGAGCCTATAGAGGGAGGAAATAACGAGATAGGTTATTATGAAGGATATTATTTGTCAGCATCTAATCCAGAAAGCTTAAATAACATCTTTGAATCTATTTCGGATCAAATTGGTGGTGCGGATAGACAGTTAGGAAGTACAACGATTTTGCATGATGTAATTTCGGAATATTTCGAACTGCCTGATCGTGTCATAGATGAAAGGGATATAGCTGTTTACACAGCTGATTGTATTGATGTAGGAGGAACAACAGAAACTCCGGTATATACATTTGGAGAAGCCGACCCTTTTACAGATGCACAAGTTAGTATTAGTGCAGATAGAAAAACTATTCAGGTAACCAATTTTGATTATAGCGCAAATTATGTTGGACTGAGAGATGAAGTGCCAAGTGGAAAGAAACTAATTGTTGAAATTCCAGTTAAGCTTGATAATTCTGCTACGTTTGGTGGGAATAATATTCCGACTAATCAACCGACTTCAGGTATATACAATGAAGCTGGAAATGAGTGCTATGGTAATTTTGAGGAGCCACTTGTGAATGTGCCGATAAACTATCAATTTGCTACAAAAAGCCAGACAATTCATCTGACAACTGCAGCGGACCTGACGCAGACAGTAGGATATGTAGATGGATATAAAGCGAACGGAATTAACAATAAATTTGTTGAAATAGTTTACACACTCCGAGACGCTCAAGATGAACTAATAGGTACATTTACCATTCCGGCAGGTGCTTCAGCAGAAAACGGAACTTGGGATTGGGAAACAGGTAAGAATTCTAAGCCAAGTGATTTAGAAACTTGTACTGATTATTTCTTGAAATGTACGGTGAGTCCAAGTGAAGCTCCTATTCAAAAAAAATTTGGAGAAGTGGCAGTAACAACCGATTTGGATCCACAAAAGGCAACGGTACATGTTTTAGTTCCGCAGATAGAGTGTTCAGACACCACAGTCTTTATAAATGATATCGTTGATCTGGAAGATCGATATGACTCCAGTGATAGTGATGTTACCTGGGTGGACGAGAGAGGAGACAATAGAAGTGATGCTGATGCGCCGATTATAACGGACGAACCAACTGTAGATATAACTCCAGTATATGTATCGGGAACGATGCCGTTGGACGGGGATTACAGACCTCAGGAAGATTCCAACTTTAAGCTGAACGTGATGATTAATAGGACCGATGTAACGGATAATTGCAAAATTGAACGTGACTCACAGAACCATACGGAAGATTGTATCAGAAACACTAACGATGAGGATATACCACATGACTTTACAATCCATGTTGTGGCAGGAAGCATTAAGATTAACAAGGCACTCACAGGCGATGACATGAATAAAAATCTTGAAGGAAATCCAGTGTTTACCTTTAGAATAGACTACTCAGGAGAAGATGGTTCGGAAAAAACATTTTATCGGACGATCGAGTTTGATGAGGAAGATGACAATATCGAGAGCGCAGAGATTTTGAGCGGTTTATCACGCGGAACATATACTGTGACGGAGCTTAGTACACAGAAGTTTGAATATGAATCTTTAGATGTTGTAGAAGATGGAACAACGTGCAGGAGCAATCCAGATGAAAACAAAGTTGTGTTTTATATAGGTCAACCTGTTGATTCATCTGAAGCAAGCAATGATTTATTAGGAAAAACCGGAGAAGTAACGTTTACAAATAAAAAAGTTGGTCCATCCACCAATACTGATACAGATGTTGTAGTCAACAGATTTGTTTATGATGAAACAAAAAATGAATGGACAATCAAACAGATTTGGAATCCGGGCGAGGATCAGAAAGAAATAGATCCGGTCACAGAAGCAAATCAGTCTGAATACGGACAGTGAAAGGAGGAAAGAACATGAAAAAATTCAATATTAAGTCAATGAACAGAAAAACTTTCTTCCTTTCATTGGTTTTACTGATTGCTGTCGTCGGTGTAGGAATCACTGTAGCACTGTCAGTTGCAAGAACAACTCCGGTAGTAAATTCGTTTGAGGTTGGAAAGATTGATACAAGCATTGTGGAGACAGTAGATAGTGACTTGAACAAGAGTGTAAAAGTCAAGAATGCGTCTCGTCCGGCTGCAACGAGTGATGCATTTATCAGAGTTAGATTGAATGCGCCTGAAGGAGTGACATTAGTTCTTAATTCTGGATGGCAGACGTACTGGTATGACGGAAATGACGGATTTTATTACTTCAAATATTCTGTAGCGCCAGGCGAAAGTACAGAAGAATTGCTCAGTCAGGTAAATGTGGATGCAACTGCACTAGATGAGCTAAAAAAGACGGGCTTTGACGTTACTGTTTATCACGAATCTTGCATTGCGACTACGGAAAGACATGTTGGGGAAGGTGACGCGCTTTATTTAGATGAAATTAAGACTGCATTTAACAATGCTACTGCGACTACACCTACACTGATACCTACGGAATAATCCAACAAAAAGGAGAAAATACCAATGCTCAAAAGAATATGCGGCTTCTTATCAGGTATTATCTTAATCATTTTAGCAGTGCTCGCAGGTGTTCTGATTATCCCGAGATTGATGGGCTATGAGGAAATGGCGGTTCTGACCGGAAGTATGGAACCGGAATATCCGGTAGGGTCTCTGATTTACGTCAGGGAACAGGAACCGGAAACTCTGCAGGTGGGTGATGTTATTACATACAGATTGAGCGGCGATACAGTTGTTACCCACCGCATTGTCGAAATCAATACAGCAGAACAAACAGTAACGACGAAAGGCGATGCGAATGAGTCCAATGATGGTCAGCCGGTACCATTCGATTCTATCGTTGGAAAGGCAGAATTTAAAATTCCGTATCTCGGATTCATTAGCATGAATATCAGGACACCCAAGGGAATTATGACAATTTGTGGAGTACTGATAGTGATTATTCTTCTAACATTCATTCCGGAAATTTTTTCAAAGGATGATGAAGAAGAAAATAAAAGAAAGAAAAAAGGTTCTCCAAAAGCAGGAGAGGGCAGTAACTGATTCTTTGGAGGGGCGTACCCTCTTTGGAATAAAAGTAACAAGAAAATAAAAAAGAAATAAAGGAGAGAAAGATTATGACAAAAAAGAAAATCATGATGGCAGCGATGTCGGCAGGACTGGTAGCAGTTGTTGGTGTAGGTGGTACATTGGCTTATCTGAGTGCTCAGACGGATGTGGTAAACAATACATTTACGATTGGAACTGGATATGTTACTGACAAAGATGGACATACTGGAATCTTTATTGATGAGACAGATGTTGATAACAGTAGCAATGGAGTGCGTGATATTGAAAACGTGTATAGAGAGATGGTTCCGGCCAAATCTTATACGAAAGATCCATTGGTACATATGGTAGGTGGTTCTATTGCTTCATATGTTTTTGTTCATGTTGATGGACTTCAGGAGTTAGACGAGCAGAACATTCATGTTTATTATGAGGACTCTACAGGAGCGTTACAGCAGGGCGTTGATCCTACTGACTATATGCCGATTGATGTTGACGCATATGGTGATGGAACATATTTATATTGTGGTGGAGAATATGGAATTGAAGATGCAGCATATGTAGTAGATGTTTCTAAAACAAAAGCTTTGGATGTAGAATTGGCTAATGTTTTCGATATCGTTAAGATGGATGACGATGTAACAAGTGATGATTTTAATAAGATTACTTTGGATGGTAAAGCGATTCAGGTGCAGGCTGCAGCAGTACAGTATGCGGAAGGCATGACATCATATCTTGATGCAGTTGATACGCTTCCGGTTGAGTGGAATGTAACAGTTGAGTAAATGAAACTATAGCATTTCAAAACAAATTAATTTTAGGAGGATTTTATCATGAAGAAAAAACAGATTGCACAGTTAGGCGTAACATTAGGTTTAGTAGCAGCAGTAGGTGTTGGTGGAACTTTAGCATTGCTTCAGGCAAACACGGATCCGGTAAGTAATACATTTACCGTTGGAGCCGGACTTGTAGATGCAAATCTTGAATTGGATGAAACGGATGTAGATGATAGTACACTTAACGCGGACAGAGATAAAAGAAATACATATGAGAATATCGAGCCTCAAAGTGAATTGACAAAAGATCCGCAGGTTCGTATAACAGCAGATGAAGGTGTAACTATTGCAGATAGTTATGTATTTATTGAAGTTAGAGGGTGTGATGCGTTTCTTAGTAAAGTGAACGCTAATTTGACTGCAGGCACAGATGAATTATCTAGTTTTAAAGATTGGAATACAGGCTGGATGAAAATTGACGCAGAAGGAGAAAAAGATACTTCTGTGGGGTATGATGGCGTATATGTTTGGGCTGGTACTGATGGTGCAGCTCCTGTAAAGGTTAATAAGGGATTTTCTCAATTTGTTTTCACTGGAATTACATTAACCAAGGATGCTGCTTTATATAACGGAACAACGGGAAAAGCACTTGATAATATTACTATAGATGCATGTGCGGTACAGGCAACATCAGCGGTTAGTGCTTATGCAGATGCTGTAGATGAATTGCCAGAGGATTTCTTTACTGCTCAGTAAAAATGTTATAAAAGGAGCCCATAATCTATGAACAAAAAGAAATTAGCAGGTTTAGCTCTGTCCCTCGGCCTTGTATCTGTAGTCGGCGTAGGTGCAACCCTCGCATACTTCACAGATCAGGCATCCATTGCCAATGTAGTGACAATGGGACACGTGGATATCAATCTGACAGAGCATCAGGTAGTAAAAAATGAAGATGGTCAGTGGGTAGCGGATGAGACTGTACCGGTTACTTCTGAAGGACTTCAGTTCACGGATGTATATCCGGGTGAAACGGTAGAGAAAGATCCGACGGTTACGATTACCGAAGATTCCGGTGATGCGTATGTTCGTGTAAAGCTGGATATTGTATATGAAGGTTCCACTTTCACAGCAGACGATATGGCAGCGCTTCAGGCGAACATCGATCGCGAAATTGCGGAAAGCGGTGACTGGTATAAAGCAGCAGACGGATATTACTATTATAATACCGCTCTGACTCAGGCAGCTCCGTCAGCAGTTCTCTTTGAGGAAGTAACGCTTCCGGGAGCAGCATGGAAAAACAATACGGCAAGCCAGAGCTTTTCCATCCAGCTTCAGGCAGAGGCAATTCAGCGTGAGTACTTCAATCCTACCACCGACGATAACGGTATGATTACCGGCTGGGTAGACGAGAATGGCGACGCGATTACCGCAGAAACATATTCGGCAGAATAATCAGGCAAAAGCCATAATCTGAAAAACAAAAGGAGGCCCACCCAATGCTATCAAAAGCCCTCAACATCATCGCCACACTCCTGATGGCACTGGTCATCCTCCTGACCGTACCTCTCACGATTCCAAGGCTGTTCGGTTACCAGATCTACGGGATCCTCACCGAAAGCATGGAGCCTGTATATCCCGTCGGCAGCGTGGTTTATGTAAAGCCCGCCGAGCCGGAGGATATACAGGTGGGGGATGCGATCACCTTCCGCCTGGGAACAGGCG
>OLVT01002284.1_pt1 | contig 13590 bp, 11 predicted proteins | sample 1673241 | NCBI WGS metagenome assembly OLVT01 (sample SAMEA3178936, study PRJEB25190) | human gut metagenome | biome: human gut; feature: human-associated habitat; material: faeces | place: Austria | collected 2013 | reverse complement strand
ACCAGTGACGCCACGGGTATGAACCGTGTGCTCTAACCAACTGAGCTACACCGCCAAAAAGCTGGAGCCTGCGATCGGACTTGAACCGACGACCTCTTCCTTACCAAGGAAGTGCTCTACCGACTGAGCTACACAGGCGAAAGATGGTGGGCGCGCTAGGATTCGAACCTAGGTAGACAGAGTCAACGGGTTTACAGCCCGTCCCCTTTAACCACTCGGGCACACGCCCATGTTTCGCTGCTTAATTCATGTGCATTTATCAAGCTGCCTGCTTGCGGATCGGTGAGAACCCGAACGCGCGAGCAGTGGAATCATACGCTAGCTGAGAAACCGTGTCAACCCTTTACACGGCCCCGGGTGTATCCTCTTCAAACCTTCGCAAAGCTTTGAATCCTTATCACCCGTTGCTGTAAGCTGTTCGGCTTTCCAGCAGGCGTTCCACTTCGAAGCTCGCTGTCGTGAGCTCCGCAAGCGAGGTAGTATATTACGGGATAGTAGACGTTGTGGCAACCCCTTTTTTCAACTTTTTTTGAAAGATGGAACTTCTTCTACAGGATTGCTTCGGCCTTGCTCGCACGGTATTTGCTATTTCCCCTGCTCAGCTTTAGGTATGTTGCTGCTTGGCACTGTTGGGAGAACGAAAAACCCGAGCGAACGGTCGTTGCCTTCAGCATGGTGTTGCTTTGGTTCGATTGAAGACACGGCTACTCCTCCTATATATCGCCTGTCCACGATGCACCCTAAAACAAACCGAGGGAAGGCCTTTGCCTTCCCTCGGTTGCATGCACATGAGGTTGTATCTTCTAGAACTGCAGTGCGTTCGTAAAGTTCGACCACGAAAGCGAGTCGGTATTGCGGACACATGCGCCGAACGTGGGAGCATGCACATAGGGAGTTCCGCCGTAGCCGCCGGCGATTCCCACGTGGCCATAACGCCACAAAACATCACCCGGACGCGCCTCGCTGACGGATACCACTCGAGTAGCACGAGCCATCTGAGCCTCGCTTTGATGCGGCAGTTCAATGCCAAGCTGACGATATGCCCACGTGACCAAGCCGGAGCAGTCGAACGAATCAGGCCCCTCGGCGCCCCAAACGTACGGACAACCGATACGCGAGCAAGCGTAGGAATACGCGGCGCTATTGTCTCCCGCGGAGCCGCCGCCGCCAGGATAGACGATGGTGCTTCCGCCGCCATCATTGCCGCCGCCACCCTGGTAGCCGCCATCATTGCCGCCGCCCTGGTTGCCGCCATCGTTGCCGCCGCCCTGGTTGCCGCCGCCGTTACCGCCGGCAGCTGCAGCTGCAGCCTCCGCCTCTGCCTGTGCCTGGGCAGCCGCTGCGGCAGCGGCCGCAGCCTGCTCCTGCTCAAGCAGGGCACGCGCCTCTTCGTCAAGGGAGTTCATAAGATCGGTGGCGTTTTGCACCTTGACCTGAACCTCATCGTGGATTTGCTTGCATTCCGCAGCCTTCTGGGCAGCGATCTGCTCCTGACGCGCAAATTCGTCTTTAGCCGCCTGAAGCTGCTCGCGAGCGGCCTTGGTCTGGTCGACCAGATCAGCGTCGTTGGTGTTGATCTGGTTCAGCAGCTCCCAATTCTGCGTGAACTCGGCAAAAGAGGAAGCACCCAGCAGAAAATCGATGAACGTGGTGGAGCCGGAGCGGTACATGCTGCGGGCGCGCGTGCTCAGGCGATCTTGCAGACCCTCGATTTCCTCAGTGGTCTCGTCGATCTTAACCTGCTGCTCCTCCATGGAGCGCTGAGCGCTTTCCTGCTCGTCAAGAGCGGCATAGTAGTTTTCGCCGGCAGTTTCGAGATCGGCCTGCAAGCCGACCAGCTGATTGCGAACGGCATCCGCCTCGGCCTGCTTCTCGGCGGCCGTTTCAGCAAACGCGAACTCGGGGATGATAAGCGACGTGGCGCCAAGCGCTGCTGCGCCGCCGATGAATGCTCGCCTGCTGAGATCGATTATAGATTGGCTCATCCAAGAACCTCCTAGATTGAGCTTAGGTACTGTGATTACGGGCATTAGCATCGCATATGATAGCACGGAGAACGGTTGCAGGAAAAACGCTTGTGTGCATGCGTTCATAAAACCAGTTCATGCGTATGCTTTTACGCAGATCCCCGAAAACGCGAAACGGGGAAGGAAACCTGAAGCCCCCTTCCCCGTTTGAATACCTATATATGCGCCACGTACGGCTATGCAGCCGTAGGATTCACATCCTCATCCATGCGCGCCTCGGTGTAGTGATCGAACTCATCGTAAATCTCCTGCGAGGGCTCTGCCGTGAGCTTGGAGACCACGAAGATGCAGAGAAGCGAGACGATGAAAGCCGGCAGAAGCTCGTAGATGCCGAACACGCCGCCGAGCGGCTTGATGAGGTTATGCCAAACCACCACCGTGATCGCACCGCCGAGCATGCCCGCGAGCGCGCCGGGCAGGTTCGTGCGGCGCCAATACAGGCTGCACAGCACAAGCGGGCCGAACGATGCGCCAAGGCCCGCCCAGGCATAAGAGACGACACGGAAGATGACGGAGTTCTCATCAAGGGCGATGACGATGCCGATGATCATGACCACGGCCAGCGTGATGCGGGAAACGATCATGACCTGACGATCGGTGGCATCGCGCTTGATGATGCCGCGGAAGATGTTCTCGGCAACCGAGGAACCAGTGATGAGCAGATACGAAGAAGCAGAGGACATAGAAGCCGCAAGAATACCGGACACCACCACGCCGCACATGAAGGCGGGCAGGATCATTTGGGCGATCACGATGAAGATGTTCTCAGCAGCCGCATTGGTGCCGAAATAGGTGGGCAGCATGGCGCGTCCGATGAAGCCGATGCACAGGGCGCACACCATGGAGATGACGACCCACACCACGGCGATGATGCGCGACTGGCGAACCTCCTCAGCAGAACGGATGCCCAGGAAGCGCACGAGCACCTGCGGCATGCCGAAGTAGCCAAGGCCCCAAGCCAAGGTGGAGATGATGGTGAGGATGCCGAAATCGGTAGGCTCGCCGAACAGCGGCTGATCACCCTGGACCGCCTGCAAGCCCGTAGCAGCATCCATAATGGGCGTGGTGAGCTGCCCGCCGTTCAAGAAGCCGGGGATGTTCTGCAGGAAGGCCACCGTCACATCGACGCCGCCGACGGAGGCAATAGAGCCGATAAGCACCACGGCAAGCGCGAAGAACATCAAGCAGCCCTGGATGAAGTCGGTTGCCACAACCGAAAGATACCCGCCCACCAGCGTATAGGCGAACACGACAACGGCGCCGAAGATCATCATGGCCGCATAGTCGATGCCGAACAGCGTGTGGAACAGCTTGCCGCAGGTGACGAAGCAGCTGCCCGTATAGACGCAGAAGAACAGCAAGATGATGACCGCTGCAACCGTGGACAGGATGTTCTTCTTATCATGGAAGCGGTTGGAGAAGAAGGCCGGAATGGTGATGGCATGCACGCGCTCGGAGTACTGACGCAGGCGCTTGGCCACGAACAACCAGTTCAAATACGTGCCGATAGCAAGGCCGATGCAGGTCCACATGGCCTCGGAGGCGCCGAAGAAGTAAGCAAGACCGGGGATGCCCATGAGCAGATAGCCCGACATATCGGAGGCCTCGGCGGAAAGCGCAGTGAACCACGGGCCCACCTTACGACCGCCGATGAAGTACTCATCGGTAGAGGAGTTCGAGCGCTTGGCGTAGGAGAAGCCCACCGCCAGCACCACGACGAAGTAGATAACCATGGCCAAAACGACCAGCAAATCATTCGATTCCATGTTCTGTGCCCGCCCCTTATGCCGTTTTCAAGCCCATCCCCCAGGCAAACCGCACGGCCCTCCAGCCGGCATCGCCGAAATCCGGGAAACGGACGCATTTAACGGCCGGTCGATTGTTTACATTGACGCTGGGATTATACTTGACTTTGCCTACCTCAGGTAGGTGTTTTCGATTGTTCTTACCCCGCAAACGGCGAAAGGATGCACCACGATGCCAGCTTACGCAGAGCTTGCCCACGAAGCGTTGGAATCAACGCGCGATGCGCTCACCCGCGAATACGAGTCTTTCAAGGCGAAGGGGCTGGCTCTGAACATGGCGCGCGGCAAGCCCTCCCGCGCACAGCTTGACCTGAGCATGCCCATGCTCACGTGCATCGTCGATGTCGACGACTGCACCGCCGAAGATGGCACGGACTGCCGAAACTACGGCGTGCTCGACGGCATTCCCGAGGCGAAGCGCCTTATGGCCGTTATGCTCGACGATGACGCCGAACATGTGGTGGTGTTCGGAAACTCCAGCCTGAACATCATGTACGACACCATGGCTCGTTGCTGGATGTTCGGCACGCTGGGTCATATGCCTTGGTGCAAGCTCGACGAAGTGAAATGGCTGTGCCCCTGCCCCGGATACGATAGGCACTTCGGCGTGACCGAGGCCTTCGGCATCAAGATGATCCCCGTTGCTATGAACGAGGACGGCCCGGATATGGACGAGGTGGAGCGCCTGGTTGCCGAAGATGCTTCGATCAAGGGCATCTGGTGCGTACCGAAATATTCCAACCCCAGCGGCGCAACCTATTCCGACGAGGTGGTGCGCCGCTTGGCCGGCATGCCCTGCGCGGCCGACGACTTCCGTATCTTCTGGGATAACGCGTACGGCATCCATCACCTGAGCGACGACGCGGCGCAGCAAGATCAGCTGCTCGACATCCGCCGCGCTTGCGATGATGCAGGAAACCCCGACCGCTGCTTCAAGTTCGCCTCAACCAGCAAGGTCACCTTCCCCGGTGCGGGCATCTCGGCAATGGCGGCAAGCAGCGCCAACATCGCGGACATGAAGGCGCATATGAGCCCGCAGATCATCGGCCACGACAAGCTCAATCAGCTGCGTCACGTGAAGTTCCTGCACGATGGTAAAGGCCTGGCGGAGCATATGGCCAAGCACGCCGCCATCCTGCGCCCCAAGTTCGAGCTGGTAGACCGCAAGCTTTCCGAGGGCCTAAGCGATATCGGCGGCTGCACCTGGAGCAAGCCGCGCGGCGGGTACTTCGTCTCGTTCAACGCCCCCACCGGATGCGCGAAGCGGATCGTGGAGCTTGCCAAAGACGCCGGCGTCACCATGACAGGCGCAGGCGCCACCTGGCCCTACAAGCAGGACCCGGCCGACAGCAACATCCGCATCGCCCCCAGCCTGCCGCCCGTCGAGGAGCTGGATGCGGCGCTCGACGTGTTCGTTTGCTGCGTGAAGCTGGCGTACGCGGAGAAGCTGCTGCAGGATTAAGCCGAACGCCCTGAGCAGACGGTCGCTTTCGATGGAAAACCCGCCATCGTACCAAAGCAACAGGTTCACTGGCTTTCATGCCTGAACCCACACGCCCCGCTAACGCGATAAGAGGCATTTCGTTCGCAAGGGCGCACCGCTCGCCAACGCATATATATAGGTAAGGCCCGCTCGATTGAGCGGGCCTTAATTGCATTTGCTCCAGTTCGCGTTAGCTAGCTTGCTTCGCTGCGTTCCATGCTTGCACGAGTTCTTGAGCAGCTGCATGCGGGTCGGGCGCGGCACATACCGCGGATACCACGAAAAAGCCGTCGACGCCGGTTTGCGCAACGGCTGGGATGTCCGCCACCTTCACTCCCCCGCCAACCACGATGGGAACGGGGCTTGCCTGATGAAGCGCCGCCAAGTCCTCGAGGCTTTTCGTGATAATGGTGCCATCCGCCGCCAAACCGCAATCGGTTTTCGTCGGCGTCTCATGCAGCGGGCCGACGCCCAGATAATCGACCAGCGACATATCGGCGGTTTTCACGTACTCGAGCATCTCGTCCGCGCGAGCGGAAAGGCCGACCACCGCATCAGGGCCGAGCAGGGCACGGCACGCCTCGACGGGGATATCGGTCTGGCCAACATGCACGCCATCAACCTTTATTCCCTGCTGATGAGCAGCATATACCGCATCCAGGCGATCATCGACGAGCAGCGCCACTCGGTCTTGCGCACCGGCCTGCCGTATGACCTCGGATGCCTGGGCCGTGCAGGAGATGAGCTCGCGAGCCGAGCACTCCTTCGAGCGGATTTGCACGCAGGTGAACCCTGCCGCGATGGCCTGGGCCACCACATCGGCAACGGGTCGGCCCAAGGTGTTTTCCAGACCCAGGACCAGATATGCGGAAATATCGAGATTATCTCGCATGCTCATGCTATTCCCCCTTTTCGGCATCTCCGTCGGCGACGTCGCTTTCAAGGATCGCGTCGACGCTTCGAATCTTCTGCTCCATCATGTTCTCGAACCCAGGGCGCACGTCGGCCTTCAGGATAACCTCAGTGCGGATGCCCTTCTGAGCCAAGACGAACGTGGCGTTGCGAACCACGGCCATAACCTCGTCCCATTCGCCTTCGATCTCGGTGAACATCGAATAGGTCTTGTTGGGCAGACCCGATTCGCGGATAACGCGAACCACCTCGGCCACCTCGGGTGCAAGCTCATCGCCCACGCCGAACGGGGCGATGGCCACGGCAACCAGCGTGTTCACGATGCTACGCCTCCTGGATCTCGATGGAGTTGCCGGCAACCGCCTCGGGGGTTGCACGGAACAGCTCGTCGATGAAGGCCACCTTGAAGCTTGCCGGAGCATCGGCGGCGGCTGCGGCCGCGACGCCCGCCAGATTGTAGTGGTTCACCGCGGCAACAGCGGCCGTAAACGGATCGGTTTGCGTAGCGTATACGGCAAGCACGCCGCCCTGCGAACAGCCGAAGCCGGTGACCTTGCCCATAAGCGCGCTGCCGCCATGGCTGATGACGACCGAATGCCCGTCGGTGACCAGGTCGGACTCGCCGGAGATGACGACGGCGCCTTCCGTATAGCGAGCCAGCGCGATAGCCGCCGCACGTGCAGCCTCCACCGTATCGGCGGTGTCGACGCCGCGGGCGCGCGAGAGATCGTCGGCCGTGCCCTCGAGACCCCACAGGCCGGCGAGCGCGATGATCTCGGAGGCGTTGCCGCGCACGATGGCGGGCTTATGCTGCTTGAGCTCGGACAGCAGCTTGGTGCGCAGGCTGCCGATGCCGATTCCCACCGGATCGAGCACCCACGGCTTGCCGGCGGCCTGCGCCGCTGCCGCCGTGCGCGGGATGGTTTCCTCGTAAATGGGGAACAACGTGCCCATGTTCAGGTACACGGCGCCGCCTGCGGCAACCAGGGTTTCACCCTCGTCGGGCAGATAAACCATGGCAGCCGAGCCACCGACGGCGAGCTGGGCGTTGGCCACGAAATCGATGGTGACGGTGTTGGTGATGGACCCGGCGAGGGGATTGTTGGCGCGCACGTCGGCGGCAGCTTTCGCGATAGATGCTTCGAGCTGTTTCTGTTCGATCATATTCTCTCCTATGCAACGAAAAACGAGGACGCTACCGTAGAAGATGGCGCCCTCGTCCGTGCACGAGAGATGCTCCCTACGCCAGCGTTACCTGGACAGGTTCAAAGGGTTAGGCTTGCGCCCTCTCAGCGCCGACGTTGCCGCCGGGCACCCCTGCATCGAATCTGTTGAGCATATATTACACCGGCGCGTAAACCGCTTGCCTGTTAAACCGCCGAACGGACAAAGGAATCGCACGAGCCAAGCTACCGACTTTACCGCGCACGCGCTTTGCACGCTAAACAGCCGAACGGACGCGGGAAACCGAAAACAGCGGAACCTTTCGCCTTACCGTGCGCGGCGCGGCTTGCGGGACAGGCGTAATGCCGCTATCTCGGCGGCAACCGCGCAAGCGGTGAAGGCGGCGGAGACGAACGGCATCGCCAGAAGCGGCATGCAGGTGATGAACACACCCGCGGCGAACGACCCGAGCGCGCTGCCGAGCTGCAGCGATGAGTTCGACAAACTGACGGCAAACGCCGCCTCATCCCCGGCGTTGAGCATGATGAACGAGTTCTGCGCCGGCAGGAATCCCCAGGATATGCCTGTCCATATACACGCCGCCGCCAGCGCCGCGGGCCACGACCCCGTGACAAGCCCCAGTCCCACAAGCGTTACCGCCTGAAGCGTCACGCAACCGATGACCGCCGAAGCCGAACCGAAGCGATCGGCTGCCCAGCCGCTTGCCTTCGAGCCGATCATGCTCATCAGCCCGAACGCGAACAGAGATCCGCTTACCCACTCAGGCTGAGGAAGCACGCTTTCCATGAACGGCGTGATATAGGTGTTCATGGAGGCATACCCCACGAACATGAGCACGGTGCAGATCAAGGGCAGCACCACGCAAGGGTTGCGGAACACGCGGAGCGCATCGGTGCTGCGACGGCCCTGCTCTGCCGGCGAGTGCGGCGCTTCAGGCACGCGTACGACGAGCGCTATGACCGCGAACGCGATGCACGCCGCGACGACGAGCACCCAATACGCCTGCTGCCAGGTGATGACGTTACGCAGCATGCGCGCGGCGGGAAGCGCGAACACGAAGGATGCGCTGAAGCCCAGCGCCACATTCGACATTGCCGATGCGGCGCGCGAAGGACCCGCGATGCGGCTTGCCGCGATGTAAGCGGTTGCCGCAAAGGTGCCGTTGCCCACGCCCATGACGGCTCTGCCCGTCAAAATGACGGGATAGATGGGCGTGGCGGCGCATATGGCCATGCCCACCGCCATAAGGGCAAGGCTGACCAGCAGCAACGTTTTCGGTCCGCGCGAGGTGAGCGCCATGACCAGAAGCGGAGTGCCGATGGCGTTGCACACGCCATAGACGCCCATCATGAGGCTGACCTGGGAAAGATCGATACCGGCGATTTGCGCGACCTGATCGGGCACGCCCAAGATGTACTGGTAGGCGCATCCGAACACGAAGCAGCTGAGCGCCAACACCAAGATCATAAGGTTGCCGCGAGCACGACTGGGCGCCTCCGCCGCGGGTGCCGTCTCGGAGCCGCTCACGACCTCACTTCCTGAGCACCCTGGGGGGCGGAATCCACGCGAATTCGCAGCAAATCGCCCGGTTGCAATGCGATATCGCTGGTGAACGCATAGGTTTCCATGGTGCGATTCGCCACCGGCACGGGCTCGGGAGACGGGTTGGGACGATCTTCGCTTGGCTGCACCAACCAGGTGAGACCCCTCACCTTCGCCGTTTCAATAGCCTTGCGCGGAGAAAGCGCCTCGAGTTCATCGCCTTCGCGGAAACGGTTATGGCACGTGGCCTCGATGCGCCACCCGCCCTCCCCTGCCGGGCCGCATGCGGTGACTGTGGCGGCATGTAAGTAATCCTTGTCGTAGCCGTCGCGCTCCTGGCGTTGGCTTGGCTGGCCGAAATAGAAGCCGGTGCCATAGGGGCGATGCGAAATGGCATGCAGATCGGACATGACCGTGGACGGGTTGGCGCCATCCATGACCGACCGATAGGCATGCACCGCAGTTGCCACGTAGAACGCGCGCTTGTTGCGGCCTTCGATCTTGAATGAGCTGACGCCAGCTTGCGCCAACTCATCGAGATGCTCGATCATGCACAGGTCGTGCGCGTTCATGACATAGGTGCCGCGCACATCCTCCTCAATGGGGTAATAGGCACCGGGGCGCTTCTCCTCCACCAGCGCATAGCTCCATCGGCACGGCTGCGCGCAATAGCCCTTATTGCCCGAACGCCCCGTCATGGCGGCAGACAGCATGCAGCGCCCCGAAAAGGCCATGCACATGGCGCCATGTACGAACGCCTCGATCTCAAGATCGCGCGGCGCCTGCGCGCGCAGCTCGGCGATATCCTCCACGCTCATCTCACGCGCGACCACCACGCGCGATGCGCCCAGGTCGTGCCAGGCGCACGCAGCTTCGGCGTTCATCACGGAAGCCTGCGTGCTCACATGCAGCTCCATATGCGGGGCATAGCGTTTCGCCAGGGAAAACGCACCAAGGTCGCTGACGATGAGCGCGTCGGCGCCCGAGGCGTCAAGGGCCTCCAGATATGGCGGCAAGGCGGCGATATCGGCTTGGCTCATAAGCGTGTTCACCGTCACGTACACCTTTACGCCCGCCTTATGCGCGAAGGCGATGGCGGACGGGATATCGTCAAGCGTGAAGTTCTCGGCACGTTGGCGCATACCGAACCTGTCGGCGGCCAAATATACCGCATCCGCCCCGAAACGAACGGCGGCCTCCAGCTGGCTGCGGCCGCCCGCAGGCGCAAGAAGCTCGATTGTTGAAAAGTCAGTCATCGGCAGCAATCTTCGTAGAAATCGATCCAGCACAAACACGAAAGCCGCCGCGCGGCCTCGAGCCCATCCAACCGGACGCCGCACGGCAAGTCCGGCACCTTTTGCCCTAGGCCCGGCAAAACGTATCTTGCGCCAGGCCAGACCGGGCGCGGCGTTTCAGCCACGCCCGCAAGGTTGAGAATGGGAACGAAGCGGCGCAGCGGCCCGCAACGTCGGTTTCAGCCTACTTGCCCTCGGAGGGGTCGTAGCTGACACGAGCGCCCTGAGGGGTATCCTCGATGGTGAAGCCCAGCCCCGTAAGGCCATCGCGCACGGCATCGGCCACAGCCCAGTTCTTCTCGGCACGCGCGGTGGCACGAGCATCGAGCAAGGCGTCGACAGCCTCATGAGCATCCAAACCCTCGTAGCCGGCAACCTGTTTCGCCAGGTCGACGACCTCGGCCGGATACGCATCACCCTGCGCGTCCTCCCAATCCTGGGGAGCAACTTCCACGCCGAACACGCGCATGAGCGTGGTGATGGTCTCGCGCAGATCGCGCACGGCGGGAACGTCGGAGCGGGAAAGCGTCTTGTCGGCGATCTGGGTGTTCGCGAAACCGACCAGGTCGAACACCTCGCCCAGTGCGCGAGGAGCGTTGAAGTCGTCGTCCATGGCCAGGACGAACTCGACGCGCGTGGACTTCGCCTGCTTCAAGATAGCCTGGGTGTCAAGCGGGCTGGGCACATCCTGGGCGTTCTTCATCTGCCAATCAAGGTTGCGCACGGCGTTCTCGATACGGGAAAGCGCGGATGCGGCCTCGTCGAGACGCTCATCGGAGAAATCGAGCGGGCTGCGGTAATGCGTTTGCAGCATAAGGAAACGCAGCACATCAGGGGACGTGGTCTTGAGGATGTCGCGCAACAGCAGGAAATTGCCCAGCGACTTGCTCATCTTCTCGTGGTTGATCTGCAGCATGCCGCTGTGCATCCAGTGATTGGCGAAGGTGCAGCCGCATGCGGCCTCGGACTGGGCGCGCTCGTTCTCATGATGCGGGAACACCAGGTCGGCGCCGCCGCCGTGGATGTCGAAGGGCAGGCCTAGGTACTTGCGCGACATGGCCGAGCACTCGATGTGCCAGCCGGGACGGCCCTGGCCCCACGGGCTTTCCCAAGAAGGCTCGCCGGGCTTGGCGGCCTTCCACAGCGCAAAGTCGAGATGGTCGCGCTTGCGGTCTTCCAGACCCTGGCCGTCAGCGCGCAGCTCGCGATGGCCGCCTTCCATCTCGTCGATGTTGCGACCGGACAGCGCGCCGTAATCAGCGTAGCTGCGCACGCTGAAGTAGACATCGCCTTCGACCTCGTACGCATGGCCGCCGTCGATGAGCTCCTGGATGAGTTGGATCATCTCGGGAATCTCCTCAGTGGCGCGCGGTCGCACATCGGGGTCCTGCACGTTCATGGCGTGCATGTCGTCAAGGAAGGCCTGCGAATATTCTGCGGCAACCTCAGCTGCGCTTCGGCCTTCTTCGTTGGCCTTCTTGATGATCTTGTCATCGACGTCGGTGATGTTGGAGACGAACTTCACGTCGAAGCCGCGCCAGGAGAGGTAGCGGCGGATGACGTCGAAGCTGACGAACGTACGGGCGTTGCCGATGTGGATGTAGTTGTACACGGTGGGACCGCACACGTACATGCCGATCTTCCCGTGCTTGAGCGACTCGAAAGGCACCTTCTCGCGAAGTTTGGTGTCGTAGATCTTAAGCATTTGCATTCCTGTTCTATGTGCATGCCGCATGGTGCGGCGGGTTGACGAAGGCTGCGAAGGGGCCGGGCGTCGCGAAAACCGCGCCCGAACTAGCTACATCGCGCCAGCAGGGCCACGGCCGTGGCGGAGATGCCCTCCTGACGGCCTTCGAAACCCAGGTGCTCGGTGGTGGTCGCCTTCACGCCGACATTGTCGACAGCGATGCCCATGGCAGCTGCCAGGTTCTCGCGCATCTGCTGGCGATGTGGCGCCATCTTCGGCGCCTGAGCTGCGATGACGCTATCGACGTCGATGATCTGAAATCCCTCTTCGCGCACCTTGGCCGCCACCGCCGCCAACAGCTTCATGGAATCGGCCCCCTCCCATTCGGGATCGGTGTCGGGGAAGAGCTTGCCGATGTCGCCGCCGCGGATGGCGCCGAGCAGCGCATCCGCCACGGCATGCGCCAGCACATCGGCGTCGGAGTGGCCGAGCAGCCCCAGGGTGTGCGGGATATCAACCCCGCCGATGATGAGCTTGCGGCCCTCGACCAGCTTATGCACGTCGTAGCCCTGCCCTATGCGCAGGGCGCTGAATCCCAGGCTCATTGCTCCTGCTCGCCTTTCTGCTTGAGATAACGCTCGCGCACGGCGGCCACGAGCATGAGGTAATCCTCCGGAACGGTGAGCTTGATGTTGTCGCGCTTGCCCTCTACCACAAGGACGCGGCCGCCGAGACGCTCGATCAAGGAGCTGTCATCGGTGCCGACGAAGCCGTCGGAGAGCGCCGAGGCGTGCGCACGGCGGTAGATGCCCGCACGGAACACCTGCGGGGTTTGCGCGTTCCAGAACACGCTGCGGTCGGGCGTGCCGACGATGACGCCGTTTTCCACGACCTTGAGCGTGTCGATGGCCGGATGCGCCACCACGGCGCCGTCGGCATCGATGTTGCCCTGCAGCGTGGCGATGGTGTGCGCAATGAGCTCGGGCGAGATAAGCGGGCGGGCGCCATCGTGCATGACGACGTACTCGTAATCGTCCGGCACCAGCTCAAGCCCGGAAAACGCCGATTCCTGACGTGTGGAGCCGGCGGGCGCCACCACCACGGGCGTGACGAACGGGAAGGGGTCGATAGCCTTCTTGAGATACTCGTCTTTGCGATCGGCCGGGCAGACGATAACGATGAGTCCGATGTCGCCCACCGCGTCGAACGCCTCGGCTGACCAGGTGAGAATGGGCTTGCCCGCAATTTCCACGAGCTGCTTGCCACCTTCGTGACCAAAACGCTCGCCGCTGCCGCCGGCCAAGATAATCGCAGCAGTTTTGGGGTTCTTATCAACGACACCCTCAAGGCGGGGTTCCGCCTTGAGGGCATCGAAATTGACATCATCGAACATAGCCATTGCGTGCTCAAGCACGGAAGGGACAAAAATCGGATCGATGGTCTTTTCAGTCATGATAGCTCCTGTACACCTGGTGCGGATTCAGAGCCGCAGCGCTGGTGCACTTCAGGCTCAGTCGGCTGCCTGGCCTCCTGCAGAAGAGCCGCCACGCGAAGAAATACCCGCGTGACCAAGATCATAGCCGGCAAGAAGCAATTCAGCCTCGGCAGCTATGGTATCACGCTTGCGCGGTGCCGGGATAGAGCCAGTACCCGC
>OLVT01002281.1_pt1 | contig 13604 bp, 30 predicted proteins | sample 1673241 | NCBI WGS metagenome assembly OLVT01 (sample SAMEA3178936, study PRJEB25190) | human gut metagenome | biome: human gut; feature: human-associated habitat; material: faeces | place: Austria | collected 2013 | reverse complement strand
TCGAACCAAGGACACAGGGCGCGACCCTGCGCATCTACCATTGATGCTATACTCCACATGAAAACACCGCCAGACGAGAAAGGGTGAAAGTCCGGCAGTGTACATGTTGGAAAAAGTTAATTTATTCCGTAACCATACACTGATTACATTATAATTGTAACATAGCAAAAAGTTTAATGTGTTTAATCTTTTGTGTATTTCGCGTTTATCTGCGATATTCTCCCTTTGGTGTATCCACGCATTTTCCCAACCTCTTCTTGCGTCATTCCATCTAGATAAAGCATCTCCATTACATCTTTGTCTCTTCCCTCTGGCATCTCACCGATAAATCTCTCTACGGCTTTTATCTGGTGTTCAACCTCTCTCTTTCTCGCTTCTTTCTTTCGGATTCTCTCCTCTACTTCATCAGACGCTCTCGGTTCCCTCATTTCCACCGTCACTCTCTGCTCTATGTACGGAAACTCATCTGCTGATTTCGACACCTTCCCGGCAACAATCGGGATATCTTCCCTTTTTGCTTTAAGCTTGTCCAGTACTTTTTCCAAGGACTCAAGCTCCGATTTATTGCTCTTGTAGTTTTTAAAGTATTCCTGCTTCAACGTCTCATCTCCTTTTCTACTCTTTCCCGTACCGCCTTTATAATTGCTTCTCCGTCCAGATCGGAGTATAGTCCAATATCCCTCCGGAAAAATATTTCACATTCCTTTTTCGTGTGCTGTGCATCCCTGTTGTGTGGTCTCCTGTATAACTCTCGCAATGCAAGCCTATAATCCTGTACCGCCTTACTCACTACTGCAGCCGCAAGTGCCTTATATCCCTCTATGCAATATTCTTCATTTTTCATCCACAACGCTCCTTTTCGTATCTATTCCCACCTTTTTCAGGAAATCTTCCACCGTGTGTGTCTTGTATGCCTGTCTCTGCATCCGTCTCTTCGCTTCTTCTGTTGGTTCATGTTCAGCCAGATCAGCAAAATGATCTTCTCGATCCCGTTTCATTTCTTTTGCGCTGCGTCTGTGCTTTAAGGTTCCTCTCATGCCGTCACCTCAATCTGTTCTCCCGTCAACTCTTCCAACTTCTTCCGCATTTCTTCCACTGTCATCTTCTTTGGCTCTTTGCGCTCCCAGATGAGTTCGAGGTTATCATCATCCATAATATGTTTGAAGTTTCTTTCATTTTTAATCTTATACACTCTGATGATGCTAAGTTGGCTTTCTGCATATCCTTGTGTTAAGTCATTCTCGTAGGCTTCGAGTCTATGGCTCCCCTCTTCTCCAATTAGCATATTTCCAACCACCATTCTCTTTCCATAGTCCTTGCGTCTGTATTCCACCACCATTCCGTCTTTTAGATCTGACTTTGTAAATTCTTTCTGCATGTAATCACTCCATTCCAGTATTTTATAATTGTAATTTTCTGCAATATCTAAAGATGACCATTCTCCATCACCGTAATAACACATTCCTTCGTTGTGCATATAGTAATTTGTATTTTTCAAATAGCTTTCTCCGTTACGCCACTTCATCCCTTGTCCGTGCATCTGCCTGCAGAAATCTTTCGCCTCTTCCTCGGTCTTGCAGTGCACTGCAATCTTATTGTCTTTATTTTTAAATTCATTCCAATTAAATTTTTTCATATTTTCTTACCTCACTATCTTTCGCACAATCCAATCTAAAAACACCACAAATAGCAGTATTGGGAAGCATGCCGCTGCTAAATAATCCTCATGCTCCAGCTCTACATCCTCTTCGATTCCTGTTTTTAAAGTAATCACTGTTCCAAGCCCCAGGATGTAGTACAGGGCTAGGAATGCGATTGTGATTATGATGTCCATGTTATTCCTCCTTGTATGGTTCTGGAAGTGGCTGCCAGGCGATTACTCTTTCAAAATCATACAGTTCTCGCCACTCTGATTCATCCATGTCATAGTCATCTGCGTGAGCGAACCATGTTTTTCTGAAATCATAATCGTCTGCTTCATCATTGTAGATGCAAGCCATATAATAATCTGATTCTTCCGGCAACCTTTCATTCACCGGAATCCATCCGGCACTATTATCCGGAACATTGTCCATGTGCGAACGGATAATACCGCTAATTTCGGTTGCCATACCTGTAGCACCTAACGCAAATAATACTTTATGTCCAACTACAAACTTTTTCTCTACTTCTTTTATTTCTTCCAAAATCTTCTCTAATACGTTCATTCCACATTCTCCTTATCTGCATACTTCTCCACAATATCTACTGCGCAAGTCAGCCCATAGATATAACTTTCCAAGCACTCCGCTACACCACTTTCCCCATGTTTTCGCTTTTCTTCTTTCAGCGTTTCGTAGGCATCATTTTTCATGGATTCAATTTCTTCCAAGATCTTCTCTAGTACGTTCTCCATTATTCCACTCTCCTAAAATCCTATATCATCTAAGAAAAAACCAATTTCTTCTTCAAATTCTTCTTTTTCAATACCATAATCTTCAAGCATTTCTTCTAATGGAAATACTTCAGACAGTTTTTTCATTAAGTATTCTGCTATTCCCTCTGTATCATATTCTTCGACAATAGTATCTTTCTGTAAAGGTTGAATCATTCCATCTTTTAAATGATGTGCAAATTCGTCAGCTCCAATAATTATTTTATTCCCTTTTGGAATAATTACTTTTTCTCCAAACATCTTCTCTACTTCTATATCACAATTTGATGTTAGGATTTGACCTATTTTGTATTTCATTTATTCCACTCTCCTATTCCGCATTCCTCACATCGCACAAAAGCTGATATAACTTCTTCTCTGAATCCATGATTAACTTTAAGACTTGCTTCTCCACCACAAAACGGGCATTTCTTTAATTCCTCCATGTTACTCACTCCATTTAATTTTCTGACCGCAATTCGGGCAATAAAAATGTTCACATCCTTTTTCGCAAATATATTCTCTTTTGCACGTAGGGCATTTAAAGTTAATGCCACCAAGTATGTAGTCCATTATATTCGGCTTCTTTGCCGTATCTCGTTCTTTCAGCTCATGCATCTCACACATCAACTTCTCGCACTGGCTGTTTGCAAAATCATTCACCTTGTTATACTGGTTCAAAATATCGCACACAAACCGTCCCATCTTGCATTCTGCGCATTTATCTTCCAGTGCTTCACCACTTAAATGATCTGGATGCCTGCACAGGTCGTCGCATATATGCTCCATCATTTCTGTAGTGATCCCATCCATCCATGTTTCTTCTGTTTTTGCGCTTTTCTTCTTCATTTCTTGTCTTCCTTTCCTCGCAACTTCTTGCAAAGCTCTCCCCACTCAATCGCTTTGCTCCGCGTCCATCTTTTTGCTGATTTCCTCTTTCGAATCCCGTTTTCATCCATGTACCGGATAAGATCATCTCTCGTAAATTCCACTTTCTGAATGTCATGCAAGACTTTATGGATATGCTCATCCGTGCATCCGAGTTTCGCCATTTCTTCGATCTGGAACCGGTACGGATCCAGAAAGTGCGCTTGTCTACTCATTTTCCTCTCACCCTTTTCTTTCTCTTGCGCTTGGAGCTAACTTTTGTGTAAAAATCCATGTTTCCGTGTCTTTTCTTGCAAATCTTAAACCCATATCTTTTCATATTCATGCCTGTTCACCCTTTAAACTCCACCATGCTTTCACATTCTTTCCGTACCCTGTAGTCTGGATTCTTACTCCAAGTTCCGCTTTCGCTTTCATGATGTCCGACCTTTTAATTCCTGCAGCTTCTGACTCCATGAGCAACTTCGCCCCGTCATAGCGTCCGCCTTCCATCTTGTCTTTTAGCCACTCTAATGCTTTGTCGTAGTCGGTCTTTGACATCGTGTTGACCTTGTCTTTGATCTTTTCCAGTTGGACGGTATTGGTGTTCAGCTTGTTCCAGATTTTTTCAAAATTCTCCTGCATGATTCTGCGATTCTCTAAAATCTCATCCCGGATGACTGTAAGCGCCTGTGCTGCGGTCATGCCTTTCTTTTCCGGCTCTTTTACCAGACTTCCCGGTTTAAGTCCGAGAAGCAAGCACATGATCCGTTCCACAGCTTCTGGTTGATCTGGATTATTGGCTATGTAATTCACAAAACTTTCGCTTCTCCCCATTTCTAGGGAGAATCCCTTTTTCGCCTTGCCCTGCTTTTCTAGTTCCTTGCAGAGCAGAGCGTAATTTATTGTTACTTTCTTCGGTTCCATAGTTCCTCCTTAATTCGAGTTCAGTAGTTGCTCTTCCAGAGAGTCCATGTCATATTCTCTGCGATCAAAGTTGTTTAGATTTCTGCTTACTGGCGGTTTTGATTGTTTTTTCTTCTTTTCCGATCCTTCCGGTTCATTATCAAATTTACCTTCTAAAATCTTTTTTAAGTTCTGCTCTTTTATGATCCAGTTAAAATTCGCATTGAATTTATAATCCCCTTTACTTTCTTCACCTTTCAGGAATTTGCTGTTCTCCGCTTTTATAAATGCGGTTCTGATCTGGCTAAAACTGAATTTCTTACAGGCTGCATCAATATCTTCCTTCCTGCTATCGGAAATCCGCTCAACTCTATCAAAACTCTTACAGATATCATTAAATGTGTCGGCGATCAGCTGATAGCTTATTTTGCTATCAGTCTTATCTCTTACTCTATCTCTATTATCTAACTCTATATCTATATCTGTGTTACACTTCTGCACATTGTTGTTACACTCTGTTACATTCGTGTTACATTGTAACGCCTTATTTTTTCTTGATGCCCTAACGCGCTCCGCCGATTCCGATTCCGAACAGATTAAAGACTGGGTTTCCGTCATTAAAAATTCTGTTTCGGAACAGGGCTCAATAAGTCCTTGAGATAGTAGGTATTGCACAGTTACTTTCACATTGTCTGGATCTTCATCTATTGTCAGAGCAATTTCTTCTGAAAAACTCTCTTCAATCCCATCAAAAAACAGCTTTCCGCCATTGCTTAAACTCAGCAGCTGCATTTTTAAATAGATAATGGTATAAGTATCGCCGCCAGCAATTTTCCGTAACTTTTTAATTTTGGGCTGTGTAAAAAAATCTTTCTGTAGCTTAAGCCAGTAGTATCGTTTTGACATTAAATCACAGCCTTTCTGTATCTATCTGCATTCCAGATTGGTATTCGCGGTATATTTGCATCCAATCATCCAGCTCCATCGTAACAAGGATTTTATGATTGTTTTTCTTGTGGAATACAGCAGGAAGATTTCCCGTTCCATTCGCTGCGGCATCTCTCTTTGCTTGGTCCATCCAGTCATAAAGCCGCATCTGCTCTTGGTGTTTTGCTTCCACGTGAATCAAAGGTAGACCGACTACGTCAGAAGCATCACCCGTATTTCCACAGTACTGCGCTGTTCTGCGCGCTTCTTGATATCCATAATCACGGAAGATACCAGCTAATTCCCGTTCAAATCTTGCACCTTTCTTTTTACTGTTTACTGCCATTTTCTTTCCTTTCTTTGTAGTGCAGGCAAGGCTCATCCTTTTCCTTGCCTTTGCACTCCCAAAATCTCTCGCAATGTATGCACTCTCTTGTTTTCTTCATGTGATTGCCTTACATGAACGGAAGTTCTTCATCGACTCCATCAGGAATGTTTTGGAATCCGTCAGAATCCTGCTGTCCATATTGCGAAATAGGCTGCGTACTGTTTCCTCTGCTTTCACAGAACTCATGCTCTTCCACAACAACATCAGTGGTGTACACTTTCTGACCTTCCTTGTTTGTATAGCTTCCAGTCTGTATTCTTCCAGCAACAGCAATCTTTGTTCCTTTGCAAAGATATTTTTCAACAAACTCTCCATTCCTTCCGAACGCAACGCATGAAATGAAGTCTGCCGTTTGTTCTCCTTCACGTTTGAATCTTCTGTCTACTGCTAATCTATACCGTGCAATAGCTGTTGCATTTTCACCTTGCGAATATCTGACTTCAGGATCAGCAACAAGTCTCCCGATCAAAATAACTTTGTTCATGTTCTTTCCTTTCTGCTGGTCTAACCGCCTACCAGCAGGGATGAATCAATTATGAGATAACAATAAATCCTTCCATACCTTCTAACTGCTCTTTCAGATACGTCTTTATTTCTTGCATTGCTGCGATCTTCCAAGCGCCGCCATCTGCTTCAAAAAGTGCGCACTGTATCCCGTCATATCTATCCTGTTTCATCCGAAAGACGAAATTTGACAATGGCTGTTCTACTTCCACGAATGTTCTGAATGGCTTCAGTGTCACAGGACTCGGAACAATCGCTTCACCTTTTGATGCAATGCCAGTCTTCACAGTTGCCTTCTGTGTCACGCCGTCATCGCCATATTCAGCAACAGTTCCGGCTTCAACAGTTCCAGCGAACTTCAGCAGCAATGCCCTGTCAGTTTCCGGATCATCAATGAATTTTGATTGAAGATTTATGCAGAATGGTTCATGGTCAGAAAACTGATTGAATCTGAAATCTGGAACACTTGCATTGACTTCCACCATGTACTCACGCTTTCTTTCATAGTCAAGTTCAGAATACATCTGCACCAGCGTTGGACTTTGAACATGTATTATCATTTTTCCTGACATTTCATCCACATTTGCCTTGATATAATCAATCAGGCTGGAAAGCGTGTTCATTTCAATTTTTGCCGCTTTTGGATTGTAGTCAATTCTTTCTAGTGACTTGTCTGAATAAACATAACCGCCAATCGTTTCAAAGTTTGGTTTTGCCAATTCAACTAAATATTCCAATGCTTTTTTTATCATAATTATTTTCCACCTTTTAACCTTTCTTACAACGCTCTTGCTTGTCTTAAATCGACAACTTTTCCGATCTGTTCGTTTTCTTTAATAATTTCACCTGTTTCAGTGTCAACTGTCTTTCCGTCAACTATCTGCTGCTGTTCTTCCTGAATGTCATCAAATGACATCTGTCCTTTGATCTGCTTTCCGTATTCTTCAGCATATAGTTCGCCAGATTTCAAATCTTTACCAATCGCAAAGGATGTTTCCATCGGTGTTTGTGGCGCTAACTTTTCAGACACCTGAACCGTACATTTCACATCGTCACGCTTTTCGTTCTGTGTGAATTTTAATTTTATCTGGATTTCTCTGCTGTTTTTATACGGAGTGTTAGGATTCTGAAGGTTTTCAATGATTTTTTCAAATGATTTTGAAAACTATTCTTGTAAAGCCCCACCGACAATGTCTTTCAATTCAATATTGTTCATACGTTTCGCTTCCTTTCTTTTTATTCACCGAACAGTGCGCTTTTTGCATCTACTGTTCCATTAACGGAAGATTCAGTTTTTTCTTCCTGCGACTGTTCCATGTCAATAATCTCCGCATCGCTATCGTTATCGACGTATGTTTTTGTTCCGTCATCGTTTATCACTGCCATATCTGCATCCATTGCCGACATCATATCGATAGACATGATTCCCCATTTAGAGATTAGCTGACGCAGCATAGTTTTATATGCCATTCCGTCAAAGTCCTTTTCCCAGAACGTGTACCCCTTTTTCGCCTGATATCCTTTGGAATACTTTAATGCATGGGCTTCCATTTTCTTTTTGCTCCAATAGATCGCCTTTTTAAACCCATTCGTATACTCAAACATTGCATAATATCCGATTGTTTCAGCCTGTTCCCTCGCTTCTTCATCCTCGATCAGATGTACCTCAATCTCTTCGTTCAGAGGATCAAACCTGACAAGCTCGCCCTCTTTAATCGCCAGTACGTTCAGTTTTTTGTACTGCCCGGAACGAATTGCGAGCTGGATATACCCTTTATATCCAAGCTGAAACTGCGCCACCTTACCTTTGTTTCTGTCATTAAACGGCACAAGGTAATACTGTCCCAACTGCGGAGACGGTGAAAGGTTCAGCGACTCACCCAGCAGCGCACCGGAAAGGATCGATTGATTTGTGCATTCCTGTAATGCTGCATTGTTATTTACAGCCGATACAATTGCGGAAATAAATCTCTGACCGTTCTTCCCGCCAATCACATTGTTGATCTGGTTTTTAACTGCTTCCTGTGTTAAATATGCTGCGATTCCTGTGCTTTTTCTTGCTGTTAAGCTATTTCCTACTGCCATTTTCTTTTCCTCTCTTTCTTAAATTGCTTTGAATTCAATGTTTCTGCTATTGAAAAATGCTTTTAATGCCAAAGCGTCCTCTGTTGTTAAATTTGCCTGAAATGATACCCACTGGCGCTCCCTAGCTACGCACTCCTCAAATACTTCCTTTTCAATCCCTGTCACGCACTTTGCCATCTCTGTTTCCGGTGGATTCATGCATTCTTCAAAAGATTTTGCGTCTGTAAATCCAATCTGTCCAGGAAGATCCTCTTCTTTCTTCTGGAACTCTGCTGCCTTTTTCGCTTCCTTCTCTGCTTTCAATTTTTCCTGTTCTGCTTCGTATTCTGCTTTTTTCCTCTGTATTTCTGCTAGGCGCTGCCCTTCATTTAACGCCCTGTTGATATCCAGAGTGGATTTATAGACTTCTAATGCTTCAAAGCCAAATTCCGGTAATTTTGAAAGTGTATCCACATCTTTCTCCACGCTTGTGATAAATGCATTCATAACATCTTCGATGGACCTCATGGATGTTGTTTTGTTTAACCATCTACTGTCAAAAATACGCTCCAAAGAAATTTCAACCGGTGTCGATTTACTGTTCCAGAGTTCCTCGATTTGCTTCCGTTTTTCCTGCTTCTCGTACTCTTCAAATTCCTTAATTTGCTTGTCGATAAGGTTAATAGGATCGTTAATAAGCTTAATTAAGGCGTTAATTTGAGTCTTAAATTCGTTAAATGGCTCTAAATAAGCCTTTTCCAGTCTTATTCTTTCGTCATTTAAGGCTTTTTTTAGCTTATTTAAGCTTGCTTTATCTGATTTAGCATCCTTAATTTGCTCTCCGGTGTACACTAAATTACTGTGGTCTTCTACTATTTTCTGTATTTCTGACCTTAATTCTTCATAATTAAATGTAATTTTCTCCGGCATTTTCACTTCATTGACTCTTAATTCCATGTTTTTCTCTCCTTTATCTTCTTATTACATCCGGAAGGATAAGCGGCGGGCATTCATCTCGCTCCACGTATCCCCAGAATCGTTTTCCTTCTTTCATCAGGTATTCCATGTCTTCTTTCACATCTTTCCGTTCAAAATGGTAATGTTTTGTTTGAACGAATACCTCACCAGCATATTCACTTTTTAGCTGCGCTTTTAACTCGCAAAAATCAGCCTCAAGAACTGCCATATACAGCAAGCACTGGCAATAATAATGATCCGGGATCTGGTGGTCCCATCTCTTTCTCATATTTCCGTTTAAAATGTTCGTTGTCTTGCATTCCCAGATTCCGAGTCTCCCATCTCCATCAAAAAGCCAACCATCTACTGAAGCCTGTGCCCAGGGATATTTATCATTACGAAAGCTGTTGTTTTCTTCATATCTCACTTGGTATTCTGGAAAGTCCAGCCGGAAGAGTTCTCTTAATAATGGCTCTGCCTGTGTACCATATTTAATATAAGGAAGATTTGAAATGTCTTTTGCTTCCTTTCTTCCAGTTTTCAACTCCCACAACTCCACATTTGTCATGTACGGATTCTTCCCGATTACAGCGGCAATTTCAGAACCGCCGATTCCATTTTTTCTATTTTTAAGCCATTCTTCATGGTTGCTAAGTATTGTTTTTGTAATCATTTGACTTTTCCTCAAATTTTCTCTATACTTTAACTGATTTACTAATTTGAGTGCTTTAACTATGCACTTCAATACCTAGGACTTTCTTGGCCGGAAGTCCTTTTTTATTCCTTCTGCGAATGGTTTCTTCATCAAGTCCTGTTATCCTAGCCCACTGCGCTATCGTATGTTTTTCACCAAGACACTCTATATAAACATTTGTTCTCTTGTTGCTTTGTTGGTCAAATATTGAAATCCATCTACAATTTTCCGGTTCGTAGTTTCCATTAACATCTATCCGGTCAATCGTAAGTTTTTCTTTGTAACCATTGTTTTTTGCCCACATATAAAAAGCCAAAGTGCTTTCCGTCCAGTCTTTACACACTGAAATTCCACGTCCACCATAAATCGGAAAAGATTTGTCATGACTGTCGTTGCACCGTTTAAGCATGTGCTTTCGAATATTTTGTATTCTTTTGTAATCCTCTTTGTTTACTTCAATAATACGTTCTCCATGTATTTTTCTTTCTTGCCATCTTTTCCCTCTAGAGCAGCCACACGTTTTAACTCTCCCAGACTTTAAATTTCCTCTACTTACTTCTGTTTCGTTTCCGCAATCACACCGACATATCCACCTTTTCTCGACAGTTCCGCATTTATACACTCTGTCTGGTGCGCTTCTCAATACAGTAAGATTGCCAAACCTCATACCAGTTAAATTTTCTGGCTTTCTTCCTTTGCTCAAATTCACTCACCTCCCGATTGGCGTCTTATTGTTATTTCGAAATTTACTGTGACAGCACTCTTTTTTAATACCCAACCACTAACCACCATCCGATCATCGCCATTCCGAACCCGATCACAGCTGCTGCAACCTTATGCCAGTAAGGCTTGTCCTTTTCTTCTGGCAGCTCTACGGAGACTGACCGGATATCCCAGCTATTTAATGTGTTGGTGTGTTGAGTAGTCTGGCAGTGGTAGGTTCCTTTAATTTCCATGCTTGTCCTCCTTTAGTTTTACGGATCTCTTTCCGCGCTCTTCCAATCTGACGCGATAGTTCGTTAGATACGAGATTGCGACTTGCTTCTGCTCCTCAGAATCACCGTCTATCTTTTCTACGGATTTCAGAGTCTGGATAAATTTCTCGATCTGATTTACTGTCAGTCTTTTCACATCGTCACTTCCTTTCCAATCTTTCTATCACTTCCTCCCGGCTCAGTCTGAAGAACTCAGCCACTTCGGAAATAGTAGCTTCATAGTGTTTCTTTACTGCCCCGGTCTTCCGCACGACTCCAAATGTCCAGATGTTGTGTCTCATGCGGTATCGTACTTCGTTCACGGAGCAACCGGTAATCTTTGCGATTTCCGCCGTTTTTAATGTTTCTTTTAATGCAATTGCGGTGTTCATTTTTATCACCTCACTTATGTATGCAGGTTGGATTGTCGTAATTTATTTCTGGTCTGCTCCAAATCTATCAGCCATCATTTTCACAGCATCCTCGACAAGCTTAATACTCATGTTGAACATCCTATCTACCTCGTTTTGAGTAACGCTCATGTATTCCCTTGTAATAATAATGCTTGTAACAACAGAAACCATGATCGAGCAGATGATGCTTGCTATTACAATTTCCATGTCAATCCTCCCTGCTACGCCACTCCGTATTTAATAGCCAACTCTTTTACGATAGCCGTATATCCCTCAATCAGCTTCTTATCATCAGCGATCACATCCAGATAATTCAATTTGTCTCTTCTGGATTTGCAAACACCCTCATCTGCCATTCTTCTACGTTTGTTTGTGAGTCTCTGCTTTACATTCACTCCCATACGTTTTTCTAACAACTGATAGGATTCTGCCCTTACATCTTGATAAGACTTGCTGTCTCCGCACTCCATACCAATTTTTCTCAAGATTCTTCCGGTATCTTCTCTCCATGATGTTGTATCGATTGCAACAACCTCACGGATGCTTTCAATCCGTTCTTCCACGTGCTCAAGCTTCTCTGCCTGACGCTTCTGCTCAATTTCCAAGTTAATCATGACCTGTAACTGCGGTGAGAGTTCTTGTGTGGCAAGAGATGCCGCTTTGTATTTCTTTTCTACCCGGATGAAATATCTGCGTACTTGCTTTCCTTTTTCGTTCCGCTCAAGCATTGCCATTTCTTTGGCAGTATCCAGTTTGATTATGTGGTCTTTTTTAGAGGTTCCTCCTGACACTGTCGGAATTTCGACGGTGGTAAAATCTTCGTCTTCCTCCGCATCGATATCTAACACTCTTCTTTTGATCCACTCTCTATAGTTGCTCTTTACTTCCAGAACCTCATGCAGTTCTGATCCGTATACTACTTTTTCTCCTGTGCTTGTCTCGTATACTGGGACAAGTTCATTTTCAATTACTTTTAATTCGTTCATTGTTCGTCCTTTCTGTGCTATAATTTCTTTAACAAAGTGGTACTGGTTCGCTATTCATCGTTCTCTCATATAACACTTTATCCGTGTGGTAGAGTACTCTATTTGCTTCTCTGTAAGTTAGTTTTCTTTCAATGATGATTTTTGCGATTTCAAAAATAATGTCCTCATTGTCTAAATCCAGATCGCAATATAAATCTCTTACATATGGAATTTCGTAGTTATTTCTTTCAATGCGTTCTTTCTCTTGATTTCGTCTTTGTAGTTCTCTTTCTGCGTTGTTCATTATGCTACCTCCTGTTTTCTTTGTTAATCATCCCAAGACTCTAGCGTTTTGTCTGGGTCTGTTTTTACGTTTGCACAAAGCATACGAATATACCATTTCAAACTCATTTTTCCAAATTGAGCTGTTGAAATCATTAGATCGTCCGCTTTATTTTCTTTTGATGTTGGAATGAAATTTTCCCCGAAAAACCTCCTTGTTCTATCCTTGAACTCCGATTTTTTTCTAATAGTTTGGAGTTCCTTTCTTATAAGTACTAACTCTTCATAAATCTTTTTCAGCATCTTTCTTACCTCTTTCTTATGAATCTTTATTGTCATTTGTTTCCATATCTCCTATACTGTAAATACAGGACACTGGCATGTCCAAGTATTGTGAAAGGAGAAATAATCATGGAAAAGAAATTTGATCCAGAAAAAATCGCTTTAGCTATTGTTGCTTCATCTTCGCATCAGCTACCAATAAGTGAAAAAATAGAGTTGTATATGGAAGCTTATGACGAAGCGTGTGAAACGCTGAATACTTTATTAAGCGAAACTGAATCTTAATTCACTCCAGAGAGTATGAGCAACATCTGTGCAGTATTTACTAGGTCGATACTCATATTCTCTGGACTTTCTTTCATTCTCTGCCTAATTCTCAGGGATTCAACAATCGGTATTGCCACTTTCTTTTCGATTTCGAATCGTTCTCCTGTTTCTTCGAAAATAAACGTGACAATCTTATTTCTTTCCAAAGATTTAGACTTCATATTTTCTAATTCACTCACTGTTCTTACCTCACTTTCGTTTTCTTTCCTATTCCTACTCCAAAAAATACTCAACACTTACGCCAACGAATCCGTCACAACCTCAAATAGGTCATTGAACGTGTCACTGTAATACAATGGCTGCACTTCTTTCTGATTATGAGGACTGACTGCATTTTCACCGTATTTCAAACCTTTCTCTGTCAGTGATTTGAACTTTTTCACTCTTCCCTTACTTGACTTGCGTTCCTTTTCTTCCAAGATTCCGGCAGATAGAAGTTTCTTATTGAACTGCACTGCACTGATTCCGAGATTATTTTCTTTCAGCAGTGCTGTGAGTGACTTCATTTCCCTATTGCCGTTAAACTCATAATTCGGTAAGAATCCTGTCGGAATATGGTAAGAATCATAGAACCCTTTCAGCATCAGCAATTTGCTTGCATCGTTCATTCTTAACATGCTTGCTACCACTTCCAGTGATTC
>OLVT01002261.1_pt1 | contig 13696 bp, 9 predicted proteins | sample 1673241 | NCBI WGS metagenome assembly OLVT01 (sample SAMEA3178936, study PRJEB25190) | human gut metagenome | biome: human gut; feature: human-associated habitat; material: faeces | place: Austria | collected 2013 | reverse complement strand
AATTTCCTCCTTCCCTTAGTGAGCGCTGAACACATTAGACCGACATCGGCCTAAGATATTTAATGCCGGGTAATTAGTTATGCCGATAAAAATGTGATGAAGCCTGTAAAACCGCCATGCAAAACAAAAAGTATCGGTCTAATTCTAAGCTACTTCATCCTTTCTGATATAGTGTAGGTGATAGCAAGTCACCAACCACAGAAAGGAGTCCCTATGAAATTTGATGAACAAGGGTTCCGTCATCTCGTTGACGAAACCATCGCCACAATCATACGGTTAGGCACAACGTCCCATTCTGTGCTTGACCGTTACGAACGCTTTACTGAAATGCTGGTAGGACACTTAAAAAGTCTGGATCAGCCGTTTGAACTGACGCTCTGCCTTGAATGGGTCAATTCTCTGGATCACGATCCGGCTTGTGTGCTTAGCGCATCCTATGTTGACTGGAAAGCACTGCACAGGTTCGTCCATCTGCTGGCAGAACAGCAGGCCGGAACACTGACAGAATGGCGTCATTATCTGTGTTTCGCCCCGGAACTTCCTGAAACTGATGAATATCAAAACATTCTTGCTGAATTTCAGGAAGTTATGAAAGAGGAAGGCAAATATCCGGCTACCATAAAGTCATACAGTTCCATGGCCCGCAGGCTTCTTCTTTATCTGGAAAGCGCAGGTGTTACAAAGTTTTCCGATGTAAGAAACCAAAACCTTCTGGACTATTTCCAGACAGACCGGTTCAAGAACCGAAATCCGAAAGGCTTCCAGTCAGAATTGTGTGTCCTGAAAAAATTCCTGCGGTTTGCGACAGATGCCGGCTACACAGCCTGCCAGACTCTTCCGTATGCTCTGCCTAAAATCCGCCAGTCCAGAAACAAGATCATTACTACGATTGACGAAAAGGTAGAAGCAGACCTTCTGGAAGATGAGCCGGACAGCCTTGTCAACAAGAGGGATCAGGCGATTCTCCTGTTGGCACTGCACACCGGCCTCCGAAGCTGCGACATCCGGGCATTGAGGTTCTGCGACATCGACTGGGAAAAAGAGACCATCCATATCCGCCAGAAAAAGACGGGCGTTGACCTTGAAATTCCCATAGACAGCGCCACACAAAACGCCATTATTGATTACATCCTGAACGAGCGCCGGGATTGTGAGCAGGAATATATTTTTGTCACGTCCGTAGGCCCGATAAAAAAGCTGGCCCGCAGGCATTACAGGATGAAATACCGCACACAGGGAACGGAATCCTATGAAAATCTTCCGCACGATGGCCTCCACATTTACCGGCGCACTTTTGCATCGCGGCTTTTGCAATCAGGAACGCCGTTACCACTCATTTCCGAAATGTTAGGACATATCGACAAAAACTCTGTCCGCGTGTATCTCTCAACGGATGAAGCAAAAATGAAGCGGTGTGCGTTAGACATCTCCCAGATTCCTTGCCGAAGGGAGGAATACTGATGTACGCAAGTAAATTTGGCCCTGTCATGGAAGAAATGCTTACCATCCGGCACCGTTCCGGTTTGCAGTTAAAGTTTATTGGTTTTTTCCTTGACGACTTTGATGCTTTCTGTGCCAGAGAGTATCCAGAAGCCACCCTGCTTACAAAGGAGATTGCCGAAACATGGATTCACAGCTCCGATTCTTCATCCCGGCACCACATGGCACGGCGGGTCTTGACAATGAAGCATATCGGGGAATACCAGCAGTCACTTGGCTTAAACGCTTATGTCCCGAATTACCGGATTAAGCGGCCAAAGGCAGAGGAACCCCATCTGTTTACGGATGAACAGCTTGCACTGTTTTTTGAAACTGTTGACACAAAGCTGATCCCAACAGAGACATATCCGTATAAAGATACGATGTTCCCGGTATTCTTCCGGCTGGTTTACTGCTGTGGCCTCCGCAGCTCCGAAGCGTGCAGCCTGAAGGTGTCAGATATTGATTTTCCCAAAGGGACGATCTGTATCTACCAATCGAAGGGCATGAAAGACAGGGAGCTTCCCTTGTCAGATGACCTTCTGGATTTGTGTTACCGGTTTGACCGGTATTACCAGAAGCAATTCCCTGACCGTACTTATTTTTTCAAGCCGAACCAGGAACGGGAACACATGACAAGCGCCGATGTCAGCAAGATTTTTCAGGCTATACTCAAAAAAGCAGGGTTATTGGAGCTGCCCGGAAAAAGGTTTACAACGCATGGCCTCCGCCATCTCTTTGCTGTTCAAAACATTAAAAAATGTGCCGACGCAGGAGAAGATTTCTATAACTGGATTCAGTATCTTTGCAGGTACATGGGGCACAAGCACATCCGCTATACACTGTACTATCTGCATATCACCTCACAGCTTTTCCCTGTCTACCGGGAGAAACTGGACGCCCTTGAGAAAGGAATCGGTGTGGTCTATGCGGAAGAATAAACAAAAGCCGAAAAAGATGTTTTTCATCTACACAAAAGATTTTTTCAATCACTTGCGCTCTGAACTTCATAGTGAACGGACAATCGAAACTTACTGCCAGTCATTGAACGCTTTCCGTATTTATCTCTACGAAACCTACTCAAAAACTGTTGACCAGATCACGATTGATTTTGTCACGGAAGAAGTTATCCGCGAATTTTTGAGCAGCGTTGCCGATAGCAACAGTGTTGGCACACGGAATGTCCGGCTGTCCGGGATAAAGGCATACCTGAAATATGCCGCTACCCGTGATATGGAGCTTGTACCCCTGCAAATCAGCATTTCTGCTGTGAAGCACAAGAAAACATACCCGAAACGCCATAACTGGCTGGATAAGGCAGATATTGAACTGATCCTCGCGCAGCCGCCCCAAACAAAGATAGGGATACGGGATCGCTTCATTATCCTGTTCCTGTTCTCGACCGGGGCGCGGCTTGCCGAAATGCGTTCTGTCCAGTTAAAAGACGTCATTATAAATGAAAAGTATCCGTACATCCGAATCACCGGCAAAGGAAACAAGCCGCGTATCGTTCCCATCCCGGAGGATTCTTTTCTAAAAAACTACAAGTATTACTGCCACCTTTACCATCCCAAAGAGAACCCGGACGATTACCTTTTCTATCCGACTGCAAAAGGTGGCGGAGAAATGATGTCTGAGGACAACGTGCAGCGCATCCTGAAAAAGTATGGGGACGCCGCCCGCTGTTCCAATCCAAAGCTACCTTCCATCCATCCGCATCTTCTCCGACATTCCTATGGAGCGCAGCTATACAGGCTTGGGGTCTCTCTCCCGGAGATAGCAAAACTTCTTGGGCATGAGGATATTTCCACAACGGAAATCTATGCGGAGACTGATCCTGAAATGGCGGCAGAAGCCATTTCAAAAATGTTAGGCAAACAGCCGGTAAGGAAATGGGACTTCCTTACCGAAGATGAAAAGTTAAAAATCTTAGGACTAAAGTAGCTCAGAATTAGGCCGATACTTTCTTGCTAAACATGGTGTAAACACCAGCTTTCGCAGAATTTATCGGTCTTATTTTTTACGAGGCATTCAACACATTAGACCGACATCGGCCTAAGATATTTAACGCCCACTAAGGGCAGGAAGGAGAAATACAGCCATTTACAAAAGATACAACATCATTTATGCCGATCCGCCGTGGAGATACCGGCAGAAAGGGGTCAGCGGCGCGGCAGAAAACCACTATCCGACCATGAGCATACAGGAACTATGCCAGCTCCCGGTACATGTCCTTGCGGAAAAGGACTGTATTCTGTTTCTCTGGGCGACCTTTCCCATGCTGCCTGACGCTCTGAAACTGATTCAGGCATGGGGATTCACCTATAAAACAGTGGCCTTCGTCTGGTTGAAGCAAAACAAAGTTGCCCGGACATGGGTGTATGGGATGGGATTCTGGACAAGAGGCAATGCGGAAGTCTGCCTGCTGGCGACCAAAGGACACCCGAAGCGTTACAGTACGAAGGTTCATCAGTTTATCATCAGCCCGATCCGGGAACACAGCCGGAAACCGGATGAGGCAAGGGAGAAAATCGTCACCCTTGCCGGGAACCTTCCACGGATCGAACTGTTTGCCCGCGAAGCTACGCCCGGTTGGGATGTGTGGGGAAATGAAGTGAACAGTGATATAGAACTTTAGAAAGGAGGGTTTACTATGGCCTATGTGCCTGTGCCAAAAGACCTGTCAAAAGTAAAAACCAAAGTTGCCTTTGGGCTTACCAAACGGCAACTCATTTGTTTTGGAGCAGCGGCACTGATCGGATTACCGCTGTTTTTCTTACTGAAAGATACAATCCCGCTGACAGCAGCCATGTTCCTGATGGTGCTGATTATGGTTCCGGGCTTTCTGTTTGCCATGTATGAGCGCAACGGGCAGCCATTGGAAGCCATTTTAAAAAATGTGATTACCGTCCGATTCCGAAAGCCGAAGGAGCGGCCTTACCAGACGGAAAATTTTTACCTGCTCTTAGACAAGCAGCAGAAACTAGAGAAGGAGGTGCAGTCGATTGTCAAAAAGGCAGAAAAAGGCGGCAAAACAGGAAAAGCCAAAACTAAAGCTCACCCGCGCCGATAAAAGGCAGATCGAGGCGGCGATCCGGGCGGCAAAGGGTGACGGGAAAGCCCATTCTGCACAGCAGTCCATTCCCTACCGTGTCATGTACCCGGATGGGATTTGTAAAGTCAATGACCGCCTTTATTCCAAGACCATGCAGTTTGAGGACATCAATTACCAGCTTGCACAGCCGGACGATAAGACCGCCATCTTTGAGGGCTTGTGTGACTTCTATAACTCGGTGGACAGCTCCGTGGGGCTGCAGCTCACCTTTTTAAACAAAACTGTCAACCGGGAGGAATACGAAAGCTCCATTTCCATTCCCCTGCAGCAGGACGGGTTTGATGATGTCCGCGCCGAATACTCGGCCATGCTAAAGAAACAGCTCTCCAAAGGGAACAACGGCCTTTCTAAGACCAAGTACCTGACCTTTGCCTTAGAGAGCGATTCCCTGAAAAATGCCCGCTCCCGTCTGGGAAGGCTGGAAGCGGATATATTGAGCCAGTTCAAGGTTTTGGGTGTCCAGAACCGGCCGCTGGAAGGGAAAGAACGTCTGGAAGTGCTGCATGGTATCTTCCACCCGGACGGTGAAAAGTTCCGGTTCGATTACCGGTGGCTGGCTCCATCCGGCCTGTCTACCAAAGACTTTATCGCGCCGTCCTCATTCCAGTTCAAGGAAGGCCGTACCTTCCGTATGGGGAAGAAAATCGGCGCGGTGTCCTTCTTACAGATCATTGCGCCGGAGCTGAACGACCGCCTTCTGGCGGACTTTCTGGATATGGACAGTGCCTTAATGGTGAGCCTTCACATCCGAAGTATCGACCAGACCGAGGCCATCAAGACCATTAAGCGCAAGATCACGGATTTAGACCGGATGAAGATTGAGGAACAGAAAAAAGCCGTCCGCTCCGGGTATGACATGGACATTAGTGCGACTCGTTCCTGAACAAAGCCTTCGTGGTTGAAGGACAAAATCAGGCACTAACAAAAGAACGAAAATTTCAAATGTTAGGAGAACTAACAATCCGAGAGGTGGAATGATGGGGTAACGCCCTGAAACGCCCCCTTAATACTCCGACTGGCATTTCAACAGAAATGTGACTTGTCAGAAGCTCGGTGAAGTCGGCTGAGAGTAGCCGTATGGATTGCTGGATAAATACCAGCCCCACGAAAGCTGTCCAGAGGTGGACGGTGCTACCTATAGGCCGGAGGTCTACAAAATACCCAAGGTCAGAATGTTTGAAATATGACTGACGAAAACCGCGAATGTAAGGGTCTATACCATGACGGCATAGAAATGTGCCGGTAGCGTTAATCGCTAATCAGTGTGGTGGAGTAAAAATTGATGTTATGAAACACCATAGCACGTTACAGGCGTGTTCAGGCTGACAGGCTTAAAGCGGAGACCTAAAGGTATATGTAAAGATAGGATTGTTGGAACGAGGAAAGGCAGTAGGCTTCCACCATTAGGAAGTAAGCAGACGAATCATATAAGCTGCTGTACTACTGCTGAAAAGCAGAGGTCGAACCGATGATGTTTTCTGCGAAAAAGAGGAAAACGGAGGAATGGCCTCAAGTCAGTCAAACAGACAACTTAGCACTTAGTCGCAATTAGGATTGCGAGTATGACAAAAAGAAGTCACTCGCCGTAAAGGAGAGTGATGCCTGATGCCAAATGAGAAGAAACCAAAAACAAAATGCGTGGAGTATCTCCGCCATGCTGAATACTACGATATGCAGAGTACCTTTGATGAGCTGTATGCCAGAAGTCAAGCCGGAGAAATCTTTGACGGCCTGATGGATGTGATACTTTCGAGAGAAAATATCCTATTGGCCTATCGGAACATCAAATCCAATACCGGGAGTTTTACACCGGGGACGGATAAGCTGAAAATTTCTGATATTGGTAAACTTACCGCTGACGAAGTAACAGCGAGGGTACGTAGAATCGTAAAGGGAGGTAAAAACGGCTACACCCCAAGAAGCGTGAGACGCAAAGAAATCCCTAAGCCAAACGGGAGTACCAGACCTCTGGGAATCCCTTGTATCTGGGATAGATTGGTACAGCAATGTATCAAGCAAGTCATGGAGCCTCTCTGCGAAGCCAGATTTAGCAATAACAGCTATGGATTCCGTCCGAATCGGTCGGTTGAAAATGCGATAGCGGCAATCTACAGGCTTATGCAGAGGTCAGGACTTTACTATGTTGTGGAGTTTGATATTAAGGGCTTCTTTGACAATGTAGACCATTCAAAGCTGATAAAACAGTTATGGTCACTTAATATTCGGGATAAAGAATTGCTCTATGTAATCCGCAGGATTCTCAAAGCACCAATCCTCATGCCGGATGGCCATACAGAACACCCAGCAAAGGGAACGCCGCAGGGCGGCATTATTTCCCCACTGCTGGCAAATGTGGTTCTAAATGAACTTGACCATTGGATAGAAAGCCAGTGGCAGTGCAACCCGGTAACGGAAAACTATTCTTACAGGGAAAATGCGGCGGGCTGTCCGATACAAAGCCATGCGTATCGGGCAATGCGGAATACAAGGTTGAAAGAAATGTATATCGTCAGATATGCGGATGATTTTCGGATTCTTTGCAGGACGAAAGAACAGGCAGACCGGACGCTGATTGCGGTAACGCATTGGCTGAAAGAACGCTTACGTCTTGATGTTTCGCCAGAGAAAACGAGAGTTGTTGACACCAGACGGAGCTATTCTGAATTTCTCGGATTCAAAATCAGACTGCACAAAAAGGGGAAAAAGTATGCCGTTCAATCGCACATGTGCGATAAAGCCTATAAAAAGGTCAAGGCCAACCTGACAAAGCAGGTCGGGAACATCAAATTTCCAAGAAAAGACCGTGGAGAGGTCGGAGAAGTACGGCTGTTTAACTCAATGGTTATGGGAATCCAGAATTATTATCAGTTAGCCACAGACATCAGCATTGATTGCGGTGATATTGGCAGAACTGTTAATACAGTCCTTAAAAACAGGCTAAAATCTGGAAAAACGCACCGACTAAAAGAAGAAGGTCGAGACCTTACAAAAATGGAACTCCAAAGATATGGGAAATCGGAACAGCTAAGATATATAGCACAATCCAAAGAACCGATTTATCCGATAAGCTATGTTCAATGCAAAAATCCAATGAATTTGCGGCGAAAAGTATGCGCCTACACAGCGACAGGCAGAAGTGCAATCCATGACGATTTACGGATAAACACTTCCTTACTGTTACAGCTTATGAGAGCGCCTACATACCGCCGTAGTGCGGAATATGCGGACAACCGTATTTCACTATTCTCCGCTCAATGGGGGAAATGTGCAATAACGGGAAAGGAATTTCAGTGTGTTTCAGAAATCCACTGTCACCATAAAACACCAAAGGGTAATGGTGGCAGTGACAAGTATGAAAATCTGGTATTGGTGCTTGCACCAGTACACGAACTGATACACGCAGTCAATGAGGATACTATTTGTTCTTATCTCTCCGCTCTTAAATTGGACGCTTCACAACTTATGAAGCTAAACAGACTGCGAATTCTGGCAAATCGGAAACCTATTGATTTGGAGAACCTAAATCTTACGAATAATTCTCATAATGGTATGACTAAGGAGACTAAGAAAACTGTTTGATTGATGGAACGCCGGATGCGGTGAAAGTCGCATGTCCGGTGTGAAGCGGGGGAAAAGCTGGAGATAACTTCAAAGGCTTACCTATCGCTATTCCCCTCTGACCTTGCCACCTACGGCGGGGAGGCCAAAGACCTGCTGCGTGACCTGCAATCCCGCAATGAGCGTATGTTTCTGATGACCTTTACCCTTGTAAACTTTGCAGACAGTAAACAGCAGCTTGACAATCAGCTCTTTCAGGCGGCAAGCGTGGCACAGAAAGCGAACTGTATTCTCACCAGACTGGATTACCAGCAGGAAGTTGGCCTGATGTCCGCGCTGCCTCTGGGATGGAATCAGGTGCCGATCCAACGCAGCCTGACCACCAGCAGCACAGCGATTTTTGTTCCCTTCACCACGCAGGAGCTGTTTCAGAACTCAAAGGAAGCCTTATACTACGGCCTCAACGCCCTTTCCAATAACCTGATCATGCTTGACCGGAAGAAACTGAAAAATCCAAACGGCCTGATTTTAGGTACGCCAGGAGCCGGAAAGTCCTTCTCTGCCAAAAGGGAGATTACCAATGTTTTCCTTGTCTCCCAGAACTCAAAAGCAGCAAAAAATACGATTCTCATTTGTGACCCAGAGGCGGAATATGCCCCGCTCGTCAACCGTCTGGGCGGTCAGGTGGTAAAAATCTCTGCCACCAGCAAGGACTATGTGAACCCACTGGACATCAATATGAACTACTCCGAGGACGAGAACCCGCTGTCTTTAAAATCCGATTTTATCATCTCCATGTGTGAGCTGATCATTGACCGGAAGGAAGGTTTGGAGGCCATTGAGAAAACGGTCATTGACCGGGCTGTAAAGAATGTCTACCGGGCATATCTGGCAGACCCGATCCATACGGAAATGCCGATTTTAGAGGATTTGTATAACGAACTCAAGGCACAGCCGGAAATCGAGGCGCAGCGTGTCGCTGCCGCTTTGGAGCTGTATGTGCATGGTTCCCTGAACGTATTTAACCACCGGACAAATATTGACATTCACAGCCGGATCGTGGCCTACGACATCAAAGAATTAGGGAAACAGCTCAAAAAGCTGGGTATGCTCATTATTCAGGATCAGGTCTGGGGGCGCGTCACGGAAAACCGGGATAAGCACGAAAGCACATGGTTTTACTGTGATGAATTTCATCTGCTGTTGAAGGAGGAACAGACCGCCGCCTACTCCGTGGAGATTTGGAAACGGTTCAGGAAATGGGGCGGGATTCCAACCGGAATCACCCAGAACGTTAAGGACTTGCTGCGCAGCCGGGAAATCGAGAACATCTTTGAGAACTCGGATTTTGTGTACATGCTCAATCAGGCAGGCGGCGACCGGGAGATTCTTGCCAAGCAGCTCGGTATCTCCAACCAGCAGCTAAAGTATGTGACCCACTCCGAGGCTGGAACCGGCCTGTTGTTTTACGGCAGCGTGATCCTGCCATTCGTTGACCGGTTCCCGCAGGATTTGGAGCTGTACCGCATTATGAGTACGAAACCCGAAGATTTGGCCGGAAAGGAGGCAAAGGAGGATTGAACAGACCGGAACAAGCGGAACTTTCCCTGAAAAACCGGCTGTTCTGCTGTGACTGTTTCGCACTCTTTCCCAGAATACCGCCAGAGACAGCCGATTTAATCCTGACCGATCCGCCCTATGGGATCGGCTATCAAAATCAGTTTGCCAGAAACCGGCAGAAACCCATTTCCGGGGATGTCTCTTTGGACTACCGGACACTGGCAAAGGAATGTTACCGCGTGTTGAAACCGAACCGACACGCTTATTTTTTTACCCGTTTTGACACTTACCCGGCGCATTACCGGTATCTTACGGAAGCCGGGTTCCAGATCAAAAACTGCCTTGTCATTGAGAAAGCCAATATCGGCGGGATTGGCGACCTGAAAGGCAGCTATGCCAATAACAGCGAATGGGTGATCTTCTGCCAGAAAGGAAGGAGGACATTTCAGAAAACCACCCTGCTAAAAAACCACTATCCGCCCGGCACGGTATTCCACAAAGGCCGTGCGCCCAGCAGCGAATACAAGACCCGGCTCAATAGCTGCTGGTTTGGGAGGGAATACCCGAAGGCTACCTATAATGCCGCATGGCTGTCCAAGCGGCATATCCGCCATCCCACAGTGAAAAATGTGGATTGCCTGTCATGGCTGATCCAGATTTCCACGCAGCCGGGAGAACTGATTTTTGACCCCTTCATGGGGAGCGGTTCTGCCGCTCTTGCAGCCATACAGACCGGGCGGCTTTACTGCGGCTGTGAGATCGACCCGGATTACTGCCAGCTCTTTGAACGAAGAAAACAGGAAGGAGGGGAACACTCATGCAGGAGCTAAAGAACAAGGATAAAGTCGTCCAGAAAATGAGCCGGGATGGACTGACCGAACAGAACCAGACCACCGGGGAGCAACACCGGATCAGCAGCCGGGAACGGGAGGCGGACTTCACCAAGCAGACTGCCCCGGAGGAACCGCCGCTGTCCTCTGATCCTGCCGGGCAAGCAAAAGCACCGGCACAGCCCTTTTCCCGGTCAGAGAAAAGCCCGGAACATCAGGCGGCCATTGACCGGCTCCTTGAACGAGCGCAGGCAGCCAAGACCCGGAAGGAATCAAAGGCTGCCGTCCAGAAACACAAGCTGTCACAGGCTGCCAGCCGGTTACAGTTTACCGAGGAAGAACGGGCTGACCCGGCACTGTCCAAGTATATCAACCGCTCCGAGAAAGCGGCGGATCAGGCAGAACAGGCACACCGGAACATCCCGAAGAATAAGCGGATCGCCACCGCCCGCCGGTTTGATGAAAAGACCGGGCGCGCCAAAGTCCGGCTGACCTTTGAGAAATCCGAAAAGCCGCCTGCTAAGAACACTCCGCTTAACCCGGCCAGCTATCCGGCACAGGAAGTCCGCTATTTCGTCCACGGGAAAATCCGGGAGGTGGAAAAGGATAACTCCGGCGTGGAAGCCGCCCACCGGTCAGAACAGTTTGGAGAGCGTGTCGGCAGTGCTGCCATGCAAAAGGTACGCGCCGGGTATCACAGCAAAAAGATGAAACCTTACCGGGAGGCAGCCAAAGCAGACCGGCAGCTCCAAAAGGCCAATGCGGAATACCTTTACCAGAAGGCCAGACGGGAGAACCCGAACCTTGCCGGTGGAAATTCCCTTTCCCATTTCTTCCAGAAACAGCGGATCAAGCGAGAATACGCCAAGCAGCTCCGGGAACAGGCCAAGCAGACCGGAAAGACCGTCAAAGGGGCGGTCAAGTCCACCCGCAGCGTGACCCAGAGAGCCAAAGACGCAGCCAAAAAGACCACCGGTTTCGCTGTCCGGCACTGGAAGGGGCTGCTGGTAGCGGTGGCGGCGGTGCTGCTCTTTATCGTCCTGTTATCCGGCCTGTCGTCCTGCGCGGCTATGTTCCAGAGTACCACAACCTCTGTGGTGGGTTCCTCTTATCTGTCTGCGGATGAGGATATTCTTGCCGTGGAGCAGGCTTATCAAGACATGGAGGCCGACCTGCAGAGCCGTGTGGACAATATCGAATCGGAATATCCCGGCTATGACGAGTATGTTTATGAACTTGCAGAGATCGGCCACAATCCCTATACACTGGCCTCTTATCTGACTGCCAAGCTCTATGATTATACGCCGGAAACCGCGCAGGCTGAATTGGAAACCCTGTTTGCCGCACAATACCAGCTTACTACCGCAGAACGCGTGGAGACCCGCACCCGCGAGGAAACCACCACTGACCCGGAAACCGGAGAGACCGTCACCGAGGAAGTGGAATATGAATACAAAGTGCTGACCGTCACCCTGACGAATACGGATATTTCCCTTCTGGCGGCGCAGCTTTTAACCGAGGAACAGAAAGCCTTTTTTGATCTGTATCAGTCCACGAAGGGCAACCGCCCGGAGTTTTTTCGATCGGAATACAACCCGGCCATAGGCACTGGCGGCGCATATCAGGATTACGACATCCCGCCGGAGGCGTTGGAGGATGAGACCTTTGCGGCCATGATTGCCGAGGCGGAAAAATATCTAGGCTGGCCGTATGTCTGGGGCGGCAGCTCCCCATCCACCTCGTTTGACTGTTCCGGTTTCGTCTGCTGGGTCATCAACCAATCCGGCGCGGGCAATATCGGGCGTACCACTGCACAGGGAATCTTTGACGCTTGCGCCAAGATTGCGCCAAGCGAGGCAAAGCCCGGCGATATTGTCTTTTTTACCGGAACCTACAACAGCGGATCAGCAGTCAGCCATGTGGGAATCTATGTCGGCAACAATGTGATGATCCATTGCGGCGACCCGATCTCCTACGCGGATTTGGGTTCTTCCTACTGGCAGCAACACTTCTATGCCTTTGGCCGACTGCCTTAACCCATCCCATCTATCAGAAAGGAGCATAAAAACATTGATGAAATTAGAACGGATCGAAAATGAGATTGCCAAGACAAGGCAGAATATTTCCAGACAGCAGGCGCGCCTGCGGGAACTGGAAGCCCAGAAAACCGAAGTAGAAAACCTGCAGATCGTCCAGATGGTACGCGCCTTGCGGATGACCCCGCAGGAACTGTCTGCTTTCTTACATGGCGAAGCCCCGGCTGCCCAGCAGCCCGCCCACGGGAAGGAGGAAACCTTAGATGAAGAAGAACGTTAAGCGACACCTGACCGCTTTACTGGCCGCCTTTGTGCTTTGCATGGGCGGTTTTTCTATGACCGCATTTGCACAGAGCAATGAGGCCGAGGCCGCTACTGATCCTGCTGCGACACAGGAGGCGACTGCCGAAACCACCGCACCGGCGGAAGGCACAAGCGAGGCTGCCGCCGGGGAGGACGCGGCTGCGGGCGGGGGAACTGCCGCCGAAGAACCTTCATCCGGTACAGACACGGAAGGCACCCTGACCCCGGACGGCAACGCCACCCTGATTGATAACTTTTACGGGGAAAACAAGGAACTGATTACCGTCACCACAAAGGACGGCAGCTATTTCTATATCCTCATTGACCGCGCCTCTGACGGGGAGAACAACGTCTATTTCCTGAATAAAGTGGACGCGGCCGACCTTGCCGCGCTCACCGAGGACGGCGGCGGAAAGCTGACTACCATTGACCCGGCAGCCGAGGCCGAGTGTACCTGTACGGAAAAATGCGCGGCCGGTGCCGTCAATGCCGATTGCGCGGTCTGCCAGAACGACCGGACAAAATGCGAAGGCAAGGAAGTGAAGGGAACTGAATCCCCAGCAGCCACCGAGCCAGAGGAAGAATCCGCAAATCCAATGGGGCTGATCGCGCTGGCCGTGGTGGTGGTACTGGCAGTTGGCGGAGCCATCTACTATTTCAAAGTTGTCCGAGGGAAGAACGCTGTCAAAGGTGATACGGAACTGGACGAGATCAATCTGGATGACGAATTTGACACCGAGATTGTCGAGCTGGACGATCTGGATGACGAGGATGAGGAAAGACGGAAATTGCCATTCGGGCTGCATTTAAGGCGA
>OLVT01002258.1_pt1 | contig 13705 bp, 10 predicted proteins | sample 1673241 | NCBI WGS metagenome assembly OLVT01 (sample SAMEA3178936, study PRJEB25190) | human gut metagenome | biome: human gut; feature: human-associated habitat; material: faeces | place: Austria | collected 2013 | reverse complement strand
ATCTGTACTTCTTAGGCAAGGCCGTCGAAGCATCGATTCTACTTGTTATTTCCAATAAGTACTTATCATCATAAGAATAATTCAAACGCAAAACATAACCGGCACGTTTATCTATGCCATGACCACCCTTCACCAAATTATCGTTAACTTTTTGTCCCCATGACATATCCATGATATCGGTAATAGGAAAATCTTCTCTACCCGCTGATAAACTTGAAAATTTAGAATTTGTAAATTCATACAAAAACAAACCAGATACAGCATGTTTCCCGAAGTTATTAGCGTATTCAATCGCTGGCTGAATGGTATATTCCTCTGTTTCAGTAAACCACTGGTTCAAGGACGCTGTACTAGCAATTCTGCCTTTTTCAACCCCCCAACTACGAGTACTTTGATTCCAACAATTCAAATCATAAGGCAAAAAATATTTCTTACGCATAGCATAATGCTTCACATATGAACCATTCAACTTCACACTTAATCCTTTAACTGGCAATTGCCACTTCATAGAGACATTTCCTTGGAAATAAGTTTTCTTATTAGTATTCTTACCAGAAAGGTCACGAGCGGCAATAGGGTTGTTATTACCGTTACCATCCAAGTTCAAGCTACCGACAGGAAGACCGTTGTATTCAGAGCGCAAGTAAGGGTAAGACAGCATAGCCTGCTGGAAAATAGAAGCATAAGTACCCGGACCGGCACCAGCCCCCGGCTCGCTATCTGTAGAAACATAACCAGACAAGCCTAAAGACAAATCAAAATTATCGGTAATCTTTGCATCCATATTGGAACGGAAGTTATACTTATCATAAGAAGTTTTATCAATGATACCCTTTTGATTATAAGCTCCAACAGAAGCAAAGAACTTTAATTTATCTGTACCACCTGATACAGATACATTATTAGTATAAGTAGGAGCAACATCTTTGAAAAGCAAATCAAACCAATCGGTATTACCATATACCTGTTCGTCAGAGCCAGGATTTTCAATACGAGCTATTTCATCAGCGGAAAAGCGCAAACTTTCTTCTGCTACTCCATCCATACGCTGTGCTGTATTGTACCAATACGCAAAATCGGGACCATTTAGGAATTCCGGAAAATTTGTATTCTGACTTAAAGTAACCGAAGAATTCACGGTAACCGTAGGCTTCTGTACTGTACCACGTTTCGTAGTCACCAAAATAACACCGGCAGCAGCGCGCACACCATATACAGCAGCTGCAGTAGCATCCTTCAAGATAGTAATTGATTCTACTTCATCTTGTGAGAATGAGGGAAAATAGTCCGTTACAACACCATCGACAACAATCAAAGGGTCACCGTCACCAGCACCATTACCACGGATATACAAACTAGATCCATCTTGACCCGGTTGACCACTGCTCTGCTTTGTAATCAAACCCGGCAAACGACCGGCCAACATATTAGAAAGAGAACCACTAGGAGCCATCTTCAATTCTTTGTTACCTACTTGAGAGATAGCACCGGTAACACTACCTTTCTTCTGTGTACCGTAACCTACCACTACTACCTCGTCCAGCAGTTCTGAGTCTTCTTTCAAAACCACCTTCAAAAGTTTTCGACCTTTCAAAGTCACTTTTTGGGTAGTATAACCCACATAAGAAAAGGTTAAGATTTCCCTTGTGTTCGGCACGCTAATAGAGAAATGACCATCCACATCGGTCACCGTACCTGCCTTACGATTCTCTGTAAACACAGACACACCAATCAACGGATTATCCATCTCGTCGAATACACTACCCTCTACCTTCACCTGAGCATTAGCGCCAGCACTAATCAAAGCAAATAACAAGAATAGCCAACAAAAATACTTGTTTTTCATTTTATATTAGAATTTTATTAATTAGTATCATTTCTTATCCAAATAAATGTATTCCAATGTCTTCCAACATTGATAGAGTCCTCTTGGCACATGGAAACAGCCTTTCCACTTTCCACCCTTCAACGGTAAGAGCACTTCCCCACGACGGTTCAGATAACCATACCATTCAGGATGTTCGGCATCCTTAAAATGCGTCCATGTGTAATCGTGTACTTTTTCAAACCATTCCAGGCATCTTTCATCGCCTGTAAACTGATAACCTTTCAACATGGAAATCAAGGTTTCAATGTGTACCCACCATAATTTCTGATCCCATTCCAACTGCTGGGGAGGACAACCTTTGCGGTCCATGAAGTAATAAATACCACCGAATTCCTTGTCCCAACCATACTCCAACATTTTCAAAGCTGTGTCCTTAGCCTTTGCTATCAATTCCGGACGGTTCAAACGCTTGCCTAAATCCATGATAAACCACATGGCTTCAATGGCATGACCGGGAGTTACCTGACGACCTTCAAAACAATCAACCAACGAATTGTCACCATTCAGATTTTCTACAATAATACCGCCTAATTCCGGACGCAAGAAAGCTTCCATCACCTCATGTATACATACATCCATGGTTTTCACCAAGAAATCTTCATCGAGCAAATGTTCTATTTCCAATGCCAAATTACAAAGAATCATGGGCAAGGCAAAGCCCTTCAGATTACGAGTTCCGGGATGCAGCTTGTTCCACTTGCCTTTCGGATTATCTACCTTTGACAAAACAATATCAAAAGTCTTTTTGGCTATATCAGCATATTCTTGATTACCAGTGGCCAAGCTTAACTGACCAAAAGCCATGGTGGCAAAGGTGTAAGAGAATATGTTATAAGGCTCAACCAACGGGTTGCCTTGGCGATCTAGAGAAAAATACCAATTATAATTACCATCGTGACCGTACTTTTTCAGGAATTCTCCTCCATGAATAGCACAATCGAGCCACTCCTGACGCTTCTCTACTTTATTATAAAGCATGGAGAAAAGCCATACTTCACGACCTTGCAACCAAATGAACTTATCTGTATCGAACACAGATCCATCGCGGTTCAAGCAAGTGAAGTATCCGCCGAACTCGGCATCTTGTGAATGTTCCAACCAAAAAGGAAGTACCCGATCCAGCAGTTCTTCCTTATACTGTTCTGCTAACTGTTTAAAATCTACCATAATATTGACTTATTTAATGGTTAATATAATATGTTCTTACTTCGTATAAGTCACCACTTCTCTCACCCAAATATCAGCACTTTTCACTGGATTTAACCATTTACAAGTCAGCGTGTAATCTCCTTCAGGCTGTTCATAGTTGAAGAACAATTCATGTTTACGGTGATTGTACTTCAAAGGCAACTCGCAAGTTTCTACCAGTTTATCGTTAAAGTAAACTTCTAACTGAGCGACATAATCTTCAGGAACATTTTCACCTTGCACGGCTCCCTTGATAACAGCACCTATACCATGGAATTTAATTTCCGGGAACTTAGCTACCCAATTCTCTATAGATATGCGCTTATCAAGCTTCAATCCTTCAAAGCTGATTTCAAGCGGTGCGGCTTTCGGTTCCTGATAGTTGATTTCTATCACATCCTGATTCACCTTCCCCCCCTCGCGTTCAATAAAACGTAATGCCTGTCCGTAACTCAACTCGCAACCTTTATTAAAACTTACAGTATTATTGAAAGGACGATCGGCTACTTCCATCAAAACGGTTCTATATTTTTCAGGCAATTGGTTATAACCCAACATGGTAGCAATGATACCACCTGAAGAAGCTGGATTACAATCTGAATCCTGACCGGCACGTGTAGAAATATCAATGGTACGTTCAAAATCGCCTTCACCATACAGCAGGCCCAAGACAATGTAGGCACCATTCACGTAGGCTTCAATATTAAAAGGTACTTCTACACCATCGGGACAAGCGATATCGGCGGTTCCCCATTTGTTTTCAATCTCTTGCCAACATTTTTTCCAGTCTGTAGGATATTGCTGATGCCAACAGATAACGTCGCTCATGCATTCATGGAACTTACTTTCAGCCGGTACCGACTTCAATGCTTCCGTAACAATGAAATTCACGTCATTGCTCACATAAGCCAAGGAATACATGGCCGCTACATATACACCACCATACCAACCGTCGCCACAAGCCATGATGTGCCCAGCACGGTCGCAGATATCGACTGCACTATTCACCATACCCGGTGTTACAATACCGGCAAAATCGGCTTCAATCTGGAAATCCAAGCAATTGGCATGCGGATTGTTTTTCCAATAACCACTTTCGCGAGCGGATAAACCATGCAAGAGGTTGTATCTGGCCTGCTGATTGGCATGACACAAAGGATATTCTTTGGCTAAGAAATCTACGGCAAAAGAATCAGCAGGGGTATCCAAGCCACAACGCTCCATGGTTTCGATGAAGGTTAAATCCACATACACATCATCGTACAAACCGCCACCACCATCAAACCATTTTTTTATTTCACCCGGTCCCCAAGGCATCACTATCGAATCCGGAATCATAGTAGACAGATAGCGGAACTCTGTAGGACCTCCATACGTACAGCCGATAACCTGACCGGCCCAAGCACCTTTTACCTTATCAAACAGAGCATCTTTTGATAGAGTAAGATTCAAATTCTCGTTTTGAGAACCACCACATGAGCATAAAGTTACCACCAAACAACCACTCAATAAAATTTTTCTAATTTTCATCATATCTATTATTAAGGTCAATTTTTTGTTTTCATCCAATAACGTTCAATCTCTTCCAATGATTTTCCGGTGGTCTCCGGCACCAGTTTCCAAACTATCAGCATGTAGGGAATACACATGGCAGCAAACAGGAAGAATGTTCCGGCGGGGGTAAGATTTTGGAGCATCCAGGGGGTAAGCTGCCCAATCAGGTATGTACCTATCCACAATGCAAAACCGGCAATGGACATGGCCAGTCCACGCACCCGGATTGGATACATTTCGGAAAGCAATACAAACACGACTGCGCAAATGGAAACCGCACAGCAAAACACATAGAACAAAAAGAAAACTAGCAGGAATAGGCTTGAAATACCCCATGATTCTCCGGCAATAAAATAAAAGCCTATCAATACCAATGAAAGAATCATGCCTGAAACACCGTAATACACCAATTTCTTACGACCCACTTTATCAATAATGGCAAGAGCCAGTACAGTAGTCAGGGTATTGACCAGCCCCACCAACACCTGATAGAACAAGGAATCGCCACCGGAAAGGCCAGCCCCTTCAAAGATGGAAGGACCATAATACAAGACTGCATTCACTCCCATAAACTGTCCGAGGATGGCTATACATACACCAATAATAACGGCTTTCATAATACCCGGCGACAAAAGCAAGGACCACTCTGATTGGATTTCGGAAGTAAGAACAGACTTCGTTTCGTTCAATTGCACCAACGCTTCTTTGGAAGAGCTGTAAATGTGCTCCAAAATATTGACCGCACGCTCTTCACGATTGCGGACAATCAGCCAACGCGGACTTTCCGGAATAAAGAAGACAATGACAAAGAACAGCAAAGCAGGCAAAGTCTCCATTCCCAACATTCCTCTCCATACTTCATTCACAAAAATCCAGTTAAACCAGTTATCGGCAGCTCCTGCATGGGTCTCAGCATACATAAGCAACTGATAATTCATTAGATAAGCTCCTAAAAAGCCAATGGTAACCGCTAATTGATAAAGTGATACCAAGCGTCCACGGTACTGAGCTACCGACACCTCGGATATATAAAGAGGGGACACAATGGAAACCACACCGATACCTACACCTCCGACAATACGGTAAACCACCAACTGATTGAAATCTGCACATACCGCACAACCGATAGCAGACATAGAAAAGAGTATGGCCGACAGAATCATGGTACGTTTACGACCAAGCTTGTCACTTAAAATACCAGCAAAGAGCACTCCTACAATGGAACCTATCAACGCACAGCCCACATACCACCCTGACGACATGGTATCTAAATTAAACTGAGCGGTTACCTTGGCAATGGTACCGGAAATGACTGCTGTATCATATCCGAAAAGAAATCCTCCCAAAGCTGCCACAACAGACAAGAAAACTACATAACCAATATTGACTGAAGATTTCATAGTATAAAATTTATCGATTAAATTCAAATTATTCTTTTACAAGTTGCTTATAAACAGAACCGAAGCGATCGGTCACCAGTACTTCTATGCGAGCCTTTTTATCTTTAGGAACAGCCTTAAACAAATGATTGGTAGGGAAAGCATTCACCCAAGGTGCTCCCATCTTTTCACGATCGGAAAAAGCTTCTACAGCAGCCGGATCCAAACCTTCACAACGGGTCATCTCACCCATACAAGTACCATTCTCGATCCACTCTACCTTCCACTGCTCATCCCAATTCCAAACATTGGCCAGCACTTCTTCGGGAAACTCTTTCGAACTACCCGGAGCATAAGCCTGAAACTGGTATTCCAGCGGATAATCTACCGCTTTGTAGTACCACTTCACCTGATTACCATCTACCTCATAAAGTCCAAAGCCTTGGGGGGTACCGTCAGAACAAAGCATGGATTTCCAAAAACCTGCACATACAGCAGCTGTATTGTGTTCCATTAACCGGTCGTTGAACACCACGTTACCGTTCACATGTGTATGTCCGGTAATGAGGTGTGCCTCATGGTCTTTCAGCAAAGCATACAGACTATTGGCATTGCTTGTCTCGTCAGGCAGCAAGGCATTGAACTTGATGTCCTTGGTAGTACTGGAAGGAATATGCATCATTACAAATACCAGATGATCTTTCGGCACCAAAGCCAAATCTTTCTCCATCCATTGCAGGGTACGTTCATCAATGTAACCTATATAACGATAATCCCTATTGATATAAAAACAATTGTCTAGTATAATATAATGTGCCATTCCACGATTGAAAGAATAATAAATGGGACCAAAATAGTCCTCATAAGTCTTGTATGAATGTTCAAAAGAACGTACACCTATTTCCATATCATGATTTCCTATGATACGGTAAACAGGCAATCCCAGACCGCCAGACACTTGAATGTAATCTAGGTATAAATTAGGAGTATTACCCACAATGTCACCACAATCCAACACGAAGGCATCACGCTCCTTGGCATACTTTTCCATAAAGGCTCGTGCCTTACCTACATAAGAACGATAACTGTCTAAATGCTCCTGACAGCTGACTTGCACATCAGTCTGTACCATAAACACATGCTTCATATCATCTTTCAGATTCCTCTTCAATTCAAAATCATACTTTAAACGGCCTTTCTTAAGCGGGAAAAAGAAAGCGATATGCCCACCACCCTCTTGCGGCAGATAACCTGCAGGCGTGGAAAGATATACAAACCGAGCATCCCGGTTGCGCGGCAACTCATAACGCCCCTGAGCATCAGTCAGCACCACGTCAAAACCATCTGTCACCACAACACCAGCAAGCCCTTTGCCTTTACAGGTCACCACGCCTTCAACGGGATCTGGATAAATTGCAGCCTGCATGATTGAGACAACCAAGAACAGACAACAACTGCAAAACAATCTGAGCATAAAATTCATAATCACTTAATATTGAAATATTCCTTATACCTATTATACAAGTGTCCTGCCTGCAAATATGCTGATTGAGGACTCATAAAATGAGAAAACTCAAAAGTGATGGCCTTGTCATAACCGGCTCGCTTGGCAGCCTCCAGCTTCATCCGTAACTTGTCAAACTTAATAGGCAAAAAGTCGATGGGCATGTCACGATCAAAGGTTTCAGCGTTTGTCCAACATTTCATGCCATACTTATCAGCCAGCTTTTTGTTCACCGTAAAGAAAGCATCCAGTTCATCGTAATCGATATGTCCGTCTTGAAAAGCACAGGCGTCAACCACATCATGAATGCCATCGAAAATTTCATTCCACTCCCTTTCATGCTCCTGAACAGAAACCGCATCCTCCTTTGTCAACTTATCTGTACCCATCACAGCCTTTTTCCCGTCAATCCACGGCGAGATGAAAGTGGGCAGACCTCCGGAAACGTCCTTGCACTGCTTGCCCATAGCATGGAAAGCATCGATAGCTCCCTTAGTGGCACGGCTTATCTCACCGCTAATATACCAACCTCCAAAACTCTTGTATTTGCTGCCATAGTTCCGCCAGACCTCGTCTATCACGTATTTGTTATCCTCTATCTCCCAAGAAAGGTCACCCGTATCCCAGTAACGTCCTGAATCATAGAGACCAAAGTAAAACTTCATGCTGTACTTATCCGCTAGGCGAAGGAACATATCCAGCAAATCGACAGAAGGCATATAACACCCTTTGCTCAATAAATGCGCTGAAGGATAAGTGATGAATTTGCGATAGCCCGACCGGATCATTATGACCGTGTCAATTCCAATACTCCGCATATACCGAAAATCCTGATCCCATTCCCTTTCCCCCCAATTCTGATGGGGAATATCATGGGATATCTCATCCAAGAACGTGCCGGTAATTTTAAGTGCATCACCCATGGGGACCAGCATGGAAGAGGTAGACTCTTGAGAAAAGAAACAATCTCCATCACTCTCTCGCCCTAACAATGAAGGGGCTATGAATGCAGACGCACCCAACAAAGCGGTCCTCTTTAAAAAATCCCTGCGTGTTTTCATTATTAATAAAATTAAGATAAACTATTATATATAAAACCTATTGAATACGCTTTTTTAAGATAAAAATCAATTATGCTTTCCATTGTTTTAGATATTAATTGTTATTATTCAATCATCATGCTACAAATATATATATATTTATTATCTTTGCAATAATTAATAAAGTATTTGATTAATATATAACCAATTCTTAACACATATTAATGTATATATACTAAATAATTTATATAATAACAAATTAAATAAATAATACTTCAAACTAATTAAGCCAAATATATCAATATATTAAATCAAATAGAGCAAATAATATAAAAACACATATATATGAAACAGAATTTATTAAAAGAAATGGAAGCCGGGAGCAAGAATGCACTCTTGAAAAAAAGGATCATCACACATTATATATATAATGGAAGCTCCACTATTACCGATTTGGCCAAGGAACTCGATCTTAGTGTGCCCACAACCACCAAATTCATCAATGAAATGTGTGAGGACAACTATATTAACGACTACGGGAAACTGGAGACTAGTAGCGGCCGCCATCCAAGTCTATACGGACTCAACCCGGAATCAGGATACTTCATTGGGGTAGACATTAAGAAATTTGCCATAAACATCGGACTGATAAATTTCAAGGGGGATATGGTGGAAATCAGGATGAACATACCGTACAAGTTCGAAAATACACAGGAAGCTTTGGACGAACTGTGTGCACTCATCCGAAGCTTCATAAAGGGAACGGAAATCAACGACAAGAAGATAATGAATATCTGCATCAACATCTCCGGAAGGGTAAATCCGGAATCAGGATATAGTTTCAGCATGTTCAACTTTTCAGAGTGTCCTTTGGCAGATATACTGACTGAAAGGATAGGATACCCGGTCTGCATAGACAACGACACAAGGGCCATGACCTATGGAGAGCACATGCAGGGATGCGTCAAAGGGGAAAAAGACATCATCTTTGTCAATATAAGCTGGGGACTTGGAATTGGCATCATCATAGACGGGAAGGTATACACGGGAAAATCCGGATTTTCCGGAGAATTCGGGCACGTCAATGTATTCGACAATGAAATACTGTGCCATTGCGGCAAAAAAGGATGCCTGGAAACGGAAGCCTCAGGTTCGGCACTGCACCGCATCCTATTGGAAAGAATCGGTAAAGGAGAAAGTTCCATACTGTCAAAACGAACTATAGAAAATCCACCCACATTGGACGAAATCATCACTGCAGTCAATAAAGAGGATTTGCTATGTATTGAGATAGTGGAAGAAATAGGCCAAAAGTTGGGAAGGCAAATAGCAGGACTGATCAGCATATTCAATCCGGAACTGGTAATAATCGGAGGCACATTATCATCGACGGGAGACTATATAGTACAGCCAATCAAAACGGCAATAAGGAAATACTCATTGAATCTGGTCAACAAAGACGCCACGGTGACTGTTTCCAAGTTAAAAGACAAGGCTGGTGTAGTTGGAGCCTGCATGCTGGCACGGAGCAGAATGTTCGAAATTTAAGACGACCGTTGCCATCATAATGGAAATGACAAGACTTACACCAAAAACACAATTATTATATATAAAAAAGCGAATCTGTAATTGGTTACTGATAAAAAGACAGAATAAATTAGTATCATGATAACCGATTTCCAGTATTGCCCTACATTGAATTCAAGAATGCAAATAATTAAACTATCAATTAAAGAGAAGATGGAATCTATAGGGTATACTCGGAGATATTACGAGCATAACGAAGATTAGGAAAGTTACACTTCTAGAGTAGGAACAGAAAAGCAGAAAGAAGAATCGGCTAATCCCGAATTCTCCAACATAAAAAATAAAAAGTCGAAAGAAAGCTGTCTCAAATAAAATGTACTCCAAAGGTTAGATAAAAAACTTTTGGAGTACATTTTTCAACATATTTCTCTTTGTTTTCTTACTCCTAAGCATTGTTTTTTTCTGTCATTAGTGCATCAACCATACATAACCAATCAGAAATAGCAGTATCGACACAAGATTCTGACAAAACCTAGTCAAGAAAGAAGTAACGACAGATGCTATCTTCAAGAGGTCTTCCGCTACCATTATCTGGCATAGCATCTTATCAATCAATGAAAATCAGTAATATTTTCACCATAAACACTGTTCCTTCGAAGGATATTGCAGATACATAATTTTCGGATCCGACATCTACAGAAGACCTATAGACAAGTTTACATGCAATGGGAGCTTGTACCGGAAGAAAAATCATAAGAAGCTGAAGAAATCGAAATTCTATAACCATAATCGGTGGGAGCACCGTCTTGGCTTAATAAAATTACAAGAAAGTCCAGCGTCGGGAACTATGGCATTACAAATATTCGAGCTGAATATCGTCTTACTCCGGAGTTACAATATCTCCAGAAACTGAGAAATAAGAGTTTCCTAAAGTTATTGACATAGCTGTCTGGTTCTGTCAGCCGACAACCGACACACACCACTTATTTTTTACATTTCACTATTCTAGACTGTTCTCTACTCCAGTGGAAAGTTTTATCTGTCTATTCCTGACGCGTACTACAAAAAAGTTCTGTCAGTTTCTCGGATTTGAATTTTCCAAGGTTGAAATTGCATCCGATTCCGTTGATGAAAACCATGCATTCATAAACTGGTTTTTAGTAACGGATCCAACTACTTCATAGCCCTTTGAGAATATACTAGAACAAAACTTTTCACTTTCAAACAAATATCGTATTTTTGCCCCAACTTTCTAAAAACATCCCATCTATGGATACCATACAAATAAAAGACAAGATGTTCACAGTCTCCATCAAGGAGCAGGACATACTGAAAGAAGTAACCCGTGTAGCGAACGAAATCAACCGCGACCTGGCAGGAAAGAATCCTCTATTCCTCAGCGTACTGAACGGTTCGTTCATGTTTACCGCCGATTTGCTGAAACGAATCACGATTCCCTGCGAAATTTCGTTTGTCAAATTGGCATCTTATCAAGGAATATCCTCTACCGGGGTAATCAAAGAAGTAATAGGCATCAATGAAGACCTCACAGACCGTACAGTGGTCATTGTAGAGGATATCGTAGATACGGGACTCACCATGCAACGCTTGGACACCCTCGGCACTCGCGGTCCCAGGGAGATTCATATTGCCTCTCTACTGGTGAAACCCGATAAGCTGAAAGTTGATTTGAACATAGAATATGTGGCCATGAATATTCCGAACGATTTCATCGTGGGCTACGGGTTGGATTATGACGGCTTCGGGCGCAACTATCCCGACATTTATACTGTAGTAGACTGATACAGACATAATATAGTAAATCATTAAATAATAACTAAGCAAATGTTGAACATTGTAATTTTTGGTGCTCCCGGTTCAGGTAAGGGAACACAAAGTGAAAAGATTGTAGAAAAGTATGGCATCAACCACATCTCTACCGGAGACGTGCTCCGTGCTGAAATGAAAAACGGTACAGAACTGGGCAAGACTGCTAAAGGTTATATCGACCAGGGCCAGTTGATTCCCGATGAGTTGATGATTGATATTCTGGCAAGCGTATTCGACAGCTTCAAGGATAGCAAAGGCGTGATTTTCGACGGCTTCCCCAGAACAATCGCCCAGGCTGAAGCATTAAAGAAGATGCTCGCCGAACGCGGACAGGAAGTCAGCGTAATGCTCGACCTCGACGTGCCCGAAGAAGAACTGATGAAACGCCTTATCAAGCGCGGACAAGAATCAGGACGTGCAGACGACAATGAAGAGACAATCAAGAAGCGTCTGGTGGTTTACCACTCACAGACAGCTCCGCTGATTGACTGGTACAAGCAGGACGGCAAATACCAACACATCCAGGGCTTCGGCGTATTGGAAGAAATCTTTGCCGATGTTTGCAAGGCTATTGACGCAGTGAAATAACAATAAAACAGAATATGGCTGAATCGAATTTTGTTGACTACGTAAAAATCTATTGCCGCTCCGGTAAGGGCGGTCGAGGCTCCACGCACATGAGACGTGAAAAATACATTCCCAATGGCGGCCCCGACGGAGGTGACGGAGGACGAGGCGGCCACGTGATTCTCCGCGGCAACCGCAACTACTGGACCCTGCTGCACCTGCGCTACGACCGCCACATCATGGCAGGCCACGGCGAGTCGGGCTCCAAGAACCGCAGTTTCGGCAAGGACGGAGAGGATAAAATCATCGAAGTGCCCTGCGGCACGGTAGTGTACAATGCCGAAACCGGTGAATACATATGCGATGTAACCGAGCACGGTCAGGAAGTCATTCTGCTGAAAGGCGGACGCGGCGGACTGGGTAACTGGCACTTCAAAACCGCCACCCGTCAGGCTCCCCGCTTCGCACAGCCGGGCGAACCGATGCAGGAAATGACGGTTATCATGGAGCTGAAACTGCTGGCGGACGTCGGTCTGGTAGGCTTCCCCAATGCCGGAAAGTCGACACTGCTCTCGGCTGTGTCTTCGGCAAAACCGAAAATCGCCAACTATCCCTTCACAACATTGGAGCCCAATCTGGGTATCGTGTCCTATCGCGACGGAAAGTCATTCGTTATGGCGGACATTCCCGGCATCATCGAAGGGGCAAGTGCGGGCAAAGGTTTGGGACTCCGTTTTCTGCGCCACATCGAACGCAACTCACTGTTGCTGTTCATGGTTCCTGCCGACAGCGACGACATCCGTAAGGAATATGAAATTCTGCTGAACGAATTGCGTACTTTCAATCCCGAAATGCTGGACAAGCAGCGTGTGCTTGCCATCACGAAATGCGATATGCTGGATCAGGAGCTGATGGACGAGATAGAGCCTACACTGCCCGAAAGCATTCCGCACGTATTCATTTCGGCCATTTCCGGTCTGGGCATCTCCACACTGAAAGATATGCTGTGGGAAGAGCTGAACAAGGAAAGCAACAAGATAGAAGGCAAGATTGAAAGCATTGCCCATCGCGCCAAAGACATGAGCCACCTGAAAGAAGAACTGAAAGACGAAGGCGAGGACGAAGACCTCAGCTACGAATACGTTGACGACGAGGACATCGAGGACCTTGAAGACTTTGAATACGAGGAAGAGGATTGGGAGGATGACAGAAAATGATTCCTCTCACA
>OLVT01002257.1_pt1 | contig 13712 bp, 12 predicted proteins | sample 1673241 | NCBI WGS metagenome assembly OLVT01 (sample SAMEA3178936, study PRJEB25190) | human gut metagenome | biome: human gut; feature: human-associated habitat; material: faeces | place: Austria | collected 2013 | reverse complement strand
TCGCGCCATGGACGGCCACGATCCAAAGTGCGCAACTTTTCGGGCACTACCATTTGATGTGTTGCGTTGCGTTTATGTGAACTTATTTTCATTGTGCATATCGTTATCAATTTGTTATCAAGGACGATCGCGAGTGAAATGCGCTCAATTATACAATGGCTGTTGCATGGCTGCCCTTGAGGGACGTTCCTCTGGCATGGCTTTGCAATGAGCCGCGATGTGGTCGTAACCAACGTGGGATTCGATTGTGCGGCGAAGAAAAAATGATGGGGGGGGAGTCGCCCTCCATCATTCAGGAAAGGGAACTGAATGGTTTATAACATTCACATATTGCAAACAAGGAAAACCGGTCGTGTGGTTGCTGCTGCGGCTGCATCCGTGCTGTGTTGCATGGGGGCTGTATTTCCAGCGACTATCGGAGTGACTGCGGCGTCGGCCGATGAACCCGTCGAATTGGTCGTCAACGGCGGATTCGAAGACGATCTTAATGGTTGGAAGTCTGGAACGGTGTGGAATAGCTCCGCATCGTCCATTGCCGTCACTGCGGATGATGTGCATGGTGGCAGTGGCGCCTTGAGCGTTACTGATCGTACATCCTCTGATGCTGGTGCAATCCAGTCTCTTGATGGCAAGGTGGAAAAAGGACAGACATATACCGGAAGTATGTGGGTCAAGGCCACGGAAGACGGTGAATTCAATATCACTGTTTGTTCGGGTAATGGTTCCGGATGTGACCAGATTGCGACCGGAACGGCGAAAGCGGGTGAGTGGACACAAATTTCAGGTACTGGAACGTTAGGTGGTAGTGGTGATTTCACCAGTCCCTCGCTGGTGATTGAAAACAAGTATGGCACGAGCAATGCCGACTTCATTGTCGACGACATTTCCGTAACCGGTTCGGATTCTGGTTCCTCATTCGTGCCGCCGACTACGGGTACGGCAACGGCAGCCAAGGCTTTCGGCGACTATTCAAACCCGATTATCGATTATTGGTATGGCGCCGATCCGTGGGCTATGGAATACAACGGACGCGTATATATCTACACTACGGGTGATGGCACTTCTGTGAATGCTGATGGCTCGTTGAATTATGACTATGAATATGACAGTACTGGGCAGATCAAGGACAATTCGTTCGCTCAAGTAAAGACCATCAATGTTCTGTCCAGTGATGACATGGTCAATTGGCGTAATGAGGGTTACATTCGTGTGGCTGGAGAACAGGGGGTGGCCACCTGGGCCAGCAATTCCTGGGCTCCTGCCGTCGCTCATAAGACCATCAACGGTAAAGAGAAGTTCTTCCTGTATTTCGCCAATGGCGGCAGCGGTATCGGTGTGCTGACCTCGGATTCTCCTGTTGGTCCGTGGAAGGACGAAACCGGTGAGCTGTTGATTAAGGGCGGTACTCCTGAATCCGCTGGTGTGGTCTGGCTGTTTGATCCCGCGGTGTTCGTGGATGATGACGGGCAGGGCTACCTGTATTACGGAGGTGGTGTTCCGACAGGCGAGGAAGAACATCCGAACACGGCTCGCGTTATTAAACTGTCCGATGACATGCTGCATACCGAAGGTGAGGCTCAGGCCATAGACGCACCTGCCATGTTTGAGGACTCCGGGATTGCCAAGATAGGTGGTACTTATTACTACTCGTATTGCACTAATTTCAGCCATGACAACGTAATTGATGGTAACACGGTCGGTTACGGCAATATCGCGTATATGACTTCAGACAACCCGATGGGGCCGTTCACTTATCAGGGTGAGATTCTGAAGAATCCGAGCACGTATTTCGGTGTTGGCGGCAACAATCATCACGCGATGGTTCAACTTGGCGACCAGTGGTATATGACCTACCATGCGCAAACGGTGGCAAAGGAATTGATGAACGGCGGTAATCTTGACGCGGCGCATGGCTACCGAAATACTCATCTCGATCCGATTACGGTTAACGAGGATGGTTCCATTGCCGATATTGCAATGACATATGAGGGTCTCTCTTCGGTGAAGAATCTGGACGCGTATCAAGATGGAGGCATTCCAGCTTCCACCATTGCATGGGATTCCGGCATTCAGAACGCATATGACCTGACTTCTGGTGTGCGCGTGGTCGATATGACTACAGACAATTCCGAAGGTCAGAAGCTCAGCAATATTAATAATGGTGAGTGGACGTCTTTGGCGAATGTCGATTTCGGGAATAACGGCGCCTCTTCGCTGACTGTGACTGCAGCTGGCAAAGCCGGAGGCATCCTTGAGATTCGTCTTGATGATCCGGATTCCGAACCTGTGGCTTCTATTTCGATTCCTGCCGGTGATGGATCCGAGTACGCCGATTACACGACCACCCTTGAGGGTGTGACAGGGGTGCATCATGTGGTGTTCTCCTTCAAATCCGATGGTGGTGCGAATGCTCAGGATGAGCTGTACGACATCACTACGTACACTTTCACGGAGTCGCAGGATGAAACTCCTTCGACTCCGGTGGACAAGTCTGATTTGCAGAGCGCAGTGAATGAGAATTCCGGCCTGAACGCTTCCGATTACACGGAAGAGAGCTGGAAGGTGTTTGCTGACGCATTGCAGAAGGCTCAGGCGGTATTGCAGGATGAATCCGCTACTGAACAGCAGGTTCAAGATGCGCTTGCTGCATTGAATAGTGCACGTGCCGGTCTGAAGCTGGCTGATGATTCCACTGATGGCAATGCCGACGGCTCCAATGACACGGATGGCGTGGATTTGGCACAAACCGGTTCCTCTGTCTTGCCTGGTGCTGTGATTGTCGCTTGCTTGGCTCTCACTGGTGTGATCGTAGCGCGAGTGCGTCGCGAGATGCGCTAGTTACCTCTTGGTAATGCGGTCATCCCGTAGCGGCAGCCTCGGGATGACCGCACATGAAACCTAGAACTGGTACTTGTTCAAGCGTAAGTTTTGGCAGTGGTAATGTCCATCACTTATCCATATGCGGGAATGTCTTATCGTCATTCATTGCTGATTTGTGCGGGCATGCTATTGGAATACGCACTCGATGTTGAGTGCTTATCATGAAAGGTTAAAAGACTTATGAATTATTTACGACAAAAAATTTCGGCTAGTGCTATCGCGGTGTTGTCGACTTGTGGGTTGATTTTGGCGCCAATGCCGGTCTTTGCGGATGATTCAACGCCATCTTCAACGCCATCGGATGGCAGTTACACCACGACTGATAGCGGTGATGGCACGTATTCCATTCCCATGTTGAACACGGATGTTCCGGATATCAGTGTTATTCGTGTGTCGAAGGACGATCCGAATAACAAAGACGGTCGTGATGTGTATTACATGGTGAGTACCACTATGGAGCTCAGTCCCGGATCTCCAATTATGAAATCCTATGATCTGGTCAATTGGTGGATAGTCACGTACGTGTATGATCGCATTTCTATGAGCGATGCTTCATCCTTGCGCAATGGAGCTAGCTCGTATGGCGAAGGCGAGTGGGCTCCGTCGCTGCGCTATCACAATGGCCGCTTCTACGTGTTATTCAATACGAACAACCTTAATGGCGCTTATATCTACTACACCGATGATATTGAGAATGGTCCTTGGACGAAGATTGCCCTTAATCGGGGATTCCATGATCCGTCATTGTATTTTGATGAGCAAGGGAGTCCTTGGATTATCTCCGGCGTCAACCAATATAGGCTGTCCGATGATTTAACCACGGTGGTGGAGAGCCATGAGAATATCATCTCTGCCGAACAGTTCACTGATGATCTTGGTGAGACTCCTACCGGATTTGAAGGATCTCAGACTTTCAAAATCGGTGATTATTTCTATACTCCAACGATTTACTGGGGCAAAGACGGTCGTACGGTGATGCTGCTGCGCACCACTGATTTGCTTGATGGCTCCAAATACGAAGCCAAAAAGTATTATCTAGGTGCTTTCGCACAAGGTAGCCTTGTTGAAGTCGACAACGGTGATGGCACGACGTCTTGGCATGGATTCTTCTTCCGAGACACATATCCGACCGGACGTATTCCCGGTTTGATTCCTGCAACGTGGGGTGATGACGGATGGCCTGTGTTTGGGGACAATAATCAGGTAAGCGCGTCGGACACCTACGACAAACTGATTGATTTGCCTGCTGATTTGGAGAATCTGGTTCGCCAGCGTTCCCTGGTCAATTCGGACGATTTTGATAATGACGCGCCTCATCAGTCTTATCAGGATCAGGATTGGTGGACTCTGGAGGAGCCTCCTCAGGTTGACGATTCTCTGATTGGAATCGAGCTGGTGGACAATGGCGATTTCGAAAACGGGACTGAATCGTGGACCCCTCAGTGGAATGGTACGCTTACCGCGATTACGGATGGTTCTCTTTCTGGAACCACGAGTCTTGCTGTGACGAATCGTGGCGAATACAATGGCGCTGGCCCGGGTCAATCTATGGATGGAAAATTGCAGCAGGGCGTGACATATCGTGCCAGTGCAACGATTCGATACGACCATGAGATGGACGGCGTCGATTCATCGGCTGTGACTTCCCACCTGTTTTATGTGGCGATTCAATATGCAGACGGCACAATTAATCGTGTGGCCACAGGAACAGTGAAACGTGGGGAGACGACTACTATCACAGGTGAGTTCTCCATCCCATCCGACGCTAATGTGGAAGGTTCCAAACTCATTGTCGAAACCGCGTGGGGTGCGGAAGGCACGTGCATGGATTACGTCATCGACGATATTTCCCTGATCGGTCTTGCTGATGAGAAGGAATATCCGGTCGCCGAAGAATACCAACCCAATGGTTCGAATCTTGATTTGGTATGGGAATGGGGACATAATCCAGATAACCGATATTGGTCTCTCACTGATCGTGAAGGCTGGTTGCGTTTGACCAATGGGCACAAGGTTTCCGCCACGGCCAAATATATGAAAGGCACTTATGGCGACCTGACATATTTTGAAACCGCCCGTAACGTTTTGTCGCAGCGTACCTTTGGCGGATCCATGTCTGTGGAAACCCACATGGATGTCAGTCATATGAAGGATGGAGACACCGCAGGCCTCGCTACATATACCCGTAGTTTTGCCTATGCCGCTGTGCGTCAAGAAAATGGACAGCGAACGTTGGGTGTGGTCAAGCGTGTCTACGACAATGGCGTGAAGGACGCGGACGGTAATATCGTTGACGATACGATTGATCGTGACGCTGAAGAGGCCTTTGTATCGGGCGGCACAGTGACATTGCCAGATGATGCGACCAATGTGTGGATCAAGTCGGACAACACACTGGATAATGCGAGTGGTAAGTTGACGATTCAGTATTGGTACAGTCTGGACGGTAAGCAATGGTCCAAGCTTGGCGACGAGCAGGGGCCGCTGACTTACGATTGGAGCTTGTCGCACTTTAAGGGGTATCGAATCGGCTTGTTCAATTACGCCAAGGAGAATACGGGTGGTTATGTCGATTTTGATTACTATGACTTGAGCGACGTGTTGACTTCTGACGGCAAAGCTGTGGATACGTCTAAGCTGCGTTCGGCCATTGATCAGGCTGACTCTCTGCAGTCTGCGGAATATCCTATGGATGAGTGGGATAAGATGCTCACGCTACTTGATAAGGCAAAGCAGGCGTTGGCATCCGATCCTTCCACGCAAAATGAGGTGGATGCCCCGCAGCGTGCACTGAGTTTGCAGCTCGCGCAATTGGCGGTTGACCGTCAGTCTGGTGATGGCGGAAATCCTGGTGGTGGTGATCAGACCGGTGATGGTGATCAGACCAGTGACGGTAACCAGTCGGGTAACGGCGATCAGACCGGTGATGGCGGCCAGCAACAGTCTTCTACTGCTGATGATAATTCATCTGAACTGTCATCAACTGGTTCGTCCGTAACACCGATGGTGCTGTCTGCAATTGCCCTGATGCTGGCTGGCATCAGTGTCATTCGGATACGCCGCTCTTCGCGCTGAAATATCGCCGCAGCCTGTTGGTTGCAGCGATTGAATGTGCGGAATCAGTGATGTGTCGCAATGGTGGGTTGTGCGAATGCTCGGCAACGTGGATTCGTACAACCCATCCTGTTATGTTGAGACCGCGGCGTGAGACATGGTGGAGCATGACATCGGCGTAGAATGTGCGATTTTGGAAACAAAGGAGCTGGTGTGTGGGCGGCTGGCAGTTTTCATTTCGAATCGACGGCGTTCTCCTGATATCAAGTATGGCTGTGTATCTATGTTGCCGTTATGTGGTGATGTTAGCGGAGTGAGTAATTCGGATATGGTTCGCCCTTATGAACATATGTATGGCTTATGTCGTCCGCCGAAGCATGGTTGCGATTAGCGAAAATCAGGTATTGCGGCGTTATGTCCGGCGCCATGTCATTATCGTATGGCGCACTCACGATACAATACCGTCCTAGCATGGGCGTCGCGGCATGAGACGACGCATTGTGCAGACAGGTGTGGCGTCGAACAACGAACGCGAGGTAAACGTAGATGGCGGTGAATTCCAGCGTGGAGAAACAGCCGGTCGACCAGCAGGCGAGCGGTGAGGTGCAGGCTGAAATCGATACGCGGTCCGATGGTGTTTCGCCCATGCCCAACGATGTTTCCAAACATAACGATGTTTCCAAGCATCCGGTGGCGTCCATTCCCGAATCGACGCTGTCGCTGGCCGATATTGAGCGTAAGCGCTCGCATCCTGCATTGTGGCTGGCTTATGCGCTGCTGGTGATTGCGGCCATTGTGGTGCCGTATTGGTGGGGGCGTGCGATTGCGGTGAACGATACGCAGTGGCTGCTTGTACTTCGAACGAGTGGCGCGAGGCGGAGAGTGCCGCGATTACGGCGAAAGCCGGCAGCGAATCCGATTTCTACGTATCCCCCGAACGCCGCGCCATCATCTTCCCCATCTCCCGCAAAGAGCAGAACAACGATTTACGTGACCTGCTGATCGCGCAGCAAGTACGTCGTATCGATGAGCTGGAGCGGCAGATCGATATGCTTGAGGCTTTGCTGCATAGCGGGCGACGGGGGAGCAGGGCATCATCTTTCTTGCTTCCGAAACGCGAATCGGGCGAGCGGGGCTTGTCTGCGGGCAATAATGACGTTGCTCCCGCGGATTCAGATAAGGAGAATCGTAGCGAGGATCATGGTGAGGGCCATGGCGAGTAATCGATCGTATCGGAGACTTGCCTAACACACACGCTAAGATGGGCATCGCAATACATGGCAATGAGCAGGTAATCGGCGAGGCGGTGCATGGAGCAGGAATCCAACGAGCAAGAACCTAACGAGGCGACGGAAATCGTAGGCGGCAAAGTAGAGACCGTCGAGGTTTCCAGGCACCCCGAGGCTTCCATACCCGAGACCGATTTGTCTTTGGCTGATATCGAGCGCCGTCGCTCCCATCCGTTGCGTTGGGCGTTGATTATTCTTGCCGTACTGTGCGCCATCATCGCGCCATACTGGTTCGGTCGCTCGCTGGCGGTGAATAATACTGACTCCATTGTGGCCGTGCTCGGGGGAGTGTCTCCGCAAGGTATCGCACTGGTCGGTTGGGTGGCCGTGGTGATCACGTACGTCGGATTGGCGATGGCGGTGGTCGTCTCGCCGTCCTGGCCATGGCTGATCGTGTTCGTGCTCGGGCTGGCCTGTGAGCAGTTCATCGCGGGACTCAGCATGCTCAATCTCAACTTCTGGTATTCCACGTACGTGGTCTACGGCAAGCAGGCCGGTCTGGCGAATGCCGCGAACCTCGGCATTATGGGGGCGGCGATCGGCATCGCCGTATATGCCCTGATGTTCGTGGGTCTGCTGGTGATTATCCGGAAGACCTCACCACTGAACGTACTGACCAAAAGCTGGGCAAGTTTCATTCTGTACTTCGTGATTGAAACCATCGCTCTGCTCGTGGTGTTGTTTGGCGGATTGCTCACCACTGTGTGAGCGCACGTGAGTTGCCGTACGTCGCTCAGTACTCACCGCTCACTGCTCACCGCCGCGCAAACCGTGTGCCCGATGTCTATTTAGAGGTGCAACGCCCCCTGTTGGTCCTGCAATTCTAGCAGTTCGTCGGCGAATGCCTCGGCGGGCGTCCGGTAGTCCAGCACGCGCATGGGACGGTTGTCGGCCTCGTCGACAATCTCCCGCAGTTCCCCGGCCATGCCCATCCGGATCTCGCTGCGTTTGGGCAGATACCGGCGGATCATGCCGTTCCGGTTCTCGTTGCTTCCCCGCCGCCGGCTGGAGTACGGGTCGGCGAAGTACGTGTCCATGCCCGGCCCGTCGCGCAGTCGCGTGTGGCGGGCGAACTCGGTGCCGTTGTCGTGCGTGACGCTGACGTGCGTGCCGGCCGGCAGCGGCGAGAACATCGCCAGCCGCGCCCCGACGCTTTCCCCGGCGGTCTTGCCGGGCACGATCCTGGCCATGAGGAACCTGGTCTTCCTCTCGACCTCGGTGCGCGGGTCGCATCCGGCGCCGATCACGCCGTCGGCCTCCCAATGGCCGAAACCGCTGCGGTCGCCGGCCTCCGGCGGACGCTCGGAGATGGGAACCCGTCCGGGAATCGGGAAACGCGACGTCCTCCCGCCGCCACGCCTGCGCCGCCTCCTGTGGCCGCGTGGAAGACGACGCGCCCAGCGTTCACGGCGATGGCGGTCGGCGTGGATCCAACGGTAGACGGTCTCCGGGCACACGCGCATGGCGGAGTCATCGGGGAACAGGACGCGCGGCCTGCCGCTGACGGGCGGCGGCGACCAGCCGCGACCCAGCCATTCGGTCACCCGCGCCCACAGGCGTTCGCATGACAGGCGGTGGCGCCTGCGCGGTTCGGCGCGCCTGCGGCCGGCCTTGCGCCGCGGCGGGGCCGGCGATGTAGTATCCGCCCGTCCACGGGCCCGTCTTCAGCCGTTTCGGCCGGTACGGCCGGTAGGACTCGTTCTCGTTGGACGGGAACCACGTGTTGCGTTTGATCTCCCTGCCGTCCGTCGAGGCGTTGCGGCCGAGCATCAGACCGGTCCTGCGGATGCTGGTGCCGTTGCCGATCTCGATCCGGATGACCTGGCGTTCCTCTTCCGACAGGTGCGAACATGCTTCTCCCATAGGTGCAACATCCCTTCGGACTGGTTATCTGGACAATCTCCAATCTAACGGGTGTTGCACTTTCATTTAGACAACGGGCCGCCGAGGCGTTCGCCGACGAACTGTTAGAATTACAGGACCAACAAGGGTGTTGTACTTCTAAATAGACATCGGGCATCCCCATGTTCACCGCACAGCTGACGGGACATGATCTGCACGCTCCCGATGGAACGACCATTGACGGCGTCTGCGAACGTTCGGTACGCGAACGGGTGCTTGACACCATCGGGCATCTTGACGAACAGGCCGCATTGCAATCGCGCATTATCCGCAACGCCTTGCGCATGGAACCCGGCATGGAGGACGCGCATCCGACGGCTTCGGTGTCGTCGGACACGGATGCGGAGCATTACCCAATCGAACTCGGCACGAGGATAGCCGACACGGCCATCCTCCAGGAAACCGATGGCACCGTATCATGGCTTACAGCGAACCGATCCGACACCATGGCCGCGGACAAGACCGTGGATGAACGGTACGAACCGGGGCGCCGACTTCGGGACTCTACGACGGTATGGCCGGGACGGGCATGTTCGCCGCCGAACTGTATCGGCGGACACACGATGAGCGCTGGCGTGACCTGTGCACGCGTATGATGCAGAGTCTGATGCGCCGCAAGGACAGAGGCATTACGTATTTCGGCTTCACTTCCGGCCTGTCGCGAAGCTATTGCGCGTTACGCATGGCCAATGCCGGCGCGGACGGCGAGGATGAAAGCGGACGGGCGTTCCCAGACAAGGCAGATATCACGGCGTTGCTTGGGAACGCGGATTGGGACGACGACGGCGTGTGCCATGGACGATGCGGCGTGATCGACACCCTGATATCCATCGGCAATGCCAACGGTGACGAATGGTATCGCATGCAGGCACAGCGTCTGATGGACGACATGATCGCGCAGGCCCGTTCTCGGGACGTTTCCGGCTGAGGCAATCCCGTGAATTCGTGGATCTGTCGTACTTCCAAGGGCCGGTCGGCGTCGCCTACACGATGCTTCGTCTGAACGACCCGTCCACGCCCTCCATACTCGCACTGGAAACGCGATGACGGACATGACGGATACGAACACAACCGAATCGACGACAAGGAAAGACAATATGACCGCCGACCACATCAACCACGCCGACCGCACCGACAACGGCGAACATGCCATCATCGCCGTCGAACACGTCACCTTCGGCTACAAGAAGAAACAGACCGTGTTGGAGGACATCGACTTCACCGTGCCGCAAGGCCAGTCGCTGGCGATCCTCGGATACAACGGCGTCGGCAAGACCACGCTGTTCAGACTCATCGTCGGACTGCTGCGCCCCCCGTGAAGGGCGATGCGTGATCGATAGGCGTCGGGTGCCGTCGATGCGCGACGTGTTCCAGATGACCGAGAACGGCAATCTCGTCGGCACGATGACCGTGCGTGACAACATCCACTTCCGGCAACTGCTGTTCCGGTCCGGCAAGGGAATCGCGGACGGCGGCCATACCGTCGACTCGAAACGGCTGGAGGATGAGCCGCTCGTCCGTGCCTTCGAATTGGAGGGGCATCTCGACAAGAAGGTGGCGGAACTCTCGACCGGTCTGCGCAAACGGGTCGGCATCGTCGCCGGCATGCTGTTCGACCCGCATGTCATCATGCTCGACGAGCCAAGCAACGCCATCGATCCGATCACCCGCTCGCTGCTTGTCGATTACGTCAACCAGCTTCGCGCCGACGAGCGCACTTTGCTCACCGTCACCCATGACCTCGAATACTGTTGGAATGTGGCCGACCGGATCATCATCCTTGACGACAAACACCTCGTCAAGGATATGATGCTCGCCGAATTCGACGACTATGAGGCGTTCACCAAGGCGTCCACGCTCGGGCGTGACCGCACGCACGTCGACTTCGGCCTTCCCGCGCGCGGACGGCAAGCATGAGATCATGGCGTCGCCACCGTGTCCCGTTTATCGAACAAGGCGCATCGCTGACCCGGCGAACGGGCGCCATGCCTATACGCCCGGCGAACTCGCGGCCCACTGTTCTGGCGCGGTGCTGATTCCGCAACCGACAAACGACGGCTGCGCAACCATTCCCATACGGCCTCGCAGCGGAACCGTCTCCATCCTGACCGGGTTCCTCCGCCGGAACATGCCCGCCATCGGTCTGAGCCTGCTGTTCTCGCTCGTCGTCCAGGGACTGACATTGATCGTGCCCGCAGGCACCGGCTATATGGTCGACCATGGGTCGCTCGCCGCCCAAAGCGGTTTCCCGCCGTTGGTCGCGACGATGCTGCTTGCCTCGCTGCTGAAACTGCTCGCCGGACTCATCGAACCCGTCTGTGGCACGGTGACCATCAACGACGGCGGATGCCGGATTTACGACGCGGACAGCCGATGGAAGGCCGGCAGGCTGGCGTATGTGCATCAGGAATCCACGGTGTTCAACGAAACCTTGCGCGACAATATCACGCTGCACCGTCCGTGGCTGACGGATGACGACATCGTCAGGGCGTGCGAGGTTGCCGGCATCAACGAGGGGATGATGGATCCGGTCGTCGGCTTGGACGCCATGGTCAGTGAACGCGGCATGAACCTGTCCGGCGGCCAACGGCAGAAGGTCGCCATCGCGCGTGCGGTCGTCGGAAGACCGGACTTCCTACTTATGGACGAACCCACCAGTGCTCTGGACAACGATACCGAGCGACATGTCATGACGGCGTTGCTCGACTCCGACAATGCGTGCATCGTCGTGGCGCACAGACTCGCATCGATTCGGGATTTCGACCGCATCCATGTCATGGATCATGGGCAGATCGTCGAATCCGGTACGCATGACGAACTGCTGCAGGCCGGCGGATTGTATTCGCGGCTGTACCGGCAGGAGTGAGTGTCCCCTTACACCCTTACGCCTTTAAACCTTTACCCTTTACACCTTATCCCTTACACCCTCGGCTCATGAGGCCCCAGTCCGGCCCTTGCCGTATAGTTTTCATTTGGCGTAATTTCGCCCGCGGATAGAGAGCGTTTCGAGCGAACCTGCACGAAACACCGCGCAACGACACAATAAGGAGGACGCCGTGGCACTGACGGCTGACGAGAAGACCCAGATTATCAACGAGTACGCGACGCACGAAGGCGACACCGGTTCCCCCGAGGTCCAGGTGGCTCTGCTGTCCAAGCGTATCGCTGATCTGACCGAGCACCTCAAGGAGCACAAGCACGACCACCACTCCCGTCGTGGTATGCAGCTGATGATCGGTGACCGTCGTCGCCTGCTTGACTACCTCAAGCGCGTTGACATCAACCGTTACCGTTCCCTCATCGAGCGTCTGGGTCTGCGTCGATAATTGAAGACTTCCGCCCGAGTACCTAGGATGGTGCTCGGGCGTTTTACATATCGCCAGCCAACGGCAACAACGGCAAGAGGGTTAGAGGATAGGCCAGCAGGTAAGGCCGACAAGAGAACCCGAATGAAGGGGTTGACACGAGGAACGACGGCCAAGGGGTCAGTCGAAACAAGGTATGTGACGTCCGCTGAAGAGGACAGTTGCGGTTCAAGCGAGTCGCCGAACCGCAGCACAGTATGTAGGAATAATTAGAAAATTAAAGAAGGAGGAACCCTATGGAGGGTCCCGAAATCAAGGCCGTTGAGGCCGTAATCGACAATGGATCGTTTGGCAAGCGCACGCTGCGCTTCGAGACCGGCCGCCTCGCCCAGCAGGCCGATGGCGCTGTGGCCGCCTACCTCGACGACGATTCCATGATTCTGTCCACCACCACCGCCGGTTCCAGCCCGAAGGAGAACTACGACTTCTTCCCGCTGACCGTCGATGTTGAAGAGAAGATGTACGCTGCCGGCAAGATTCCGGGCTCGTTCTTCCGCCGTGAAGGCCGCCCGAGCTCCGAGGCCATCCTCGCCTGCCGCATCATCGACCGTCCGTTGCGTCCGCTGTTCCCGCACACGCTGCGCAACGAAGTGCAGGTCGTCGAGACCGTGCTCGCCGTGAATCCCGATGACGCATACGACGTCATCGCCCTGAACGCCGCCTCCGCCTCCACTATGATTTCCGGCCTGCCGTTCGAAGGCCCGGTCTCCGGTGTGCGTCTGGCGCTGATCGACGGCCAGTGGGTCGCCTTCCCGCGTTGGAGTGAGCGTGAGCGCGCCGTGTTCGAGATTGTGGTCGCTGGCCGCGTGATCGAGAACGGTGATGTTGCCATCGCCATGATCGAGGCGGGTGCCGGCAAGAACGCCTGGCACCTCATCTATGACGAGGGTCAGACCAAGCCCGATGAGGAGGTCGTGGCCGGTGGTCTTGAGGCCGCCAAGCCGTTCATCAAGGTGATCTGCGAGGCTCAGGACGAGCTCAAGAAGATCGCCGCCAAGGAGACCAAGGAATTCCAGCTCTTCCCGGAGTACACCGACGAACTGTACGCCCGCATCGACGAGATCGCTCACAAGGATCTGGACGAGGCCCTCTCCATCGCCGAGAAGCTGCCGCGCCAGGACCGCATCCACGAGATCAAGGAGCACGTGCGCGAGGTGCTCGCAGACGAGTTCACCGATATGGACGACGCCGAGAAGGACAAGGAGCTGGGCAACGCCTTCAA
>OLVT01002248.1_pt1 | contig 13765 bp, 14 predicted proteins | sample 1673241 | NCBI WGS metagenome assembly OLVT01 (sample SAMEA3178936, study PRJEB25190) | human gut metagenome | biome: human gut; feature: human-associated habitat; material: faeces | place: Austria | collected 2013 | reverse complement strand
TGAGTTCATGGTCATGGCGGCGACACTGCTGGATATCAAGTGCCGGATGCTGCTGCCCCGGGAGGTCAACGAAGAAGGGGAGGAAGAAGACCCGAGAGAAGAGCTGGTACGCCAGCTTCTGGAATACAAGATGTACAAGTATATGTCCTACGAACTGAGGGACCGGATGAATGAGGCGGCGCGTTCCGTCTACAAAAAGCCGACGCTGCCAAAGGAGGTGCTGGAATACCGGGAACCGGTGGATGCCAGCGGACTGCTTTCCCAGGTGACCCTGGAACGGCTGAACGCGGTATATCAGACGATCCTGCGCAGACAGGAAAACAAGATTGACCCGATCCGAAGCAAATTCGGCAAGATCGAGAAAGAAGAGATCAGTCTTCCGGACAAGATGACGTATGTGGAACGTTATGCGGTCGCCCACAGGAAATTCAGTTTCCGGGCGCTTCTGGAGGAACAGCCGGGAAAAATCCAGATCATTGTTACGTTCCTGGCAATTCTGGAATTGATGAAGACGGGAAAGATCCGCATTGCCCAGGAGGAGGCGTTCGGGGAGATCCTGATCGAATCCCTGGAGGCAGAGGGGACGGTTGTGGTTCCCTATACGGAAAACGAAGACGGTGAGGATGAGATAGAAGTTCGGAAGTGAACTTCCAAATCTACCTTGATGACGCAGCAAGTGCGTCAGGAAAGAGGAAATAATGGAAGAAAACAGGAATCAGAAAACGGACAGTTACGGAGAAGTTCACCGCCCGGACACCGTGGAACACACGAAGGCGGCGATCGAAGCGGTGCTGTTTGCCATGGGAGATTCCCTGGAACTGTCCAAGATTGCAAAGGCGATCGGCCACGATACGGAGACAACCCGCAAAGTCCTTCAGAACATGATGGATGATTATCAGAAGGAAGACCGGGGAATCCGGATCATTGAGCTGGAAAACGCTTATCAGTTGTGTACAAAACAGGAATACTATGAATATCTGGTCAACATCGCGCTGCAGCCGAAAAAAGCAGTACTCAGTGATGTGATGATGGAGACACTTTCCATCATCGCCTACAAGCAGCCGGTGACCAAGATTGAGATCGAGAAGATCCGCGGAGTCAAAAGTGACCACGCGGTCAATAAACTGATTGAATATAATCTGGTGCAGGAAGTAGGGCGCCTGGACGCACCCGGACGGCCGATCCTGCTGGGAACAACGGAAGAGTTTCTGAGAAATTTCGGCGTGGATTCCACGGACAACCTTCCGACGATCAACCCGGTCAAACTGGAGGATTTCAAGGCGGAAGCAGAGGAAGAGATCCAGATACGGCTGGATATCTAAAAAAGACAAAGGAGGCGGTACGTATGCCCACAACTTATGCACATGACCGGTTCGGCAGGGAGGTCTGGAAAAAGCTGCCGAAAGATCTGAAAAATACGATCCGAGAGCATAAAAAGCTGTATTTGATCGGACTGCACGGTCCGGATATCTTTTTTTATTACCATCCATTGACCAGAAACCCGATTTCCCAGTATGGGTCGCAGCTCCATGAGAGGACGGCTGCCGAATTCTTCCAGGAACGGATTGCCCTGTTTCAGGAGAATCCGGATGACGCGCTGCGGGTTTATCTGCTGGGATTTGCCTGCCATTTTCTGCTGGATTCCACCTGTCATCCGTATATCAATGCCTTTGAGGATCAGACAGGAATCTCCCATGCGGAGATCGAAACCCATCTGGACAGAGAGCTGATGGAGAGGGACGGCAAAGATCCGTTCCGCTATGAGCCTGCGGCGTCGATCTGTCCGAATACTGAGGGAAACAAGGTGATCCAGAGGTGTTTTCCGCGGCTCTCCCAGGCTGAAATCCTTGAATGCCTGAAGGGGATGAAATTTTACACCCATCTGCCCATCTGCCGGAACGGCATCAAGCGGACAGTCCTCCTGAGCGCGCTGAAACTGAGCGGACATTATGATTCGATGGAAGGACAGATTATGAGGAAGAAACCAAATCCGAAATGCGAGGCGTCCACAAGGAATCTCCTGAATCTGTACCGGAAAGCGCTGGACGAGGCTCCGGGAGAACTGGAAGGCCTCAACGAAGCGATCTTGAACGGAGCACCGTTATCCGGGCGTTTCAACCGGAATTTTGAATAAGAGAAAAAGGAGAAATTACCTATGGCTGGAAAAATGACGCGCCTGGAAAAACAGTGGATCCTGTATGATGTGGGCAATTCCGCGTTCACAATGCTCTGTACCACGATCATTCCTATTTACTTTAAAAACATTGCGACCGTGGACAATCTTTCCAACAGCGATTCCACCGCGTTTCTGAGCTTTACTCTGTCTCTGTCCACGATCCTGGTGGCGATCCTGGGACCGATCCTCGGAACGATGGCGGACACAAAAAATTATAAGAAGCCGCTGTTTGTCAGCACCTTCCTGGTGGGAGTGATCGGCTGTATGGCGATGGCGTTTGCCAGCAAATGGCTGGCGTTTCTGGCAGTATTCTGTATTGCCAAGACCGGTTATCAGCTGAGCCTGATCTTTTATGATTCTATGCTGACGGATGTCACGACGGAGGAACGGATGGATGAAATTTCCTCGCAGGGGTATGCCTGGGGGTATATCGGAAGCTGTGTTCCGTTTATCGCTTCTCTGGTGCTGATCCTCGGCTCTGATGTCATTGGCATCAGCGGCGGGATGGCGATGACCCTGGCGTTGTTCCTCAATGCAGTCTGGTGGGCAGGTGTGACGATCCCTCTGATCCGCAATTACCGCCAGATCCATTATGTGGAAAAGGTAAACCATCCGGTGAAGGAGAGTTTCCGCAGGATCGTCGATATGGTGAAAGGATTGAAACATCAGCGGAAGATCCTGTTTTTCCTCCTTGGATTTTTCTTCTACATTGACGGCGTGTATACGATCATCGATATGGCGACCACCTACGGAAAGGATGTGGGAATTTCCGATACGGATCTGGTGCTGGCGCTGCTGATGACACAGGTGGTAGCGTTCCCTTGCTCTATCGCTTTTGGAAAGATTTCCAAGCGGTTCAAAAACGGCAGCCTGATCCAGGTGAGCATTCTCGCATATTTCCTGATTGCTGTCTTCGCGCTGCAGCTGGACAAGGCGTGGGAGTTCTGGTTCCTGGCAGTCTGCGTCGCAGTCTTTCAGGGAGCGATTCAGGCGCTGTCACGTTCTTACTTTGCGAAGATTATCCCGAAAGAGAAGTCCAGCGAGTATTTTGGATTCTATGATATTTTCGGAAAAGGCGCGGCTTTTATCGGAACGACGGTGATGGGTATCTCCACGATGGTCAGCGGAAGCTCCAGATATGGAGTGGCGATTCTGTCGTTGATGTTTCTGGTGGGATTCTTCTTTTTCCGGAAGGCGGAGAAAGAAGAATAAGATTGGAAGAAGCCGTTCGGATGGGGAAGTTAAGGAAAAGCTATCATTTCTGATCAAAGTTACAGGAAAGGATGTGTTCGCATGGCACTGGCAAAAGATCGGTTGTATACTACAGAAGATATCTATGCTCTTCCTGATGGTCAAAGGGCGGAATTGATTGATGGCAGTATGTATCTGATGGCTCATCCCAAAAGAATCCATCAGAAGTTCGTTCATTTTCTGGATGTAACCATCGATAATTATATTCGGGAAAAAGGCGGTGACTGCGAGGTCTATCCGGCTCCGTTTGCGGTGTTCCTCAGCAAAGATGACAGAAATTATGTCGAACCTGACATCAGCGTAGTCTGCGACAGGGAGAAATTGACCGAGGACGGCTGCAGCGGAGCGCCGGATTGGATTATTGAAGTGGTATCGCCCGGCAGCCGCAGGATTGATTACTATATGAAGCTGTTTAAGTATCGTACAGCAGGAGTGAGAGAGTACTGGATTGTGGATCCGGATAAGGAGCGAGTTACGGTATATAATTTTGACGAAGAAACGGTGATGGGGCAGACGCTGTCTGAGTGTGTGAAATCGGGAATTTATGACGATCTGGAGATTGATTTCGGCAGTATGCAGCTGTGAGAATTAGCCTCTATACTAGAAAATTGGTTCGATACCAATTTGAAGTATAGGGGCTATTTTGAATAAATAAGAGCAAAGACAACTCAGCAGATAATAAAATCTATCTGTTGAGTTACTTTTTATGCATATAATATTTCCTCATCTCTTTTGTATTACTTTCCAGGCGATTCATTCTATAAAAGTTAGTTATGTTAAAATAAGTTAAAAATTATAATGTAATCGTTTTTTTTAGAACAATAAGGGAATGCTGTAACTATACGCCTTTATAACTATTGTATTTGGGGTGTGTCGTTAGAAAATAAAAAACTTCTGAAAAGCAGAAAGGAAATGAGAAAATGGAAAGAGAAGAAAATATGGATCTTTTTGATTTGTATTTGCTTGAGAGGGAAAATGCTCCGGCAACAATACGAAAATACAAAACAGATGTCAGAACTTTTTTTCGCTACCTGGGTGGTGACCAGGAAATCACAAAAGAATGGTCCTATGTCAAGATTTAGCGCAAGTTAAAATGAGAAATTTATCCTCATCTTAACTTACTAAGAGCAGTTCGTTTGTCTGTGTCTGCTCATATAGTTTTTCAAAGTCATTTGGCGACATATAATCGCAATGACTATGAATACGTTTGGTATTATAAAAGGCTTCGATATACTCGAAGATCAGACGATATGCCTGCTGATAATCACGTATTTTAAACCGGTTCAGCCATTCCCGTTTGATAAGTGCATGAAACGATTCGATACATGCATTATCCCATGGGAAAGCCTTTTTCGAGTAACTGCGCTGCATTTTTGCAGTAGCTTCCCGATAAGCCTGGGATACGTACTGACTTCCTCTATCACTGTGGATAATTAACGGCAGCTCTGTATTCCGTCTGGCTTTCGCTTTATTGATGGTATCAATCACACAGGATACCTCTAAAGTCTGGCTGAGTGTCCAGGCAATAATCTTACGGGAAAATAGATCCATAATGCTTGTCAGATAGACAAAGCCATCCGTCGTCCAGATATACGTAATATCACTGCACCATACCGCATTTGGGCGTTCAGGTGTAAACTGTTCATCCAGGATATTTTGAAGTTCGTTACTGAAATCGGAATCTATGGTAGTGATCGTCCATGGTTTCACCCATTGGGCTTTAATCCCCATTTCCTTCATATATTTTCCAACGGTACGTTCTGAGATGGTCTCTCCCTTCTGACGTAGCTCCCTGGTGATTTTGGGAGCTCCGTAGTTTTGCTTCGATTGATCATAAATATCCTGTATTTTGGCTTTTATGTATTCCCTGCGTTTTTCTGTATCAGAAGGAGTACGGTTTAGCCATGAACGATATCCAGACCGTGAAACGCCTAAATATTTCAGCATTCCGGAGACGGAGACCCGGCGATTCTGTTTTCTGGCAGCTTCCGTCTTTTCAGAAACCTCGAGATAAATGGCTTCTGTTATTTTCCCAGAATGCTGATAGCTTTTTTTAGTACATCAAGTGCATCCTGGGCATCACGGAGTTCACGTTTCAGACGGGCAATCTCTTTCTGCTCATCAGAGGCGTAATTACCGGAACCACGAACAGGGATATCGCCAGACTCCCGGAAGTCCTTCAGCCATTTTGTCAAAGTGCTGTAACCCACACCGAGATTTTGGGCACAACCACGAACACCAAGCTCCTTGTGATCGAAATAATACTGGACTGCATCCAATTTAAACTGTTTGTCATGTTGCTTTGCCATAATGAGATCCTCCTTCAGTACGATATTTCTATTATATCATGTATTGTCTATTTGGAATTTTCTCATTTTGACTTGCACTATTTATATACTAGCACCATCAGTTTGAAGGTTTACACAAACTTTGGGATACTCCCTAAACAAAGCGAAGATGCCGCTCGATCATCTAATCTGATGATTTTGTGACACCTTCATCAGCATTTTTTCTGAACTAGCTGTGCTCATTATTCCATACTTTTATAATAATCAATTATATTTACAAAAGGGATTACAATTTTTCCGTTATTAAAAATATTAGCCGTAAGTGTTTCTATTTTCCCTCTTGCAATCCCAATAATGGCCGCCGCTCCATTCACTGCTACAAGTTGCTTAAATTTCTTTTCACTAATGCTTCCCTGTGAAAGAAATGCTCCCTCCAGTGACAGTTCCATTATGAATTTATGCTTTTCTGATTGTTCAACTTCAATTTCAAAATCAATATTCATTATAGAAAAGATACCGTTATCATCCGTTTCAAAATATGGTTCATTTATTGTAAGTCCAAAACTTCTTTTTGCATCCTTTTCGATATCAACTATATCATTCTTAACAGTAAGATTTTTGATTGTTGCTCCAACCAGTTCTATACCTGGCGCAACTATGTTAAATTTCATTACGCAATCGCCTCCTTGTCAAAAGAATATGATGATATCCATTCTCTTTTCACTTTTTTCTTCTCCGCTCTCTCAGAATCCCATTTGACAATCGAATAATCTGATTTCTCAAGTGGTTTTTCTAGTGCAATAGATAATTCTAAATGAAGCTTTTGACAAATAATCCGGTGAAACGTGTTGGCTTGGAAGCATATGGCTTGGAGATTGTAGAAAATGTACCTGTTGAAACTGTTCCCAATCCATATAATGAACGATATCTAAGAACGAAAAAGGAAAGAATGGGGCATACTTTACATTTTAATAAGTAAATTGCCTATTTGTTTTCATATGTCGAATATTATCGCTTATTTTGCAACGATTTTCACTCAACAACAATAAAATAGATACAAAATGAATCAATTATCAGATCGTTTGAACAGCTTGTCGCCGTCGGCGACACTTGCTATGTCGCAGAAGAGCAACGAGCTCAAGGCACAAGGCGTTGATGTTATTAATTTAAGTGTAGGAGAACCAGACTTCAATACTCCCGACCACATCAAAGAAGCTGCGAAAAAAGCCATAGATGATAACTTTTCCCGTTATTCTCCGGTACCGGGTTATCCGGCTTTGCGCAATGCTATTGTTGAGAAGCTGAAAAAAGAAAATGGTCTTGAATATACAGCCGCTCAAGTTTCTTGTGCAAATGGTGCGAAACAATCTGTTTGTAATACAATTCTTGTATTAGTAAATCCGGGTGATGAAGTAATTGTGCCTGCTCCTTACTGGGTGAGCTATCCGGAAATGGTGAAAATGGCGGAAGGTACTCCTGTTATCGTTTCGGCAGGTATCGAACAAGATTTCAAGATTACTCCAGAACAATTGGAAGCTGCTATCACTCCGAAAACAAAAGCATTGATTCTTTGTTCTCCGTCCAATCCGACAGGTTCTGTATATAGCAAGGAAGAATTGGCCGGTTTGGCAGCTGTATTGGCTAAACATCCGCAAGTCATTGTTATTGCTGACGAAATCTACGAACATATTAATTATATCGGTGCACATCAGAGTATTGCCCAGTTCCCGGAAATGAAGGAACGTACGGTGATTGTAAACGGTGTGTCTAAGGCATATGCTATGACCGGATGGAGAATCGGATTTATTGCCGGACCGGAATGGATTGTAAAGGCCTGCAATAAATTGCAAGGTCAGTACACTTCAGGTCCTTGCTCTGTTTCTCAAAAAGCTGCTGAAGCTGCATATACAGGAACACAAGAACCGGTGAAAGAAATGCAGAAAGCATTCGAGCGTCGCCGTGATTTGATTGTGAAGTTGGCGAAAGATGTTCCGGGATTTGAAGTGAATGTTCCGCAAGGTGCTTTCTACTTGTTCCCGAAATGTAGCTATTTCTTTGGAAAGAGCAAAGAGGGCCGTAAGATTGAAAACTCGGATGATTTGGCAATGTATCTGCTTGAAGAAGCGCACGTGGCTTGTGTAGGCGGTACTTCATTCGGCGCTCCCGAATGTATCCGCATGAGTTATGCAACAAGTGATGAAAATATAACGGAGGCTATCCGCCGAATCAAGGAAGCGTTGGCTAAATTGAAATAAGAGTCCACCACAGAGGACGCAGAGGACACAGAGAAGAAAAAATGAAAGGAATGATGTGTCGCCTCCTTATAAATTAGAAATCCCCCTTGCCACAAATGATTTGTAGCAAGGGGGATTCCACTAAAAGGAGAGTTGCAACACATCTCCCAAGCTATTTTACTCTGTGTCCTCTGCGTCCTCTGTGGTGAAAAAAAAGGCTGCCTTCAAGAGAAAGCAGCCTATACTTTTTGTTGTAGATTGTATTATTCAGCTGGGTGGATAGCTTCAGACGGGCAAACATCTGCACAAGTTCCACAGTCAGTACATACATCCGGGTTGATAGAATAGATATCACCTTCAGAGATAGCTTCTACCGGACACTCGTCAATACAAGTTCCGCAAGCAATACAATCGTCACTAATTACGTAAGCCATTTTTCTAAGATTTAAATTATTAGTACTAATTTTATTCCGCAAAAGTAAAGCTTTTATTGATTAGTTGTTATGCTTCTATGATTAAATTGACTTAATTTGTACGTCTTCTAAATAAGCAACCTCCCTATAATCTGCTATATTTTTCGTATTTTTGCACTCAAATTACTAATATATAGCGATTATGCCTTTAAATTTACCCGATAAACTACCTGCGATAGAGCTATTGAAGGAAGAAAATATTTTTGTAATTGATACTTCCCGTGCTACGCAGCAGGACATTCGTCCGCTACGGATTGTCATTCTGAACCTGATGCCGTTGAAGATTACGAAGGAGACGGACTTGGTGCGTTTACTTTCAAATACTCCGCTTCAGGTGGAGATCTCGTTTATGAAGATCAAATGTCATACCTCCAAGAATACACCGATAGAACACATGAAGGCATTCTATACGGATTTCGACCAGATGCGTCATGAGAAGTATGATGGTATGATTATTACGGGAGCACCTGTGGAACAGATGGATTTCGAGGAAGTGACTTATTGGAATGAGATTACGGAAATTTTTGATTGGGCACGTACGCATGTGACTTCTACTTTGTATATATGTTGGGCGGCGCAAGCCGGGCTCTATCATCATTATGGGATTCCTAAATATCCGTTGGAAAAGAAGATGTTCGGTATCTTCGAGCATCGGGTATTGGAACCTTACCATTCTATTTTTCGTGGCTTTGATGATTGTTTTTATGTACCGCACAGCCGTCATACGGAGGTACGTAGGGAGGATATCTTGAAGGTGCCGGAACTGACATTGCTTTCCGAGTCGAAAGATGCGGGAGTGTATATGGTAATGGCACGTGGCGGACGTGAGTTCTTTGTAACCGGACATTCGGAATATTCTCCGTTGACATTGGATACGGAATATCGTCGTGACTTGGGTAAAGGCTTGCCGATAGAAATACCTCGTAATTATTATGTAGATGATGATCCTGATAAGGGACCGTTGGTGCGTTGGCGTGCTCATGCAAACCTTTTGTTCTCCAATTGGTTAAACTACTTTGTTTATCAGGAAACACCTTATAATGTTAATGACATCAAATGATAAAGCAGCGTAAAATAGAACTTCTCGCTCCGGCGAAGAACCTGGAATGTGGCATTGAGGCCATTAATCACGGTGCGGATGCGGTATATATCGGTGCTCCCAAGTTCGGTGCCCGTGCGGCGGCTGTAAATTCTTTGGAGGATATTGAGGCACTGGTACAATATGCCCATTTGTATAATGCGCGTATTTATGTCACGGTCAACACTATCCTGAAAGAAGAAGAGCTGAAAGAGACGGAGGAGATGATTCATGCCCTGTATCGGATTGGAGTGGACGCACTGATTGTTCAGGATATGGGAATCACGAAACTGAATCTTCCGCCGATACCTCTTCATGCCAGTACGCAGATGGACAATCGTACTCCGGAAAAGGTGCGATTTCTTTGGGAGGCAGGTTTCCGACAAGTCGTTTTGGCGCGCGAATTATCATTGCGTGAAATAAAAAATATTCATACCGCTTGTCCGGAGACTCCTTTGGAGGTATTTGTACACGGAGCGCTTTGCGTTAGCTATAGCGGGCAATGCTATGTCAGTCAGTCCTGTTTCGGGCGTAGCGCAAACAGGGGTGAATGTGCACAATTCTGTCGTTTACCTTTTAGCCTTGTAGATTCCGATGGGAAAGTCATTGTGAAGGACAAGCATTTGCTTTCTCTGAAAGATATGAACCAGAGCGACGAGCTGGAGCAGTTGTTGGATGCCGGAGCTTCTTCGTTGAAGATAGAAGGCCGGTTGAAAGATGTATCATACGTGAAGAACGTGACAGCGGCCTATCGTCAGAAATTGGATGCGATTTTTGCCCGTCGTCCGGAATATGTCCGGGCTTCTTCGGGAATGTGCAGATTCGAATTTAAGCCGCAACTGGATAAGAGTTTCAGTCGTGGTTTTACACATTATTTCCTGCACGGTCGTGATAAGGAGATTTTTTCCTTTGATACCCCTAAGTCGCTGGGTGAGGAGATGGGAACAATGAAGGAGGCTCGCGGTAATTATCTGACAGTTGCCGGATTGAAGTCATTCAACAATGGCGATGGAGTTTGCTATCTCGACGAACAAGGACGTTTGCAGGGGTTCCGTATCAATCGTGTAGATGGTAATAAACTGTATCCACAGGAAATGCCCCGTATCAAGCCCCGTACTGTGTTGTACCGTAATTTTGACCAAGAGTTTGGGCGTGTACTTTCACGGAAGTCCGCTGAAAGGAAGATAGAAGTGCGCATCTCGCTTACTGATAACGAATTTGGCTTTTCGTTACGATTGACCGATGAAGATGATAACAGTGTCACACTGGCTTTTCCCCGTGAAAAGGAATTGGCACGTACACCGCAGACGGAAAATCTGAAAACGCAACTTGCTAAATTAGGAAATACACCTTTCGAAGCAAAAGTGATAGAAGTTGGATTTGCTGATAATTGGTTTCTCCCGGTTTCGGTCCTAGCGGATTACCGTCGTCAGGCAGTTGAAAAATTAATAGCTGCCCGCCGGATAAACTACCGCCAGGAATTGTCAGTCTGGAAACAAACGAATCATGCTTTCCCGCAAACAACATTGACGTATTTGGGAAATGTTATGAACACTCATGCAGTTTCTTTCTATGAGGAACATGGGGTACAGCGTATTGCTATGGCGTACGAAAAAGAAGCAGTGGAGAATGCGGTACTGATGTTCTGCAAACACTGTCTACGTTACAGTATGGGATGGTGTCCTATTCACCAACGGGTTCGTTCACCTTTCAAAGAACCCTATTATCTGATGTCCAATGATGGTAAACGTTTCCGTTTGGAGTTCGACTGCAAAAATTGTCAAATGAAAGTAAAGGCGGCGCAATGAAGACTATTTTCTACCACAGAGGACGCGGAGGACACAGAGGATATAGTGAAGGTAGCATCTTCACTCATGCTTCTGACACCGATCGTTTGAATGTTAGGCAGAAAAAGTGTGGAGATTTTTTCTCTTTCCTCTTTTTATCCTCTGCGTCCTCTGTGGTAAAAAATGTGATGAACCTGCTATTATGTTTATTTTTGCTATCTTCCTGTTATTATAGGGCTCCGCTACTGGATTCGGAGGAATTGTCAGAGAAAACAAAAGATTCATTGGCCTATCTTTATGAACGTCACTACACGTGGGATACGAATCTGGAAGTAGTGGATGATTCCATAGCTCTGGAACGTCTTCCGATAAAGGACACTTTTATTCAATTGAATAAAGGAGATAAGGTAGTCGTCGCAGAGTTTGCGATTCATCCGGCCGATAGTGTGGATAGCGTTTGGGTTAAATTGGCGCATACGCAGGATGAACAGGGTTGGATACGTGAGGTGGATTTGAAAAGGTCGTTCGTTCCGACCGACAGTATTTCACAGGCCATTCATCTTTTCAGTGACACGCACGCTTCTTATTTTGTTGTTATTTTTGCCCTGTTTGTAGGCGTTTATTTGCTTCGTGCTTTCCGGAAGAAGCAGTTGCAGATGGTTTATTTTAATGATATAGACAGCATTTATCCATTATTTCTCTGCCTGCTGATGGCGTTCAGTGCAACGATTTATGAGTCTATGCAGGTCTTTGTGCCGGAAACGTGGGAACATTTTTATTTCAATCCAACTTTATCTCCATTCACAGTACCTTTCATACTCTCTGTTTTCCTGTTTAGTATCTGGTTGTTTCTGATAGTCGCTTTGGCGGTGCTGGATGATTTGTTTCGGCAATTGACTCCCGCTGCAGCTATCTTTTATCTGCTGGGACTAATGTCCTGCTGTATTTTCTGTTATTTCTTTTTTATCTTGATGACACATATCTATATCGGTTATTTATTCCTGATCTTTTTTATACTGGTCTTTACGAAGAAGGTTTATCGGAACATCGGGTATAAGTATCGCTGCGGACATTGCGGGGAGAAACTGAAAGAGAAAGGTATATGTCCTTATTGCGGGGCAATTAACGAGTGATGATTGGCGGTTATCATTAAGCAGTAGGTAAACTAATGTCAAAGCATTGATAAAGTTCCGTTAAAGTGCTGGTATAGTTGCGGGAAGGTACCGATACCTTTACCTTTCCACGGCCGTGGTGACTTCTTCCCACAGCCGTGATGAGATCTCTCCACGGCCATGAAGAGAAGCTACCACGGCTGTGGAGAGTTAAGAATAGCGTAAGTCTAATGGAACAATACCGATTGGGTAAATAAAGTATAACGGCTTTATAATGCAAACTTTATAGGGACATACGTCCTTTTATCCCGTATTCCATGCTGTTGATCTACAAAGAGACAGGCTGACAATAAAAGTCCGGAACTTTTATTGTCAGCCTGTTTTTAGTTATTGTCAGCGTTTATTGTCAGTTGTTAATCTGTTGAAAACCATTGTTTTGTGTGGATGAAATCTTTAGCTGACAATAAAAAGACTAAATAATATCCTTATGAGTAAAAATGATTAGAAGCGGCAGCGAAGATCTATCCCAAATTGCATTGGACGTCCTTTCTGCATGAAACCTTTGTTCATTGTTTCGAAATAGAAGGCGGCATAGTCTTTATTCAAGAAGTTGCGTGCCCAAAAACTAATCATTGCATCACCGATTTCCAGATTCGTTCTCCAGTTGAGCGTGCCGTAGAAGGATTGGCTGACGTCGTTCAGTTCAGTCCAGTAGATACGTCCGGCAGCGTTATAGTTCGCCTGGAATACAACCCGGTCGAAGATAGAACGTGGGCTGCAGGTGATGGCATATTCTCCACCGATATTTAATGTATGCTTGGGGACAAAAGGAACATACTTGCCATTGTAATCGGCTCTAACTTTGAGCGTTTCTTCATCTTCTCTCTCATATTCGATATAGTCTGTAAAGGTAGCGTAGGTATATCCGTAGCTTGCGTTCAGACTTAATTCATTAGTCAGACTTGCACGAAGAGACATTTCGGCACCATAGCTGCGGCTTTTCCCTGCATTGACGGTGGTACGTCCCAAGCCGCTTCCGGTGAATTGGGAAATTTGTTGGTCGCGCATATCCATATAGAAAGCGGAAAGATCTGCCCAAAGCTTACCCTCCCAAAGGGTAAGATGGCTTCCTACTTCGTAGTTCCATGAATATTCGGGTTTGTAGCGTGTCGCCTCTTTTACTTCGGGTACATCCGCTTTCTTGGCATATTTGTCAATCATTGCAGCAAATCTGGCGAACTGCTCGCTCTCTTTTATAGCATTTATCATGGAGTTCTGTAAATCTCCACTAATAAGATCGGAGAACATTTGTACGTTGTAGCCGCCCGACCGATACCCCTTCGACACGGTTGCGTATACATTATTG
>OLVT01002231.1_pt1 | contig 13861 bp, 10 predicted proteins | sample 1673241 | NCBI WGS metagenome assembly OLVT01 (sample SAMEA3178936, study PRJEB25190) | human gut metagenome | biome: human gut; feature: human-associated habitat; material: faeces | place: Austria | collected 2013 | reverse complement strand
GTACGTCGATTGTTTGAGTTTCCGCATTTTGCAGTGTGCCCTGGAGTCTGGTGTGAAATGCGGAAACTCAAAACTGTACACTTATTGCAATTTCGCTAGGATTATAGTACCATATTTGTAGCATATTTTAAAGTTTTTCCCATAAAACATGATTTAAAAATTTATGATAAACTCTTTTGGAAAGGAAAACCTATGGAAGAATTATATGTATTCGGAACTGGAAACGCCCAGGCAGTGCACTGCTACAATACCTGCTTTGCCTTAAAAGATGAGGATGAATTTTTTATGGTCGACGCCGGAGGCGGAAACGGAATCCTTAAGATTCTGGAAGAAATGAATGTGGATCTTTCTCATATCCACCATATTTTCGTGACTCATGAGCACACGGATCACATTTTGGGGATCGTATGGATGATCCGCATGATCGCTGCTGCCATGAAAAAAGATGCCTATCGGGGACAGCTTCAGATCTACTGCCATCCGGATCTTACCGAAACTATTTCCACCCTCTGCCGCCTGACATTGCAGGGGAAATTTTACAACATGATCGGAGAACGGATTTTCCTTGTTCCTGTAGAGGATGGAGAAACCGTACACATTCTGGATTATGATGTGACATTTTTTGATATTCTCTCTACCAAGGCAAAGCAATTCGGCTTCACCACGGTTTTGAAAAACAGGAAAAAGCTTACATTCGCCGGAGATGAACCATTAAACCGCGAATGCGTATCCATTGTAAAGGGAAGCTCCTGGCTGCTCCACGAAGCCTTCTGCCTCTACAAAGACAGAGACCGCTTTAAACCATATGAAAAGCATCACAGCACCGTAAAGGAGGCCTGTGAACTGGCCGAAGAGCTTAAAATCCCCCATCTGCTTCTGTGGCACACCGAAGATAAACAGATCTCTGAACGCAAGGCGCTCTATACGGCAGAAGGACATACCTATTACCGGGGAGAACTGTATGTGCCGGATGACCGTGAGATCATCGCACTGTAAATCCGGCTGCAGGATCTCCTTGATACAAGTTACAGCAGCGAAAAAATGCTCCGGCAGTCTCATAAACTGCCCGGAGCATTTCCTATATCACTGTACGGTCTCACCCACCCATAGCCATCTCATAGATGCGGATCATGTCTTCCTCATCCAGTTCCCGGATGCCTGTCAGCCTGCGTGCTCCGCCTCCGGAGCATTTTTCTGCCATCACCTTAAAGGATGCAGGATCCACGCCCAGCTCCTTTAAGCTCACCGGCATATCCAGGGATTTAAAGTAATCTTCCGTTTCCCGGATACCGGCCTGCGCCGTACGCTCCGGATGTTCAAAATCCATCTCCTGATTCCATACATTCACTGCATACTGCGCAAAACGGTTCACATCATTCTGATATACATATCTGGCCCAGGAAGCCCAGAGCGCCGACAGGCCTGCACCATGGGCGATCCGGTCGTCCATTCCCGACAGCTCATGCTCTAACTGATGAACCGGCATAAATACCTGTCTTCCTGCTCCGGTCAGGTCATTGTGGGAAAGGCTTCCAGCCCACATCAGTGCCGCTCTTGCCTCATAATCCTCCGGATTTTCATGGACAATTCTTCCTGCTTCGATCACAGCCTTTAACAATCCCTCCGCCATACGGTCTGTAAGGCTTGTATCATGTCCCAGACTGAAATACCGCTCCAGAGTATGCATCATAATATCCACTGTGCCGCAGCCTGTCTGGAAGGCATTTACGGTATAGGTCAGCTCCGGGTTACAGATGGAAAATAAAGGCCTGTGAGTTACACTGTTAAAACCTCTCTTTAGGCCGTTTTCCTCGTTAGTGATCACGCAGGAGGCGCTCATCTCACTGCCTGCGGCAGCCAATGTAAGAATAACACCAACAGGGAGGGCCTTCTTCGGAACAGCTTCCTTCATATGGAATTTCCATACATCCACATCAGGATTCCCTACGCCGTCTGCTATGCACTTGGAGGAATCGATCACGCTTCCTCCGCCTACTGCCAGGATAAAATCTACCTGTTCCCTCCGGCACAGCTCAATACCCTTTCTTGCCATGGAAAGAACCGGATTGGCCTGAACGCCTCCTAGCAGCACATATCCGATCCCTTCTTCCTCCAATGACCTGCAAACCGTATCAAGAAGACCCGTCCGCTTCACGCTTCCTCCGCCAAAATGAATGAGAACCTTCTTAAAGCCATACTCCCGGATCAGCTTTCCCACCTTAAGATGGGTATCCTTTCCAAAAATCATCCGCGTCGGTGCATAAAATTCAAAATTTTCCACGTTTACTCCTCCTTGTCCTATGCCGCCTCATGCAACCCCACATGGCTCGCATTCTGTCCTTATTTTACCACATACGCATCATTTTCTCAATTTAATTTGGCCGTCTCTTCCCCACCATCATATTTTCCCATCCCGCCCCATAGACTGTTCTCAGGACCTTATTCTAAAGAGGTACTTTTGATGAAGCTTTTCCCTCATTTTATTTCCCATATTTCCAGTTTTTTCCACAAGCACTCCCAGGCGGTCATTTGGGCAGAGCTTGCAGCACTTGTATTTCTGTTCTTCGGCCTTTTTCCGGCCTTTCACCAAAAAGCCTTAAACGTTCTTTCCGGCCGCCCTTTGGCATCTTCCTCCGATGCCTCAAAAGCCCCGGCAAAAAGCAGTATAAAGTGGGTGGATTTTAATGTAACAGCCGAAGCCTTAAATCAGGCCTTCCGCTATGATGTAGATACCGTTCAAAGCCCGATCCATCTAAACTGGGTCGATCTTCTTGCTCTCCTTGGCAGCCGGTACGGCGGAGATTTTTCCTCCTACCGGCCAAAGGATATGGAAGCCATGGCAGAAGCGGTATTAAAGGGTGAAACGACAATGGACACACTGAAAGAAAAATCGAAGAACTTTGACTACTACAGAGAAGCATACGGAGCCGTCCTGGACGGAATGGTAGGAGTATTTAAAGCGGAAATCCCTGTAAGCGAAGCCCCGCCGGAATATGTCTCTGAAAATCAGGATCAGGACTCTGGCACCATCTGGGTCACAAAATACGGCCTGAAAGCCTTTTCTCCCATCGCCAAGGGCTTTCCCTACAATGATTATGATGATTTCGGGGCAGCAAGAAGCTATGGCTTTAAGCGCCAGCACCTGGGCCATGACATGATGGGGCAGGTAGGAACCCCCATTATCGCCGTAGAGTCCGGCTATGTGGAAGCCATTGGCTGGAACCCCTATGGCGGCTGGAGGATTGGGATCCGCAGCCTGGATCAGAAACGTTACTATTACTACGCCCATCTGCGCAAAAACTACCCCTACCAGTCCAATCTCTCTCAGGGTTCCTATGTCCAGGCCGGAGACGTGATCGGCTATCTGGGCCGCACCGGCTACAGCACTACGGAAAATACCAACAACATCGACACACCACACCTCCATTTCGGACTGGAGCTGATCTTTGACGAAGCCCGCCGCCAGGAGGGAAAGGAGGTGTGGATCGACTGCTATGGGCTGATTCAGTTTCTGGAACGCAGCCGCTGTGAAACAGTCAAGGTAGAGGGCACCAAGGAATGGATCCGCGTCTATGGCATGAAGGAAGCGGATCCACAAAGGGGCGGCAATCCCCCCGAAGAAGGCAGTTCCCCGGAAGAAGGCAGTTCTCTGGCTCCTTCTATGACAGGCGGTGGATAAACAGCCCGCTTCTGAGTTTTGGCTCAAACCAGGTGGATTTAGGCGGCATCAGCTGTCCTGCATCCGCCACCGCCAAAAGCTCTGTAATGGAAGTAGGATACATGGAAAATGCAAGCTTCATATCGCTGTCCGCTCTGCGTTCCAACTCCTTTAATCCCCGGATTCCTCCGATAAAATCAATTCTGCAGTCTGTTCTCGGATCACCGATTCCAAGAACAGGTCCTAAAAGCTGATCCTGAAGAATGGATACATCCAGCCCTGCGACCGGATCTTCACTCTCATATTCCGGCCTTATCTTCAGACCGTACCATTCTCCCTCCAGATACATTCCAAAGGTTCCCTTCTGATCCGGGGCAAAGGCCTCCTTTCCCATAAGATGAATCTCAAATTTTTCTTCTGCTTTCTTTAAAAATCCCTCTTTTTCCAGACCATTTAAGTCCTTTACCACCCGGTTATAGGGCAGGATCATCAGCTCATCATCGGGGAACAGAACAGACAGAAAATAGTTAAAGGGCTCTTTTCCCGTGTAGTCCGGTTTTTCCTGCCGTCTTTTAAGTCCCGCCTTGACGGCTGAAGCCGCTCTGTGGTGGCCGTCTGCAATATAGGCCGCAGGAAGCTTCTCAAAGGCCTCCTCTACTGCCTTTACCATCCCGGGATCACCTATTTTCCATACCCTGTGGCGGATACCGTCCTCTGATACAAAATCATATAGAGCCTTCTCCTTTTTTGCCTGCTCCACCAGGCGTTTTAATTCCTCCTGCCTGCGGTAAGCCAGAAAAATAGGGCCTGTATGGGCGTTGGTGGCATCCACATGGCGGATGCGGTCCTGCTCCTTGTCTTCTCTGGTATTCTCATGCTTTTTGATGACCCCGTTTATATAGTCATCCACTGCGCAGCAGGCCACGATCCCGGTCTGGCTGCGTCCATCCATGGTAAGCTCATACAGATAGTAGGCAGGATCGGGATCTGTTACATATATGCCCTCTTTGATCTGGCTGTCAAGAAGCTCCCTGGCCTTTTCATATACCCGGTCATCATATGTGTCTACCTCTGCCGGAAACTGTGTCTCCGGACGGTCAATATTTAAAAATGAATATGGGTTCCCCTTGACGGCCTCACAGGCCTCCTGCCGATTATATACATCATAGGGGAGGGCCGCTGTACGGGCCGCCATCTCCCCCCTGGGTCTGATACAGATAAATGGTTTTACTGCTGCCATAATTTTTCTCCTCTTTCTATTCTCCCTGTCCGCAGAGGCCAGAGACTCAAAAAGCCCTCACAGCCATCCGGCTGATCGCAGAGACCAAAAAGCCTCCACAGCCGGCCGGCCATGAAGGCTCTTACAATTCACACTGCCGATGCCTTAACATCACAGGCTTCATTATCACTTATTTTACCTTGCGCACCCTGAGCACACCCTCGATGGCTTTTAATTTCTCAATGGTAGCCGCTTCCAGCTTATGCTCCAGATCCAGAAGCGTATAAGCATACTTATCACGGCTCTTATTTGTCATGTCCGTAATATTTACGCCCTGGGCTGCCAGAATTCCCGTAATCTGTCCGATCATATTTGGGATATTCATATGAAGCACCGCGATCCGGCTCTCTGCCTGGCATACACCCATATCGCAGGCCGGGAAATTCACGGAATTGCGGATGTTTCCATTTTCCAGATAATCCGTCAGCTCTTTAACAGCCATCACTGCACAGTTATCCTCAGACTCCTTTGTGGATGCTCCCAGATGAGGCGTCAGGATCACACGATCCATATTGGCTGCTTTGGGATTGGGGAAGTCGCTTACATAGCGGGCCACCTTACCGGATGCCAGCGCCTCTGCCATATCGTCATCATTTACCAGTGTGTCTCTGGCAAAGTTTAATACTACCACGCCATCCTTCATCATGTCCAGCTTTTCTTTATTAATCATGCTCTTTGTAGACTCCATAAGCGGCACATGAACGGTTATGTAATCACACTCCTGGAAAATGGTGTCCACATTGGTAATATGCTTTACATTTCTGGAAAGCCTCCAGGCGGCATTAACAGAGATATAGGGATCATAGCCATATACATCCATTCCCAGATGGGTAGCTGCGTTTGCCACTTCTGCGCCGATGGCTCCAAGACCGATGACACCCAATTTCTTTCCCTTTATTTCACAGCCTGCAAAGGCCTTTTTGCTCTTTTCCGTTGTCTTCGCAATCTGGGGATCTGCGGCATTTTCCTTACACCATGCAAGTCCTCCTGCAATATCTCTGGAAGCCAGGAAGAGCCCTGCCAAAACCAGCTCCTTTACGCCGTTTGCATTGGCTCCCGGAGTATTAAATACCACGATTCCCTTTTTGGCACATTCATCCAGAGGGATATTATTCACACCGGCTCCGGCACGGCCTACGGCCAGAAGTCCTTCCGGAAGCTCCAGCTCATGCATGGAGGCGCTGCGCACCAGAACCGCATCTGCCTCTGCCATCTGATCGGTAAAGGTATAATCTGCCGGGAACAGCTCGGTTCCGCAGGCAGCAATTGGATTTAAGCACTGAATCTTTTTCATTTCCCCTGCCCCCATTTCTTCTCAAACTCATCCATAAAGGCTACCAGCTTCTCCACGCCCTCCATGGGCATTGCATTGTAAATGCTGGCTCTCATGCCTCCTACGGTGCGGTGTCCCTTTAAGTTTTCAAGACCCGCTGCCTTAGACTCCTTTACAAAAAGCGCATCCATTTCCTCATTTCCCGTGATAAAAGGAACATTCATAAGGGAACGGTCCTTCTTTTCCACTGTTCCCTTAAAGAGACGGCTCTGATCCAGGAAATCATAGAGAAGCTTTGCCTTCTTCTCGTTGCGCTTTTTCATTTCCTCCAGACCGCCCATTTCCTTTAGCCACTTAAATACCTTGCCGCAGATGTAAATGCCATAGGTAGGGGGGGTGTTGTACAGGGAGCCTGCATCCGCATGGGTCTTGTAGCGCAGCATGGTGGGTGTTCCATCCAGTACATCCTCTCGGATCAGATCCTCTCTGATAATGGCAATGACCGTTCCTGCAGGTCCTACATTTTTCTGGGCACCTGCAAAAATAAGGCCGTATTTCGTCACATCCACCGGCTCAGATAAGAAGCAGGAAGACTGGTCTGCCACCAGATCCTTGCCCTTTGTATTGGGAAGGGTCCAGAACTTGGTTCCGTAAATGGTGTTGTTCTCACAGATATACACATAGTCCGCATTTTCTGAAATGGGAAGATCGGAACAGTCAGGAATATAGGAAAATGTCTTGTCTGCACTGGATGCAACAGCATTTGCCTGTCCGTACATCCCGGCTTCCTTATGGGCCTTTTTCGCCCACTGTCCGGTGATAATGTAATCTGCTACCCGGTTCTTCATCAGGTTCATGGGAACCATGGCGAACTGCTGGGATGCGCCGCCCTGCATGAAAAGCACCCGGTAATTATCAGGAATCTGTAAAAGGTCCCGCAGATCTGATTCCGCAGCCTTGATAATGTCATCGTATGATTTTGAACGGTGGCTCATCTCCATCACTGACATTCCAGTGCCTCTGTAATCCAGCATCTCTGCTGCAGCTTCCTTCAGAACAGCCTCCGGCAGCACAGCCGGACCTGCGGAAAAATTATAAACTCTGCTCATCCTGTCTCCTCCTTATTCTGGGTGCCTTTCATTTTTTTCCCTGCACCTGTATTTATATATATGCAGACAGTTTTTCACTATGCAGACTGTCCGCCTATATTCGCTTTATCATGATGTAGTGATAATGCGTTGAAAACACTATACTCCTTTTTTACGAAATTTTCAAGCATAAATTTCAGAATATTTTTTCTTTTCTCTTAGTATTTCCAAAAAAATACAGCCAGATCAGGAAGGCGACTTAATACCTTCCTGCCGGCTGTATATTTACTATCCAATTTTCAAATCTGTATCATCAAAGGCATCTGCAATGGGTGCTCCCGGAGATACCATGGGAAATACCTTGTCATCACAGCCGATCTGACAGTCGATCACAACGGGAATATTCAGGCTGATGGCCTCTCTTAAAACCGGCTCCAGCTCCTCCTTCTGGGTCACACGGTACGCCTTTGCGCCCATGGCCTCTGCAATCTTTACAAAGTCCACTGCATCATTGAGCACCGTCTGGGAATAGCGCTTTCCGTAAAAGAGCGTCTGCCACTGACGCACCATTCCCAGCACATGATTATTTAATATCACCTGAATCACAGGGATATTGTAACGGGTGGCAGTAGCGATCTCGTTCATATTCATGCGGAAGCAGCCGTCTCCGGCAATATTGATCACCGTCTTGTCCTTACAGCCCATCTTGGCTCCAATGGCTGCTCCCAGGCCATAGCCCATGGTTCCCAGACCGCCGGAGGTTAAAAGGGATCTGGGATAGCGGTATTCATAATACTGGGCCGCCCACATCTGATGCTGTCCCACCTCAGTGACGATCACAGCGTCTCCCTTTGTCATCTCATTGATGGTCTGTATGATAAACGGCCCTGTAAGCACAGACTTGTCGTAACGCAGAGGATACATATCCTTCATCCGCTCAATATGGGCGATCCATTCGTCATGGTTGATGGGATCCAGCCTGGCATTGAGCTTTCTCAAGATGACCTTGGCGTCTCCGATGATCCGGGCATCCACATGGATATTTTTATTGATTTCCGCACGGTCAATATCAATCTGGAGAATTTTGGCATTTTTTGCAAATTTGGAGGCATTTCCCGTCACGCGGTCGCTGAAGCGTGCTCCCACTACGATCAGCAGATCTGCCTCTGTGATACCGAAATTTGAGGTTTTTGTGCCGTGCATGCCTACCATGCCTGTATAAAGCTCATCGGTGCCGTCATAAGCACCCTTTCCCATCAGGCTGTCCGCCACTGGAGCCTGTATTTTTTTGGCAAATGCCCGCAATTCCTCCGATGCATTGGAGATCACAGCTCCGCCTCCTACAAAAATAAAGGGCTTCTGAGCTTTGCGGATCATGGAAATAGCCTGCTCCACATCTTCCTCTAAAATGGAATCGCTCTGACGCACAATAGGCTCCGGAGCCTGAGGCTCATATTCACATACAGCCGCAGTCACATCTTTTGTAATATCGATCAGCACCGGGCCGGGACGGCCGGTCTGGGCTATCGTGAAAGCACGGCGAATCACCTTTGCCAGCTTATTTATATCTTTTACAATGAAATTGTACTTGGTAATGGGCATGGTAACGCCTGTAATATCAATCTCCTGGAAACTGTCCTTTCCCAGCAGGCTGTTAGCTACGTTGCAGGTAATGGCAACTACGGGAACGGAGTCCATATAGGCGGTGGCGATTCCTGTTACCAGATTGGTCGCACCGGGGCCGGAAGTAGCCAGGCTCACTCCTACTTTTCCTGTGGCTCTGGCATATCCGTCTGCCGCATGGGAAGCTCCCTGCTCATGAGAGGTAAGAATATGGGTAATCTCATGCTGATGCTGATACAGCGCATCGTATATATTCAGGATGGCTCCGCCCGGATAGCCAAACACCGTGTCCACTCCCTGTTCCTTTAAACATTCAATAACGATTTCTGCCCCCGTCAATTTACTCATAGTCCTGTTACTCCTTCTCAAAGGGATTTTGATTTTATCTTCTTACTGCTTTACCTGAAGAATAGCGCCCTTGTCCGCGGAGGTCACAAGGGAGGCATATCTTGCCAGATACCCCGAGGTCACCTTCGGTTCTCTGGGCTGCCATTTTGCCCTTCTTGCTTCCAGCTCCTCATCGGATACAAGGACATTCAGGGAATGATTGTCAATATCAATGGAAATCCGGTCTCCTTCTTCCACCAGTGCAATAGGGCCGCCCACTGCTGCCTCCGGGGATGCATGGCCGATGGAAGCGCCTCTGGAAGCGCCGGAGAACCGTCCGTCCGTGATCAGAGCTACCGTAGAGCCCAGTCCCATTCCTGCAATAGCGGAGGTAGGATTGAGCATCTCTCTCATACCGGGGCCGCCCTTGGGGCCTTCATAGCGGATCACAACTACATCTCCCGCAACGATCTTTCCTCCCTTGATGGCTGCAATAGCATCCTCCTCACAGTCAAAGACTCTGGCCGGACCTTCATGCTTTAACATCTCAGGCGCAACGGCAGAACGCTTTACCACGGCGGAATCCGGGGCCAGATTGCCCTTTAGGATGGCGATGCCGCCGGTCTGGCTGTAGGGATTTTCTACCGGGCGGATCACCTCTGGATTTAAGTTTGGACAATTCTTTATATTTTCTCCCACGGTCTTTCCCGTTACGGTCATGCAGTCCAGATTTAAAAGTCCCTTCTTGCTGATCTCGTTCATCACCGCATAGATGCCTCCGGCCTCGTTTAAGTCCTCCATATAGGTAGGGCCTGCAGGAGCCAGGTGGCAGAGATTCGGGGTTCTGGCGCTGATCTCATTGGCAATATCCACGTTTAAATCCACGCCCGCCTCATGAGCAATGGCCGGAAGATGGAGCATACTGTTGGTGGAGCAGCCCAGGGCCATGTCCATAGTCATAGCATTCATAAAGGCTTCTTTTGTCATAATATCCCTTGGTCGGATATTTCTGCGGTACATCTCCATAACCTGCATGCCGGCGTGCTTTGCCAGCTTAATACGTTCGGAGTAAACAGCCGGGATGGTTCCGTTGCCCTTAAGCCCCATTCCCAGAACCTCTGTTAAGCAGTTCATGCTGTTAGCTGTATACATGCCGGAGCAGGAGCCGCAGGTAGGGCAGGTTTTTCTCTCGTATTCTTTTACGTCTTCCTCGGTAATGGTTCCGGCTGTATAGGCACCCACTGCCTCAAACATACTGGAAAGACTGGTCTTGTGTCCCTTTACGTGGCCTGCCAGCATGGGGCCGCCGCTGACAAATACGGTAGGCACATTGATCCTGGCTGCAGCCATCAGAAGCCCCGGCACATTTTTATCGCAGTTGGGAACCATAACAAGGGCGTCAAACTGGTGGGCCAGCGCCATGCACTCTGTAGAATCTGCAATCAGGTCTCTTGTTACCAGAGAATATTTCATGCCGATATGGCCCATGGCAATGCCGTCGCAGACTGCAATAGCCGGAAACACCACCGGAGTACCTCCTGCCATGGCTACGCCCAGTTTTACAGCCTCCACAATTTTATCCAGATTCATATGGCCCGGCACGATCTCATTATAGGAGCTTACAATACCCACCATGGGCTTTTTCATCTCTTCTTCCGTCATTCCAAGGGCATTAAACAGGGAGCGGTGAGGCGCCTGCTGCATACCGGTCTTTACTGCATCACTTTTCATATGTCCGATCTCCTTTTATGGGGTTATTTCTGTATTTAAGCCTCTGTCCGGCAGATGCGCGCTGCAATCTGATCGCCCATTTCTCTGGTACCCACCTTTTTGCAGCCTTCAGCCATAATATCGCCTGTGCGGTATCCGTCCTCCAGTACCTGGCGGACTGCCTCCTCCACTGCATCAGCCTCCTGATCCAGGTCAAAGGAATACCGCAGCATCATTGCGGCAGAAAGTATCGTCGCAATGGGGTTTGCAAGATCCTTTCCCGCAATATCCGGCGCGGAGCCGTGGCTTGGCTCATAAAGGCCGAAGCGGGTTTCATTTAAGCTGGCGGAGGACAGCATACCGATAGAGCCTGTGATCATGCTGGCTTCGTCGGAAAGAATATCGCCAAACATATTTTCCGTAAGGATCACGTCAAACTGCCCCGGATTCATCACCAGCTGCATGGCGCAGTTGTCCACCAGCATATGGGACAGCTCTACCTCCGGGTAGTCCTTTGCCACTCCCTCCACTACCTTTCTCCAGAGCCTGGAGGAATCCAGCACGTTGGCCTTATCCACGCTGGTAACCTTTTTGCGCCGCTTCATGGCGATATCAAAGGCTTTTACCGCAATACGGCGGATTTCCTTCTCATTGTAGGTAAGGGTATCCACGGCTGTCATAACCCCGTCTACCTCTTCTGTATGACGTGCTCCGAAATACAAGCCTCCCGTGAGTTCCCTCACGATCACCATGTCAAAGCCGTCTCCGATGATTTCTTCCTTTAAGGGACAGGCCTTTGCAAGCTGGCTGTAGAGATAGGCCGGACGGATGTTGGCAAAGAGTCCCAGTCCCTTGCGGATGGCTAACAGCCCTGCCTCAGGACGCTTATCCGGTGCCACATCATACCAGCGGGAATTTCCCACATCTCCTCCCACTGCTCCTAAAAGGACTGCGTCACTCTCTCTGGCAGTCTCCATCGCCTCATCTGTAAGGGGCACTCCATATGCGTCAATGGAACAGCCGCCCATCAGGATCTCTTTATATTGAAAGCAATGACCATATACTTCTCCCACACGATCCATCACCTTTTTGGCTTCTCTTACAATCTCAGGACCAATCCCATCTCCGGGAATCAGAGTTACATTATAATCCATTCCAGCATTCCCCCTTTATTACTATTCACTCAGGTTATATCTTTCCTATCGCTGACAATTTCTTTTTATCATATCTCATAAAGGGGTGTATTTCAACCGTTCTGTCTGAATTTTTGTATTTGCAAATATACAATTTTGGAATTGCCTGTATAATCAAAGGTTATACCGCATTTATCTTCTACCTGAATTCCCGGATCATGCAGTACTGCTTAAGGTCAAAGTTTTTCTGTACAATTCCAAAGATCTTAAAGCCGAAATGCTCGTACATGGGAACATTGGCCGGATTATGTGTTTCAAGAGACACCATCAGGTGATGAGACTGAGCGTATGCGATCACCTCTTCCATGAGAACAGCCGCCAGCCCGTGGTGCTGCATAGTGGGGCGTACTGCCAGATAGATCACATGAAGGCGTTCCTCCTGATGAAGCTGATCGGTCCAGCGGGAATTTAAATAATCCCGCCCTTTTACAAAATTCCACAGTGTCTTTAAACTGGGATCTTCTTTTATCAGATACTCGTCCGTTCTCAGGCCGGCCCAGGCCTCTGCCAGATAAAAGGTCAGAGGATTATAGGGTTCCGATTCATCTGATACGACCAACAGAGCATTCATATCAGGACTTTCCGCAAAAATTTCACAGGTTTCAAAAAATTCCGTGAGATCGCATTCAAACAGCTCCGGAAGCAGCCTATTTCTTGTTTCCTGATCCGGGATCAGCTGGCAGTACAGAGGATCTCCAGAAAAACATTCCACCAAAAGCTCCTGAAGCCTGGGCAGATCCTCTTTTTTTACCCTGTATAATTTATCACTTTCCATATTACGAAAACTGCACCTCCCTGTCAAAAACCTTCAGGCACTCTTCCATCTGTCCGATCAGCTTTTCCACAGAAGCTTCCATATACCGGATATCATCCCGGTAGCACTGTTCCTGGTTTCCTGCTACCTTAAGAAGTCTCTCATATTCATTCTTCAGATCTGCCCCATGGCCTCCAACTGTTTCCTGAGCGTTCTTCAGATCAGTCACAAGTTCAAACAGATTTTCATGGCGTATGATACGTCCTGCTCCCCATTTCAGCCGGTCTGCCGGCTGATTAAGCACATATTCCGTAAAATACCTGAACACCTCACGGTCAAATTGGAAGGCATAACGATTATTGTCAATCCCATATACGGCATCCAGACTGCCCTGAGCATCTCCCTGGCGCAGACAATCCAGTGCCTTGTAAATAGCTTCCAGATTGCTTCCTGCTGCTTCCTGAGGAAACAGCACTTCGTCATGCCAGTTCAAACGCACAAAATAATCCTGTTCCTTTCTGAATATATAAAGCAGGCGGCGGTTAAACTCCCGGCAGCAGCGCTCTAATTTCCGCAGATCGTTCTCTGTTCCTTCCCCCTGTCCATTCTCCCTATCAGCTTCCAAAAGCTCACCATATCTGTGGTTCACAGCCTTTACTCTGTCGTACAAATCTTCTGCCAGTTTCCCTGCCCGGTTCAGCTTTTTTAAAAGTTCTTCCTCACCGGCTCCGGTTCTGCCGCACATATCCGGGTCTACACTGGCTTTTACTGCCTGAAACAATCGTCCAAAGTCCAGCGGAACCACTGCCGCCCGGTCAATGGCAAGTACCAGTCTGCCATAGAGCTCATGGTGGAAACGGAATACGTCCTCCTGATAATACTGTTCATTGTCAAACTGGGAATGGTAATGGGTCTCCATAAACTCTCCCGCACTAAATTCATTTACCATAGACGGG
>OLVT01002228.1_pt1 | contig 13896 bp, 11 predicted proteins | sample 1673241 | NCBI WGS metagenome assembly OLVT01 (sample SAMEA3178936, study PRJEB25190) | human gut metagenome | biome: human gut; feature: human-associated habitat; material: faeces | place: Austria | collected 2013 | reverse complement strand
GATAAAGATGACCATGGACGGAATGATGATTGCCACAACACCTGCCATCATCAGAGTGATGGACTGTGCGTCTACACTGTTCAGCATACTGATACCGATCTGTACGGTACGCATTTCCTCGGAACCCGTAACCAGCAAAGGCCACATATACATGTTCCATGCATTGATGAAGGTATACACCGCCATAGCTCCGATCGCGGATTTTGTAAGCGGTATCAGAATCTTGACAATAAATCTCAGATTGCCGCAGCCGTCCAGCTTCGCCGACTCATACAGAGAGATCGGGAACGTCATATAGAACTGACGGAACAGGAAGATTCCCATTGCGGAAGTCAGAGACGGCAGAATCAGGACAATGTAGGTATCCAGAAGATTCAGACTGCTGACTGTCAGGTAGTTGGAAATGATAACCGCTTCGCCGGGAACCATCATCGTCGCCATCACCAGCATAAACAGCACATTCTTTCCCTTGAAATTGAGAAATGAGAATGCGAATGCTGCCAGGGAACAGGTAATGATCTGTCCCAGGGTGATACATCCCGCCACCAGAAAAGAGTTCAGGATAAACCGTACCAGCGGAACCTGTGTAAAAGCCCGGACGTAGTTGTCAAAGGTCGGGTGTGACGGGATCAGATTCATTTCCATTGTGAAAAGTTCATCGGAAGGCATGATCGAAACGCTGACAGAATACAGCAGCGGAAACAGCATGAATAATGCAAAAATAATATTCACACTTACCAGAACAGCCTTACGGATTCGTTTCTTTCTCAGAGCACGGGCATTCATCAAACTGTGAAGCTTTGCAACTTCCTCCTCATTATAAGTACCCTGCTCCATTGTAATTGAATGATTGATCGCAGCCATTTTAATACTTGACTCCTTTCTTTTCGATCTTGAACATAACAAGCGTAAGCGCCATAATGATCAGAAACAGTATGACAGACTGTGCAGCCGCGCTTCCAAACCGGTAGTTAAAAAATGCATCCCGGTAGATCGAGTACACAATCACGTTCGTGGATTCTCCCGGTCCGCCCGCAGTCAAAATCTTAATCTGTCCGAAGGACTGGAACGCCTGAATGATATTTACCACCAGTGTATAGAACATGATGGGGCTCAGACCCGGCAGAGTCAGGCGGAAAAACTTCTGAATTCCGTTTGCTCCGTCCACCGAAGCACGCTCATAAATGGATTCATCGATATTGCCCAGTCCAGCAGAAAAATACAGGAAGTTGATGCCGCTGTTCAGCCATGCCGTGAGAACCGCCACACAGATCAGCGCATATTTCGGATCAGCAATCCAGTTAATGTCAAGTCCTGTCAACTTATTGAGAATACCGATCGTAGGGTTCAGGATAATCTTGAAGATCATAGCAGCGCCGCTGGATGCGATAGCCATCGGAAGCGCATAGGAAGTACTGAAGACGCGAATGCCGGGGAATGCTTTGCTGCAAAGAACCGCGCCAATCAGTCCGATCAGCATGCTTCCGATTACTACGATCACCACAAAGATCACTGTCACCAGAAGACTGTTATAAAAAGAATCTGAGGTAAGCAGTTCCGTATAGTTATCCAGACCCACAAAGATTTTCGCCTGTCCCAGCTTATCCGTCAGAAACAAACTCAGATAAATTGTTTTCACAAAAGGATAAAACAAGAAGACTGCAAAAACAAGGAAACAGGGAATCAAATAAAGATAAGCGCTTCCTCCTTTTAATTTTTCCGTAAACTGTTTCATTGCTGACCTCCACGATAAAAAATATTTTTTTCTGTATCCGCATCAAAGAAATGCACCCGGTCCATATCCACAAACAGCGCCATCTCTTCGCCGACCCGTCCCTTTGTTTCCACCGGGAGGCGTACGGCAAACTCGCCTGCGAATGTTTCCTCCAGATAAAACATGGATTCCGCTCCCAGCATCTCTCTTGCCACGATCTTTCCGCTCAGGGTACGCTTGGTGTAATCCGCTTTCGGATCTTTCCGAACCACTTCCGCAAAAAAATGTTCCGGCCGCACACCGAGGATCACGTTTTTGTTTCTGTATTCATTTGCCAGTGCAAATGCCTTATTTTCCGGAATTTCCAGCCTCAGGCCGTTGGTGAATTCAAAGTCTGCGCCTTTGTCCGTCGGCCGGATCTTTCCTTCAAAGAAATTCATCGACGGGGAACCGATAAAACCTGCCACAAACCGGTTTGCCGGATTGTCGTAAACCTCCTTCGGTGTGTCCGCCTGCTGAATATAGCCGTCCTTCATGACAACGATCCTTGTCCCCAGCGTCATCGCCTCCGTCTGGTCGTGGGTCACATATATCATCGTTGCGCCCAGTCTTTTATGTAACTCTGAAAGTTCCACACGCATCTGTGCTCTCAGTTTTGCGTCCAGATTGGAGAGCGGTTCATCCATCAAAAAGGCTTTCGGCTCTCTCATGATCGCGCTTCCGATCGCAACTCTCTGTTTCTGTCCGCCGGAAAGCGCTCCCGGACGTTGTTTCAGCAAATGCTCGATACCGAGAATCGATGCCGCCTCATGCACCTTTTTATCAATTTCCTTTTTCGGAACTTTCCGGATCTGCAGAGCAAACGCCATATTATCGTATACGGTCATCTGCGGATACAGCGCATAATTCTGAAATACCATGGACAAATCTCTGTCCTTCGTTTCCACGTAATTACAAAGCTGTTTGTCAATCCACAGTTCCCCGCTGGTGATATCCTCAAGGCCTGCGATCATCCGGAGCGTCGTTGATTTTCCACATCCCGACGGCCCTACAAAAATCACAAATTCTCCGTCTTCGATTTTCAGCGAGAAGTCACGGACCGCATACTGTTTCCTGTCATACATCTTACATACATTCTTCAGAAGCAATTCTGACATTTCTTTTTCCTCCATCCTTTCCACGCTCTTTCCGCTGTGGCTGGTATTATTCTACAAAACAAATGTAAATTGCTCCCGGCAGACTTTGTAAAAATTGAGTAAATCCACGGATTTTGTCCTTATTTCTATGTTTTTTACAAAGATAGCCCGGATTTTCCTCCTCTTTCATCTATTTTTCATCATAATAATCTTGTAGAAAACATACATAAGCTTTCTTTTTCCTGACACCGTCAAAATGTTTTCTCAACATTCAAAATCTTATTGTTAAGTCTTTTAAAAAAGAAAGCGAAGAAAACGTTAGAAAACAGACCGGTATATACGAAGCCTGGCAAAACTTCCGAACATTGCACGCGTATCCGAACACTCAGGGCAAAAGAAAAAAGGCTGTGAAAAAATGATTTCCCATTTTTTCACAGCCCTTTTTCTTGAAAAGCAACGATGATTTTTACTGTCCTACGGTAGAACTTCCGTATATCTCTGTCTGCAGCCGCTGGATCGTAGCACTGAAATCCGGAACCAGCATTTCACCCCGGCTGCTGTATAATCCGTCATACGGAACACGGCTCTGAACGACCTCATAAGAAAGGATCGTCGGGAGCTGACCGATCAGTGACAGCAGGGTACTCTGATCGATGTTATGCGTTACTTTCGGCAGAACCGCGTCCGCAAGAGAATTCAGTTCCGTCACGCCGAGACTGCCGCATTTCTGCATGATTTTTTCCAGAACCTCTCTCTGCCGCTCGGTTCTCTCGTAATCCGCATTTCCCACGTAACGGATGCGGGCGTAGGCAACCGCCTGGTAACCATCCATCAGCTGAGGACCGCTGCTGGTCAGGCGATGTGCGCTTACGCTCTCTCCCTGCAGATTGCACATTTCATTGATATAATTATTCGCCACCCGCATTTCTTCTTCACTGATATCGATCTCAACGCCGCCAACCAGATCTACAATATCGATCATGGCGTCAAAATCTACGCTCGCATAGTTGTCGATCGGTATCTTGTAATTGTCCTCGATGGTCCTTACTACCAGCGGACCGCCGCCGTATGCACACGCGGCATTGAGTTTTTTCACGCCGACACCCGGGATATTTGCATACAAATCACGCATAAACGATGTCATATGGATTTGTTTGGTATCTTTATTGATGGACATCAGGATCATGGAGTCCGAATTTCCATACCAGGAAGTGTCCCTGCGGTCCACGCCGATCAGGAGCATATTGTAGACATTTTCATCGTTTGGCAGCGTGATATCCTCGGTCTGCTCGATGATCTCCGTCTGCAGCTGCTCGGCCTCCTCATCGGTAATTCCTGTGCTCTCCGTCTCCACATCACTGTTGATCTGGATGCTGCTGTCATCCACATAATTACTCTTTCCATAATAATGGTTGATCACCGCGTAAACCCCCAGAAGAAGCAGTACGATCACGATCATAATGATCGTCAGTACATTGACCCATTTTTTTCTCTTCTTCCGTTTCTTACCGGATTTTTTCTTTCCGGAGGAATTTTTCTTCGGCTTCACATGAAGCTCTTCTTCATCCTCCCAGTCTTCATAGTTTTTCTTCATACAAACCTTCTTTCGTATTCAGAGCCTGTTGAAAATCCATTCCTATTAGCGGCAGCACATGTCCCGCGAATAACAATTTCCAATCACACTCCGGCAACCTTTCTTTTTTATATCTTTTATACTATAGACAAAATCCGCACCTCTGTCAAGGTTCTGCAACTTGTAAAATTTCTTTTCCCTGCCTATAATAAAAATCATCAGAACCTTATGCAGGATCCGGTATTTTCCGGCTCTTTCCCGCATACACCTGAAATATACTCCGGAGAAAAGAGGTACCTCATGAAAAACATAACCGTCACCGACTGGTGCCGCCAGTTTATCCGCTCTCAGATACAGCCGGGCGATCTCTGTATCGACGCTACCATGGGCAATGGCAACGATACCGCCCTGCTCTGCCAGCTGACCGGGCCTCAGGGACATGTTCTTGCCTTTGATATTCAAGAACAGGCGCTCGCCAACACAAGAAAACGTCTGGAAGCCGTCTGCCCCTGGCAAAATTACCGGCTGCTCCTGGCTTCCCACGAAACCATGGGCGACTACGCGGCTCCCGGCAGCGTAAGCTGCATTACCTTCAATCTTGGCTATCTTCCCGGCGGCGATCACAGCAAATGCACCCATGCCGCTTCCAGTATCTCAGCCATAACCACCGGTCTTTCCCTTCTGCAAAAGGGAGGACTGATGACCGTATGTATCTACAGCGGACAGGATACGGGATTCGAAGAGCGGGACACGGTACTGGCATTTCTCAGATCCCTGGACAGCAAAAACTATCTGGTAATCCAGTCCCAGTACGTCAACCGTCCGAACCATCCGCCGATTCCCGTACTGGTGATCAAACTTTAATACCGCTGTATTTTTGACTTGTTTTCCTGCAAAAACATGGTAAACTATTAACTATAGCATCTTTTGCTTTATCAGGGTAACTTGATAAAATATAAGAATCATTCTAAGAGAAGAGGGCACATAATATGGGAGAAATCATCATTCCGCAGGGCTACGTCTCTGCACTGAACCTGCATGACACACAGGTCGCCATCAAAACCGTAAAAGACTTTTTTCAGCAGGAGCTGACCAAACGGCTGAATCTGCTCCGCGTTACCGCTCCTTTGTTCGTAAATCCAGAAACCGGTCTGAATGACAACCTGAACGGTGTGGAACGGCCGGTTTCTTTCGAGCTGAAGGATATGGACCACACCCCGGCAGAAATCGTACATTCCCTGGCAAAATGGAAACGCTACGCACTGCAGAAGTATGGCTTTGGCCCGGGCGAGGGAATTTATACCGATATGAACGCCATCCGCCGGGATGAAGAGACCGACAACATCCATTCTATCTATGTGGATCAGTGGGACTGGGAAAAAATCATTACCAGAGAAGAACGCAACGAAGAGACACTCCGCAGCGTGGTAAAAGCCATTTACAAAACCCTGAAACATACCGAAAAATATATGTCTATCCAATACGACTATATCCATGAAATCCTTCCGGCAGACATCTATTTTATCACTTCTCAGGAACTGGAAGACCTTTACCCGAATCTGACGCCGAAGGAACGGGAATATGAGATCGTCCGTGAGAAGGGCGCCGTATTCCTGATGCAGATCGGAGACCTGCTGAAATCCGGCGAGCCCCACGACGGACGCGCTCCGGATTACGACGACTGGAAGCTGAACGGTGATATTATCGTCTATTATCCGGTCCTTGACATTGCGCTGGAGCTTTCCTCCATGGGAATCCGTGTGGACGCGGAAAGCCTCGCAGTCCAGCTGAAAAAGAGCCGCTGCGAAGAACGGGCGCGCCTTCCATTCCAGAAGAGTGTCCTTGACGGCACGCTTCCGCTGACCATCGGAGGCGGTATCGGCCAATCCCGCCTGTGCATGTTCTTCCTCCGCAAAGCCCATATCGGTGAAGTACAGTGTTCCATCTGGCCCAAAGAATCTGTGGAAGTGACGGACGCTGTAGGCATCCAGCTTCTGTAAGATTGGCAGCAAAATCCCCGCACCGGAGTCTCCTGATCCAGGGCTCCGGCGCGGGGATTTGTCTTCTGTCTTCAGTTCCATTTCAGCAGTTCCAGCAGTTCTTCTTTTGTAAACGAAGCATTTTTCAATTCATCACCGGAGAGTACCTGCTCCGCCAGTTCTTTCTTCGCCTCCTGCAGTTTCAGAATTCTTTCCTCTATGGTATCTTTCGCGATCAGGCGGTAGACGTTCACCACGTGCTTCTGTCCGATCCGGTGGGCGCGGTCGGTCGCCTGATTCTCCACCGCGGCATTCCACCAGGGATCAAAGTGTATCACAATATCCGCCGCCGTCAGATTGAGCCCGGTACCTCCCGCTTTCAGAGAAATACAGAACACCGGCACCTCTTCTTTCTGGAAACGTTCCACCAGCCGTGCCCGTTCCTCCTTGCTGGTGGCTCCGGTGAGCATACAGCAGGAAATTTTCTCTTTTTTCATCCGCTGTTCCAGCAGCTCCAGCATGGAGGTAAACTGGGAAAACAGCAGGATCCTGTGACCTCCCTCCAGGGCATTCTGGATCAGGTCCATACAAAGCTCCACCTTCGCCGATGAAGAATGATACCCCTCATACAAAAGCCCCGGGTCACAGCAAAGCTGCCGCAGCCGTGTGATTTCCGCCAATACCTGGAATCTGCTGTTCCGGAACTCATCGTCCGACTGCCCCTGAAGCTCCATCGCCAGCCGCTGTGCTCTCGCCCGGTACAGTTCGCTCTGTTCGCCTTCCAGCTTCGCAAATACGTTCTTCTCGATCTTGTCCGGCAGATCTTTCAGCACATCCTTCTTCAGACGGCGCAGCACAAACGGGCGGATCATCTTCTGAAGCCGTTCCAGCGCCTCCTTGTCCTGTTCCCGGACGATTGGGCTCTCGATCTCCTCCCGGAACTGCTGGTAGCTGTACAGAAATCCCGGCATCAGGTAGTCAAAAATGCTCCACAGTTCACTGAGGCGGTTCTCCACCGGCGTTCCTGTCAGCGCAATATGAAAGCCCGCCTGTATCTGCTTGACTGCTTTGGCTCCCTGGGTCAAAGGATTCTTGATAAACTGCGCTTCATCGATCACCTCACAGAAAAACGGCACTTCCCTGTATTCCTCCACATCCCTCTTCAGCAGATCGTAGGAAGTAACCGCAATCTCCTGTTCACCCAGCCCATAAATCTTTTCCTTTCGCTCTTCCACGTTTCCAGTAATCATGCAGACCTGAAGCTCCGGCGCAAATCGTTCGATCTCGCTTTTCCAGTTGTATACCAATGACGCCGGCGCGACGATCAGGGTCCGTTTCCGCTCTCCCGGCTGTGCCTCGGAAATCTCGGACAACAGGAACGTGATCACCTGCAGTGTTTTTCCAAGTCCCATATCGTCCGCCAGGATTCCTCCAAAACCATTTTTGCACAGGGTTTTCAGCCAGCCAAATCCAAGTTTCTGGTACGCTCTCAGTTCCGCATTCAGCCCCTTTGGAAGTTCAAAATCGTTCTCCTCTATGGTCTTCATATTGCGGATCAGTCCACGGAATTCCCTGTTTTTCTCCAGAAGGAACGCCTCCTCCTCACGAAAACAGCCATCCACATAGAGCGCGCGGTATTTTGGCAGAAGCACGGTTCCGCTTTTCAGCTCTTTTTCTGTCAGCTTCAGCTGCTCCCTCATACTTGCCAGCACCCGGATGCCGTCATCATCCATGTGAAGAAAGTCACCGTTTTTCATCCGGTAATATTTCTTCTTCCGGTCATACCGGGAAAGGATCTTCGCCAGTTCTTCCATGGAAAAATCACCGGCATGCAGCGTCAGTTCCAGGAGATTTCCCTCCAGAGACACCCCGGCGGAAACCCTCGGCGCAGGCAGTACGTGAATGGTCTTCAATGCATCGGAAACAAACACTTCCCCCAGTTCCTGGATCTCCTCCATCCCTTTTGTCAAAAACTCGTAAACTGCGTCCTCTCCCTGGATCACCATCTCTTCCCGTATTCCGTCATAGGCGGTGCAGTACGGCATGATCCTGGAATACACAGCCATCTCCTTTTGGACATCCCTGCCCCTGGACATCTGCCAGATACTGTTGATGTCCTTGAAAACATTGAATTTCTGTTCTCCATATACCGAATATAAGCCGCAGGTGACGGTTCCTTTCTCGGGAAGATCCAGATAAATATGGAACTTCACCTCAGGAGGCAGATATTGCGCCAGTTCCGGCAATGTTTTCTTCATCTTGAACAGCCGTTCCAGCGCCGGAAGCAGGTTCTGGCAGAATACCGGGTAATCTTCCTCGGCAATAGTACAGGAATTTTCCCTGCGTTCCTGAAGATAACGGAAAAACACCATGATCCCGGACAGTTCTTCATTCTTTGCTCTGTAAATCGTCGTTCCCTTGAAAAAATATGTGCAGTCACGACCTTCAAAAAAGGTAAACTCGGGAACTTTCAGCTGCATAGCGTTCTGATCCCCGCTAAGCTGGAGTCCAAGAGGCGGCGTACCATCCTGCAGCTGTCCTTTCTTTGCCTTCCTCGACATGGTTTCCAATGTGAATTCTACCCGCTCCAGCGCTTCCATAAAAGAGTCTATGGTCCAGCTCTCAATAGCAAGATAGCGGTCTGACTCATAAGAGTACCATTTTCCATAAGGCGTCTGATACATCCTGTTCTTTTCCCTGGACTGCTCGATCAGATGACGGACCAGCGGACGGCATTCCGGCGTAAAGGCTTCCATACAGTGAAGAAACGACAGATTCACCCCATAGGAGACCTGATCCAGATTCAGAACCGCGGCAGCAAACTTTGAAATGCTTTTCAGTACATACATTCTCCCGATTCCAATCCGGAACTCCGCCTGAATACCCCAATACTGCAGCTGAATATTTGCTTCCAGCTTTACCTGCCCGTTCTTCGCATCCGGAAGATACAACGCTTTGTCCCGCATCGCATAGCTTGCCATCAGTTCCGCCAGACCGGGACTCGTTTTGACACTGCGTGGTTTTACTTTCTTTTCAGGTGCCGGAGCGATAATTTCTCCTGTCCCCTTTTTCACTCCCATCTCCCCCAGCAGGCTCTCCAGGTTTTTTAGTCCTTCCGCATCGTCTTTTCCGGCTTTCTGTTCCTTCTCCGCTCTTCGAGCCTTCCGCCAATCGATATATTCCATCATAACGGCGACGCAATGTTTGCACAGTCCCCAGTATTTCTCATGAGCCGGGCAGGTACACGTATCCGAGAGGATTTCTCCTCCCTTTTCATCCACAGCAATCTGTACCTGATAGAAATTTCCGGTGCTTCCCAGGACTTCCGCCCGGATCTCCATCTCCGTTTCCCCGGGAATCTGTTCTTTTTCCTCCACATCCATCTTTCTGACACTCCCGCTGCGCCATAGCTGAAGTCCCCGGCTGTAACTGGCTGAATTTGTCTCCTGTCTGATATCCGCTCGCGTAATCATTGTTTTGCTCCTGCTTCTTCTGAAATTTATCGTATCTGATATGCCCAACAAAATCCTGCCCGCTGAACCCTCTCCGCTGGGCAGGAATATATTTTTATTTTACCGCAGATACTGTTACCATGTAAAGCCGTCTTTGATTTTTCTCAGTGTAACAATCGTCGTTTCGTTGGCTGAACAGTTACAATGTGACCTGCTCACAGAACTTTTCCCAGTTTCATGATAAATTAAACTCATGAAAGCAAACAAACACAAATCAATATAAATTTTATGGAGGTATTCATTATGGCAATTGAAAAAGTAAATGCTCAGAACTTCGAAGAAAAAGTAATCAACAACTCCGGCCTGACCGTTGTAGACTTCTTTGCAACCTGGTGCGGACCTTGCAAAATGCTGGCGCCGATCCTGGACGAAACCGCAGCGGATCACCCGGACGTAACCTTCTGCAAAGTAGATATCGATGAGGAAATGTCTCTTGCCACCCAGTATCAGATCATGAGTGTACCAACTCTGCTCTTTATCAAGAATGGGGAAGTTGTTAAAAAATCCATCGGTCTGATCTCCCAGGATGACCTGGAAGACTTTATCGCCGCATGTAAATAAAAAGGGATTGTAAAATTTCTCATTTTCGATTACACTGGTTATAGAAACTTATAAAAAATTTGAAGCAGCCGTTCCGACAGCCGCTAAAAAGCGGACGCCGGGACGGCTGCTACTGTAAAACGCCGGTGTCCTGCTCTTTGACAGAACACTGACCCGAAAAATTTCTATGCCGGAGGTGTGAAATGAGAGAACAATCTTTCCCTATGCAATCTTATCTTGAACAATATTATCCCTTCTGGCCGCATCTGAATCCAAAAGAACAGGAACAGCTCTGCTCCTGCTCCCAGCTTCAGACCTGCCAAAAGGGAGATTTTTTATATTCCCATGACGATGACTGTCTCGGCATCCTGCTTGTTCTGAAAGGACAGCTACGTATTTTTATCCAGTCCGGGGACACGCGGGAAATCACCCTCTTCCGTGTGGGAGACGGGCAGGTATGTACCCTCTCCGCTTCCTGTATCATCCAGGAGATCAACTTTGATATCCAGATCGAAGCCGACGAGGACACCGAGCTGATCGTGACGAATGTCTCCTGTTTCCGTACTTTAATGAACCAGAATATTTATGTGGAGAACTATATTTATAAGGAAACGACGGAACATTTTTCCGATGTGATGTGGGCGATGAACCAGATTCTTTTTTCCAGTTTTGACAAACGCCTTGCCGGTTATCTGTTGGACGAAGCGCTCCGCACCAAATCCAATGTTCTGCACACGACCCACGAGCAGATCGCCCGAAATCTTGGAAGCGCCCGGGAAGTGGTTTCCCGGATGCTGAAATATTTCGAAAAAGAAAACATCGTGACTCTTTCCCGTGGAATTGTGACGATCACAGATGAAAAACGTTTGAGATCCTGCATTTACGGCGAAAAGCGATGCAAATGCCAGGAACAGCGCGAATAGTGTTCCGCGGCATTTTCTTCCGTTGAAAAGTCCAAAGGACTTTTCTGTAAAAATAAAAAAGCTCTGTCAGTTTCCGATCCGGAGGGTCTGACAGAGTTTTTTTACTGGAACGCTCAAATCTCACTAAAAGTATACTTGCTCTTAAGTCCGCTGGTAACTACCTCATAGCATATACTGCCGTCATCCAGCTCCGCTTTTGAGTATTCGCTGAGTTTTGTAATATACTTTTTCATATACTCATCGAGATCTTCCGTCTCAATCTCTTCCACGTAACTGTTGGATTTTCCGTGGCAGCTGTCATACAGTTCTTTGATCATCTCATATCTTTTCATGCTCCTCTTGCCTCCTCTGAATTTTCACTTTTTTCAGCGCTAACACCTTCTGTTATCTTCATCATATACCTTTTCCCGCCCATCGTCCAGCGATTTTTTGCCGCAGGGGTGTAAAAAACCCCGAAAGCCTTACGACTTTCGGGGTTTCTGCGCTTGGATACAATCTATTTTATTTAGATATTAAAATTCAACTAAAATTAGTCTAATACGGATGCAACACGACCTGATCCTACAGTACGTCCACCCTCACGGATAGCGAAACGAAGTCCCTGTTCCATAGCTACTGGATGGATCAGTTCGATTGTCATTTCTACGTTATCACCAGGCATGCACATTTCTGTTCCTTCTGGAAGTTCGCAAACACCTGTTACGTCTGTTGTACGGAAGTAGAACTGTGGTCTGTAGTTGTTGAAGAATGGAGTATGACGTCCACCTTCATCTTTTGTAAGAACGTATACCTGTGCAGTAAACTTGTGGTGGCAAGTTACTGAACCTGGTTTACAAAGAACCTGTCCTCTTTCGATTTCGTCTCTCTGAACACCACGAAGAAGAGCACCGATGTTGTCACCAGCCTGAGCTTCATCAAGAAGTTTACGGAACATTTCAACACCTGTTACAACTACTTTACGTGTTTCTTCTTTGATACCAACGATTTCTACTTCATCAGATACGTGAAGTACACCACGTTCTACTCTACCAGTAGCAACTGTACCACGTCCTGTGATAGAGAATACGTCTTCTACAGGCATAAGGAATGGTTTGTCTGTATCACGTTCTGGATCCGGAATGTATGCATCAACTGCATCCATAAGTTCCATGATCTTGTCTCCCCATGGTCCGTTCGGATCTTCAAGAGCTTTAAGAGCTGATCCCTGGATGATCGGAGTGTCATCTCCTGGGAATTCATATTCATCAAGAAGTTCACGAATTTCCATTTCAACGAGTTCAAGAAGTTCTTCGTCGTCTACCATATCACATTTGTTCATGAATACAACGATGTACGGTACACCTACCTGACGAGAAAGCAGGATGTGCTCTCTTGTCTGAGCCATAACACCATCAGTAGCAGCTACAACAAGGATAGCACCATCCATCTGAGCAGCACCTGTAATCATGTTCTTAACGTAGTCAGCATGTCCTGGGCAGTCTACGTGAGCGTAGTGACGTTTTTCTGTTTCGTACTCAACGTGAGCTGTAGAGATTGTGATACCACGTTCTCTTTCTTCTGGAGCTTTGTCGATGTTTTCGAAATCTACAGCTGCATTACCAGCAACTCTTGCTGCAAGAGTTTTTGTGATAGCAGCTGTTAAAGTTGTTTTACCATGGTCAACGTGTCCGATTGTACCAATGTTAGCATGTGGTTTGCTTCTTTCAAATTTAGCTTTAGCCATTTTGAATAATCCTCCTTATTATATGTCTTCTTAACGAAGACAATTCTATTAGTTTCAGTTTAACTCGACTACTTCGATTATATTTCAAATCGCATTGTTTTTCAAGCCTTTTTCTGATTTTTTTATATCAAACAACCGAATCTGCCTAAGAAAATCTCAGAAGCCATATCCGGTTGTCAGATACGATATATTTTACGGTTGATTAAGCGTTTTTGTTAGATAACACTTTCTCCTGTACGTTCTTCGGAACTGGCTCGTACTTCTCAAAGAACATTGAGTAGTTACCACGTCCCTGTGTCTTAGAACGTAAGTCTGTAGAGTAACCAAACATCTCAGATAATGGAACATATGCACGAACGATCTTACCACCGCCGAGGTCATCCATACCTTCGATACGTCCACGACGAGAGTTGATGTCACCAATAACATCTCCCATGTATTCTTCTGGCATTGTTACTTCTACTTTCATGATTGGTTCAAGTAAAACTGGTGCAGCTTTTGCCATAGCTTCTTTGAAAGCTAAAGATCCTGCAATGTGGAATGCCATTTCACTTGAATCGACTTCATGGTAAGAACCATCATATACAGTAGCTTTGATACCTACTACCGGGAATCCGCCAAGTGTACCAGACTTCATAGCTTCCTCGATACCTTCTCCAACCTTCGGGATGTATTCTTTTGGAATTGCACCACCGACAACTGTTGACTCGAAGAAGAATGTCTCTTCACCGTTGACGTCTGTTGGTTCAAATTTAACTTTACAGTGTCCGTACTGTCCACGTCCACCTGACTGTTT
>OLVT01002227.1_pt1 | contig 13897 bp, 20 predicted proteins | sample 1673241 | NCBI WGS metagenome assembly OLVT01 (sample SAMEA3178936, study PRJEB25190) | human gut metagenome | biome: human gut; feature: human-associated habitat; material: faeces | place: Austria | collected 2013 | reverse complement strand
ATAAGAAACCCAATCACATTTCCTATTGTATTGGGCATTGTTATCATACTAAATCCTACATTAAGTAGGATTATAGATAAGATAACCCATACCACCAGCTTACTTATTGTACTTGTTTTCATACCACTTTGGTTACTTTTACATTGGATGGAAGTACCTCATTATCCCAATCCTTGTAAGAATTAGTGAAGTACACCTCATCATAATTCTCACTCAAGGTAACAATGCCTTTAGGATTGACCATATGAGTTACATAGATACACAATTTTCTGTCAGGTGCAACCTTTCTCAGTTCTTTGGCAATACCTGCAAATGTACCTCCTCCATCACAAAGGTCATCAATTACTACAAGTGGCTTGTCAAACTCCTCCAAAATTTCAGGATTCTCAATCTTAAAGCCAGACAATTTGCCAGTTTCAGTATCTCTGACCTTACTGCAAAGCACCTCAGTGGATGCACTCCCATCATATCTCTGCATAGCTCCTTTATCAGGATATACCCTAAGATACCCATCAAAATCAGGCATAGGGGTTCTAAGGTCTCCCCAACACTCATCTATAAGGTCTTGCACCTTATGTGAATGAGGCTCAAGTACATGAACTGCTTGAGGGGACATGTCATTGATTACCTGTGATACTACACTAAGAGAATAGGATTCATCATAGCTTATCACCCTGTCCATTCTCATACTCATGAGATAGACAATATCCAAACCAAACAGGATTCCCTGTCTATTCAGAATGTCACCCACCTGCATAAGAATAAACAAGTCTGTAGGATTTGCTATCCTACATACCACTATGACATCATCTTTCCTATTGATACTCTTCAAGACAATATGAGGTTCACCATCAGGAAACTGAATAACCTCATACTTGATGTCACTGTCCTCTGGTCTAATCAGATTCAGTATTTGCATTGTCTAATACATATTTTAAGTTGTTATAAGCACTTTCCAAGCCTGCTCTATCATCAAGAAGAACATTAAAGAATTGCTTCTTTCCTTTCCACTCTCCTATTAGAAATGGAGATTCATTCACATAGTCAATCTTGATGCCTTGAGACTTGCAATAGTCAAGCTTCTCCTGCTCTTCTCCTCTTGGGCATATAGTCCAGAGGCACAAGATTATCTTAGGGTCTTTAGAACACCTTCTCAATAGCTCCAATACTGGCTCACATGAACTGTCAGGCTTCACAGGTTTAATGGTATTATCAAAATCAATTCCCACAATAAGGTGGTCATAATGTTGATATTCCCATAATAACCTGCGAGCACACCTTTCATCATTGAAGGGATGACAAAATGCTTTCATCTACACTCTTTCTTATATCCCTTAAACTCCAATCTTTGAGAAGTTTGCCATCCTCAAAGACTGTCTCCAGATTACCCAGTTGTTCCTGCTGAGGAGTTACTTGGTCAATAGCCTTGTAAGTGCCATCAGACATGAGTTCCACACTGATTAGCCCCTTCAAAGATTTCTTAGTGCCACTATCAGTTTTAGGGTCTTTGAAGATTTCTCTTCCCTCTCCATTAACCTGACACCAAGTAGCCTTCATAGCAAAGCCAAGAGAATCCCTGCTCTTATACTGATATGTATATGAGCCTACACCAAGTACAAGATTAGTAGCTGCAAATCCTCTTTCTTCAAGTCTCTTGTAGATTTCCTTCTGTCTCTCAAGAGTAATGGAATCACCATAGATGATACCTACCTTGGGATTGAGTACTTTGTAACCTTTCTCATTGACAGTACCACCAAAGATGTCCCACAGAACTTGATAAGCACCTACCCACTCAGCAGTGCTACTCATTCTGTTCTGTACCTCTGTCTGCTCCTGCCAAGTCTCAAAATCCTCATACTTGTATCCTGCAATGATGTGTACTGGGTCTCCACTGTCAGGTCTTATGACTAATCTACCATCCCTTGCAAGGATTTCATCCTTCAACTTAGGCAGATATTCTGTCATTACCTTCCAGAAATCCCATGTGTCAGATACAATAGATACAAATCCAGTAGGATATACCTTAGTAATGAGTCTTCTGAATGTCTCCAATTCATCTTCCTTACCTCCTGCACACATGACACTGTGCTCTGTTGCTGGAATTGTAGCTGCAATAAGCTCTCTTTCTGCATTGGCATTGTAGTATTCCTCCAATGCACCAATAGCAGGAATAGTCTCACTGCCACAGAATGAAGTCATATGACCCATACCTGACATAATGGCAGCTTCCACTCCAGCCATGCCTCTCATAGAGAAGTCATGTATAAGGAAGTTAAGGTCTACATCCTTGAATCCAGTCTTTCTTGCATGTCTTATCAACTCCTTCTTATACAACCTTGCAGTAGTTGCACTTGTCATAGGCAACCATAGAGTTGTAGAGATAAGAGTCTCAAAGTAGTTAGTAAGCCAGAAGAAATCAGGATGGGTGTTGATGAATGTGAGTGCTGGTACTCTGATAGGACATAATGTGCCTTCAGGAAGAGCCTTTATTCTAATAGGTAAATAACCTAAATCATGCAGCTCCTCAATGTGCTTTGTGCCTACATTATTTGGTCCTAAGAATGTATCTACTCTCCTCCTAAACTCTGCAACTGCTACATCTTTAGGCTTATTGAAGAAGTTCTCTTGGAACTGCTTCATCAAATACTCCTTAATGAAGTATTGGATGCCAAATACCACAGCTCCTTCTTCAGCCTCAGGAAAGTATGCACAGCTCCTTGGTGTCCAATTTGAGTACACATACTCAGTGCCTTCAGGATACTGTCTCCTATGGTCCAACTTGTAACCATCAGTTAATAAAATTGCTTCTTTCATGCTTTTTTTTTTTGCTAAACTTACATTTGCTTATCAGGATTTATTTTGGTAATGAATATTATATCAGATTTATCTCTTATAATATCAAAGGAATCAGTTATTCCATAAGTAACTCTTGGATATAACTTATCTTGCACAGTCCAAGACAGCTTATATATGCCTGAGCCTACTCCATAAAGATAACATCTCTTGTAGTTCTGTATGAGTTTTGATGTATTATAGTTATAAATCCAATCATCCCATACCTTTCTCTCTATGATATATATCTCTTGAAAAGTTTTGTAGTCCACCCAAAACTTCCCTAAATACTGCTTCTTGTGTGTTTCCTCACATCTTTTGCATATCTCATTGAGATTCTCAGGGATAAGCTTTCTATTGAGGTTTGATATAGACACAGGAGATTTTCTGCAAGTAGACTTTCTTTTCTTCTTATAGTTGATAATACCATTAGTAAGATAGAATCCTCCCCAATAGCCAATATCCTCTTTTTCCTCAAACATGCTATAGAACTCATGCCTAAGATTGTACCTCTTCACTGATGTCCTACATCTACCCAAGAACTCAGAGAATACTTTATCAACAGGTCTGCCTACATTAGATAAGAGAAATTTACGAAGGTTTCCACTGAAATAAGGATAACTATCATCATCCCAATTGCTTCTAAACCATCCAGCAACTTTCTCACCTACCTTGTCTATCTTCTTTCTTGGAAACTTCTTATGAAGTCTTGATTTCTTACCCCCACCTGACCTTTTAGTTCCAAATTCTATCATGTCTCAAAATAGTTTTACATAAACTCTTTTTATTTCCCCACCCCAATAATACTTGTTATACCACAGTATGATGTGCAGGATCTCACCTTCTTTCTCTATCCAATCCAACCTAGGGTCATACCTGATGTATGCCCACACTAAGTAGAATAGGAACAGTAATACTACCAATACTTTCATTCCTCATCTAGTCTGTTACACAATATATACTCAAAATGAGAAGCAATCCTTTTGTTTGCCTCCCAATATCTGTTAGTTCCTCTCTTTCCTCCTTCCTCAGTCAAATCATCCTCATCCCAGTGATTAGCAACACATAACATGTCAAATACTTTCATATCCTCTATTCTTTCAGTCAAATCTTTGAGTATAGCCTCAATAGTTTCACCTGTTTGAACAAAGTCATCAACAACTATTATGTGTGTGTCACCTGATACAGTATATGATGATATACCTTCAAGATTATCACCATGAGTAGATTCTGCTTACTACCAAGATAAGTTTACCTGTTGGGAATACTTTATTAATGGAAGATGCAGCTTCTCTTATATAATCAAAGTTATCTGAAGAGAAATACTGTCCTACAGGATACCACATCCTACAAGCATTCTTGAAATATACAAATTCTGCCATATCTCCATCATTTATCTTGGCATTAAGACTATGTTATACTTTTTTTTTAGTCATAATAACCTTATTATTTAATCAGTTTACACTAAAAAAAAAGGAAAGGAGCAGGCTTATTCAGCATACTCCTTTCTCTTTGCACTGAGATAATTAATCTCCTAACACTTCATAAGTGAAAGACTTACCTCCTACATGCTCACAGGTTCTCTGCAAATGTGCTTCGAGCCTTTGGGTTTCACTCATGATTGCCCATACCTTAGGCTTAGCCCAGAAGGGACATTCATTTGAGGTCATATATTCATATGCCTCTACACTTATGTTGATGTGCTGACTGGCTGGCTTTGCAATGAGAGGATAATGCTTGAAAGTACCCTTACTCACTACTTCCAGACCATCTTTGCCTCTCCACTTCTTGTTAGGCTCAAGGTCTCTCTTGGTTACTGAGTATTTAATAATCTCAGGCTCACTCTTGTGTACAAGAGTACTCCCCTCCAATTCAATGGTCAGGGAGATTTTAGTTGTGTTATTCATCCTTTATCTGTGATGATTTATTCCTTCTTACCCATTTTGTTGCTCATGGCAATCATAAGTGCAAGCATTGCATCTCCTGCTGTTGCCTCACCTTTGTCTGCCTTAGCCTTCAGCTCCTCTACTATCTTCATCTGTACAGTATGCTTCAAGGCTTCAATAGTGCTAATCAACTCCTTTGCATCAAGGAAGATAGCACTTGTTACAATCACCTCAATAGGTGCTTGAATAGTCTTGCCTTTGTATCCTTCAATAAGCTCTTTGACTAATTCAGGATTCTTCAGGCTTCCAGTTTTCTCACCACCTTTAATGGCTTCCTCAGCATTCTTAAAGTGCTGTTCTTTCAATACTCTGTCAAGAGTAGTCTTTTCTTGATTCTCCATCTTTTTTTTTTTTTTAGAAAGTTAATAATCAATATATGTTTGGTAACATACTCAAATAGAAAGGGCTACAATATTTCTACTGTAGCCCTAAAGAGGTGGAACATCCTGTAATGGTATGTTGTTTTTGTATGTATTGAAACCACAGAATCAGTCTGTTACATCTGTGGGGGTTAAATTCAAAATATAGTCATGTATAATATTGAAGTAACCACTACATACACCAACCTCTATTTTGCGGGGATGATTGGACTCAAACCAATATACTTTTGTTTACAAAACAAATGCTATAACCGAAGTAACTCTTATAAACACTACACAGTACTCTTTGTTTTATTCTTCAAAGGTATTCTGAATACCTTCCATTGCTGCAATGAATGTGATAAAATGCTCCGAGAAGCCACTTATCTCAGCAGTCCACACTCCCTTATAGTTTACACCTCTTGTGTGTGCTGACACATCACAAATATAGTTGTAAGTACCAAAAGGTTTAGGAACTCTTCTTGCAGGCAAGTCACAGTCTTGAGAGTCTGAGAATACAATGATTCTATCAAACTTCTGACCCTTGAACTTGTCATTACACCATTCAAGGCATTGTCTGGTGAATATACCTCCACCTCCAATTCTCCTATTAGTGCTATGGATTTGTTCAAAGATTCCAAAACCTTACCAGCAGTGCAGACTATTTCATAGTCCTCACACTGATTGGCTGCTAACATAGCCATAGCACATGCTGCATCATATCTGCTGAAATCAGATTTTGCAGACATTGTAACCTGCATGGAGCCTGACACATCCACAATGAAAAGAGTCTTGCCTTTCAGCTTAGGCAAATTAGCATAGCTACTTATCATAGCATCCTCTATCTGTCTGCTGAACTCAGGGTTCATTTTATTTGCTTTCAAGAAGTCCAAAGGCATAAGCATTGAAGATTTCAACTTCTCAAGACCTTCATTAATCACCTTCTTGTCCACATTTGCTCTTCTCATGTTGGCTATAATGACGGATTTACTTTACTCATTTCTTTGTCTTTTTAATTGTTTGACACTGCAAAGGTAAGTAAAAGTTCCCAATTACACAGGAAAATTGAGAACTTTTTTTTTCTCACCTATTAATTGTGACTATTGTCTAAGTCTGGATGCTTGTATATCAGCCATCTACAAGCTGCACACACTACAAGATGCTGCACACCACTTGCTGCAATCACTCCTATTACTACATCTTGCCATTTGGGTAACACTTCCCATGATGTCAGGAAGAGTAAGCAAAGGAAGAATGTAATCCAAGTGGTACTGCAATAGATACAGAATCCAAGAGGATAAGCAATAAAAGACAAGAATCTATTACTGCCCAATACCCAAGGTTTTAATACCTTCTTGTACAGAGGATTGAAAATCATATCCTCTACTTTGAGACAATTTCTATAGAAAATGCCCAACAAGCCCCCAATGAGACCAATAATCATAAACTCAAGATACATAACTTTTTTTGTCCAAAGGACTGTTCAACTTAATATTTGTTTCTCATTTTCTTCACTTTAGGTTTGTTGCTTTGCCTTACTCTCTTACTCTTTCTCACATAAGCATAAGCACTATCCTTCACATAGGTTCGAGGATAACCACAAGGCTCACCAATGTACTCTCCTGTGATAGCATCTAATGTGCCATCAAGAATCATCTCTGAAATTTCTCCCATTGTTTTAAGAATTAATAAAGTTTAATGTGGAGCATAGGGGACTCGAACCCCTGTCTTACTAATCTCCTGTAAAAGAATTTCACATGCTTACCTATTTGATGTGTAGTTGATTATCTACTGGGGTTGCCCAGATTGACATACCACTCCACCACCTTATTTAACTTGTCAGGGTCAGATAAATAAGGAAAATCCACCACTATTGCACCTTTCTGTTTCCAAGCAAGTGCTGCTCAGCCTATGTTTAGGCAGCAACTCTATAAGAAGTATTGCCAGTTAATTGTTTGATGTCTCTCCATCAGTCTCTGCATGTTCTCTTACCTGATAATCAGCAATCAAAACCAAATCATGCCCCAATCCAATCTTATTCAAAGATTATTTCTGTCCATTTTCTCATTGTATTTTCTGTTTTGAATTATTACCACAAATTAGCTATTCTTCTGAAATCCTCACCCTCTGGAACTGGGCAATTCTCTACCCACTCCATATCTTTCACTTGCCATAATGATAAATCAATATCTTTAGGCAGAAGTGCTTTCATGTCAGGGAAGAGATTCAATCTAAGTGAAGTACTCTTAACCTCCTTATCATCTTTGTGTTTAAGGAGATAAGTATTTAACTTGATAAAATGCTCTACATCCAATGCTTTATGGGGTGTAAGTACTGCCCCATCAACATAATAAAGAATTTTAGCTACATTTCTGGTGCAATCAGCAGTGTAGACATAAATCTTAGGATTAGTACCCATCATGTCAAATACAGATTGTAAAGCAAGTAATTTCATTGCCAAATCAGTTACAAATAGCAGTGGCTCACCTCCAGTAATCATGATTTCATCATAATTCCACCTATCTACTACAGGTAATTTGCTGAAATCAAACTGATTGTTACAACACATTGGGCACTTGTTAGGACATTTTGTCGTAACAAGCAATCTTAGTTTCTTGTTCATTTGTCTAATTGTTTGTTAAATGGTTTATTATTGTACTGCCACTGAGACTCGAACTCAGAACCTACAGATTAGAAGTCTGTTGCTCTATCCAATTGAGCTATGGCAGCATGAAAAGGCAAGCTGGTCTTCACAGATGAGCTTGCCATTGGCTTATTGCCCGAACTAAAACCTATTTGAACAGTTCTTTGACTTCATCACCAAGAATCTTGACTGCCTTGATAGCATCCTCTTGGTTCTTGAAGTACACAACCCCTGCATACTGTACTGTATTGTGCTGATATACACCAACACCCTTGCAGCACTCAACTACAGGACCATTTCCATTGTTGTAATTACCAAGGAAATATCCTGTGTTGCAGGTAGTCTTCTTCCAATTCTTGTTATAGTGCTTGGCAATGATAGCCAGCTTTGCAAGTACTTGGAACTTCTTCTGCTCACACATAGGAGTATTGAAACACCCACAGGCTTGGTCTACTTTGGATTCAATCAAGCCATAGTTGAGTTCCAACTCATCCTTTGTATAAGCATTCAATGCCAATGTTCTCAGTGTGGCATTTCCACTGTTGTACCACTCCATTGCCTGTTGTCTTCTACAAATACTACATAAATTGTTCGTACCATGATTATTTGTTTATTTAAGTGGGAGCAGTTTCCTACTCCCACATGGTTGTTAATCTTCTACTTTCCACAGTCTATAAATGTAACCAGAGTAAAATCCCTTCTTCCAAGTGTTGGCATATTTCCACCATTTCTCAGTCCAGCTGAGGCCTGCCCTCTTGATGAAAGGATAGATGATGGCAATACACAATATGAGAGGGAAGTAAAGAATATACATTACTCCTTTTATCATTGCTTCTAAAGCAAGGAAAGGCAAGGTAATTATCATACCCACCAATTCAATGGTTGTTTTCATTTTATCTGTTTTCTGTATAATGACAATTTTCACACTCATGTCCATCAAACAGCTCTCCACAATTAGGACATGTTTCTATTGGACCACAACTACTCATCACATTAGTGGTGAGTAGTGTGTAAATTGCTGTTCTTCTCATTTACTCTTTTGATTCCAAATATACAAAGAAAGCAATGATTAGTATGATTGTTATAGTATCTTCTGTACTTATCATCTCTTCCTCCTGTATTTATTGAACTCCTTTGTTGCTTTTACTCTGTTGACAAATTTGATGACAGTTAAACTGTTTTCACCAGCTATAGTTACCTGCCATTCAAAGGCATGAGTACCTGATAGAACAATTGTTCTGCCGAGCATATCCACTATGGACATTCTTATGCAAGTGTTGCAATTCTCTCGGTGAAATGTATGTTTCTTGGACATTTGTTTGAAAGTTTGATTGATTGATTGATTGTTGTTTGTTAATTGAAGCACATGATGGATTTGAACCATCATATTATTAAGTACTATACCTCAATAATGTTTTCCATTAAACTAATGTGCTTTGTAGTTCTCTTGATTAATCCTGTAAAGATAGAAGGTCAGACTTTATCCAAGACAATATTATTATATAATGTATGTCTCTTTAGTCTCCATTACCTATTTAATGCACTGAACATAAACCTGTGCCACTTTACTACATCATATTTTATTTTACTACACAATATTGGATACACAGTTCACAATCTTACTCATTACTTGTTTCTGGGTTCTAAGTTGAGTCTATTCCTTTCCACTCACTAAGCTATTGATGTATTCTGAGTGATGAAATCACCCTTTTAATCTCACATAGTCCTTGGAGGTGTATGTATCTTTACTTCCCAGCTAACTTTCATTAAGTCATGCTCCTCAGTAGTCTAAATAAGAAATAATGTATGACTAATCAGTGATTATAGGATTATTAGTTTGTTTTCTTACATATTTAGCCCTGTGTTTGATGTCTTTTGCTACTATTATTCATAAATAAACTGGGCAATATTGTGCATTGAAGTGATATTTAATCAGGTTATCAATAGTTTGATTTTGTGTTGCACTCAGTAAATTTAGCTATACATTACAGATTGATGGTGATTTGTTGATGATTCAAATTGGCAAAGTAGTGAGGGGTTTTGAATTATTACTATTACTACCTTCATTTGACTACAGCACTGCATAAGTTCAATTTATAAAGTGGACTAATTTCATTCAATTCACAGACTTAATTAATTGAATCATAAAACATTACACACAATCTATCAATGCTCAAGACTATTAATGCTCAAAGAAATAAAAAGAGGATAAAGTGCATTCCACACTCTATCCCCTAATTACTCTTGTGCAGTAATATAATCTACTGAACATTCTCATTCCACACTGAACTTTTGTAGCACAAACCTATTAATACTCAGAGATTTAATACTATTAATACTCAGAGGAATGAAAAGGGTGCATAGCACCCTTCCCTTAGAAGGATGCCAGCACAGGTGCACCACCCTGACCTTCCTCATGCAGAAGCCAGAATGACTGACCATCAGAGCCAGTGACATTGCTCAACATAGGATGCTGAGGAATGCCCTTCACTGCCACAGCACCAGTCTTGGCACCATAAGTGAAGAAGAGCTTGTTGGTCTTGGGATTCTGCTTTACATCAATGCGTGAAACATTCATTGCTGCTTTGAACTGTTCAACAGTCAGGGTCTCATTGAAAATCAGGTTTCTTTCCATGATGATAAAAATTTGATTGTTAATAAATAAGTTTATGCCGGGGGTAAGGACCCCACTGGCTAAGTGATGGGGGAGGTGAGGTTGGAGTATCCACCACTCATAGAAGTATAATAGAAAAAGGCATAGGGGGTGTTTTATATATGGAAAACCACTTATAGAAATAAAGTGGACTTCAAAAAAAAATCAGAAAAAAAAAATATTTTATTTAGGGACTTGCACATGTCATTTATTTTACTTATCTTTGCACCGTAGATATAGAGATATGCCTATATGACTTCCATTACACTTATTAAGACTAAGTTACATGGAACAGAAGTTGGGTTGTAGTCCTCACTTTATATAGAGGATAAGTTGTCCCCAATACTACAAAAACTGCTACTTTATAAGTTAGATTGTGTGAGCAAGCATATCTGAGAAAAGGCACAGGGAATCACACTTTAGGGGGTAAGGAACGGGTCTAATGAAATAAGTAGTTAAAGAGGGATACAAGCAATTGTGGTCTTGAAGAGTTATGATAGCTCTAAGGGACTTATTATATCTTAAAGATAATAGAGATGGATATTAAAAAGACAATTAAAGAATCTTTGAAATGGATATGGCAATTTCCACAGAACATATTAGCTGTATGCCTTGAAGGTATATTGTGTAATGCAGCTACAAGAGGTGTTAAAGAAGATGGCAATCAGATAATATGGTGTGATGTATTGCCTTCTGCTATGTCATTGGGTGATTATCTATTTATGCCTACTGATGCTACTAAGGAAAGTATAGAGCATGAATATGGTCATAGTAGACAATCTGATATACTTGGACCATTGTATCTGATAGTCATTGGAATACCTTCAGTAATACATAACATTGTACATGCTGTATGTAGTAAATTAGGTCTCAATTGGGATTATTACAAATTTTATACTGAACATTGGTTGATGGGTAGTAGTGATTAATAGCTTGTTTTGATAAACAGCTTGTTTTGATAAACAGCACTCAAAATCAATCTTAATACTACTCTTCCTGACAATGCAGTAAACACTGATAATAAGAGAGTTATAAAATAGTTGATAAAGTAATTCCTTAAAGATTTGCATATCTCAAAAATTTTACTTATCTTTGCAGTGCAATTAAGGATAAAAGGATATGCAAAACAATAATGGGCAACTAATTGAAGGTACATAAAGATTGGTTTTGGTTGGTAATTTAGTGTTAGGAGGAATACTACTTGAACCATTGTGTTAAGTAGTATTCCTTTTTCTTTTTATATTGCTGTTTGGTGTAATGGTAGTCACATAAGATGGCTCTTATAGTAGAGATTCGAGTCTTCTAACAGCAACAATAAATGCCCTCTTAGTATAATGGATAATGCAAGGGTCTTCTAAGCCTTTAATGGGGGTTCAATTCCCTCAGGGGGTACATAAATGTTGGGTTAGAATAGGTGGTCAGTTCATCAGACTTTCAATCTGAAGAGAGGAGTTCAAGTCTCCTACCCAATACTAAATGGTGTCATCTGCTAAATGGTGAGGCAACCAGTCTCTCAAACTGGAAATCTGAGTTCAATTCTCAGTGACACTACATATTATAGGGTGTGTAGCATAGTGGTTAATGTGCCTGACTGTCAATCAGGAGATTGGGGTTCAATTCCTCCACATCCTGCCAATGGAGGAGTAACTCAGTGGGACTGGGAACTGTCTTGAAAACAGATTGAGCAGTAAAATGCTTGGGGGTCAGGACCTCATTCCTCCGCATGTTCTTTGAAAGGCTGATTAATGGAGAGTAAACCACTGAGGCAGTGGACTTACCTGCTAAGTAATGTGTGCTGTAAAAGGCATTTGTTTCGAGTACAATGCTCTCCGCAGATATAGAGTAGTAGGGTAATTGGTTAGCCCCCTGCATTTGGGATGCAGTGATATTGCAAGTTCGAGTCTTGTCTACTCTACTAATGGGGTTTGTGGTGTAATTGGCTAACACACTTCTTTTGCAAAGAAGAGTTTAGGGTTCAAGTCCCTCATCCTCCACTCATTGTTTTCATGTTTTCATAATGTTAGAGCTTTTGCTTTGGACACTCTTTTGGGCAGTTAGAGATTAAAGAAACTGCCTTCATTGCTCCTTAGTTCAGTGGTTCAGAATGTCTGTTTTACACACAGAAGGTCATTAGTTCGATTCTAATAGGAGCAACTAATAATGGGTTGTTAGCTCAATGGTAGAGCAGGGGACTGTTAATCCTCAGGCTGTAGGTTCGAGTCCTACACTTCCCGCAAGAACTTTTGCAAGAAGTTCAGTCAAGTAGCTTGCAATACTTGATGCCATCATTTCTGAAAAGTCTCTGAGTGCAATAAGGAGACATAATCACATGATTTGATGTTTCTTCCGCAGGTTGGAGAAGTAGTTATCTTGCCCCACTCATAATGGGGAGAACAGTGGTGCAAATCCACTACCTGCAACTAAATTAGAGTGTAGTTCAATTGGTAGAACACTGGTCTCCAAAACCAGCAGTTGTGGGTTCAAGTCCTGCCACCTTAGCTAAAATGGGCATGTCTTCTAATTGGTCAGGAAGCTTGACTGATATTCAAGTAATGAAGGTTCGAGTCCTTACTTGCCCACTTATATTCTGATGTATTTCAATGGTAGAAAGCTGCTCTCATAAGGCAGTAGTTGATAGTTCGAGTCTATCCATCAGAACTGTGTCTGTAGCTTAATGGTAGAGCTTTGGATTGTGGCTCCAAATTGTGTGGGTTCAAGTCTCATCAGACACCCCAATATACTGGTATAGCATAATGGTTAGTGCAGGAGTCTTATACACTCAAGATGAAGGTTCAAGTCCTTATACCAGTACTATCTTGGAGTACCTGAGTGGTCTAATGGCACAGACTGCAAATCTGCCCTCCTTTAACAAATTGCTGTATTGGACTTTGGAGTAGGGGAGTTCGAGTCTCTCTGTGCCCACTTAAATAGAAATCATTGTCCTTGACTTATGGAAGGTGATGCAGGTAGAGATGCAAATAAGTCATTATGGAGACTTGGTGTAGGTGGTTATTGCACGGCAGTCTGAAAAACTGTAGGCTTGAGGTTCAATTCCCAGAGTCTCCACTAAATTATAGATTATGAAAGCATGTTCTAAGTGTGGAAAAATAAAAGAAGATTCTGAATTTTTCTGGAAGAATAAAGAGAAAGGAGTATTACATTCTTACTGCAAAGAATGTAAGAGGGAATTAGATAGGAAATCATACTCCTCTAATTCGCATAATAGAAAAGAGAAAATTAGAGAAAGGCAAAGAAAAGTACAGGAAGAATTAAAAGAGTATGTAACCAAACTAAAGAAAGAATCTAGCTGTAGTATATGTGGGGAAGGCAGATGGTATGTCCTTGACTTTCATCATTTGGGAGGAAAAGAACATACTATAGCAGCTCTAATTAAGAGAGGATGTTCTATTGATACTCTTAAAGAAGAGTTGGCAAAATGTCAGTTAGTATGCTCTAACTGCCA
>OLVT01002224.1_pt1 | contig 13905 bp, 13 predicted proteins | sample 1673241 | NCBI WGS metagenome assembly OLVT01 (sample SAMEA3178936, study PRJEB25190) | human gut metagenome | biome: human gut; feature: human-associated habitat; material: faeces | place: Austria | collected 2013 | reverse complement strand
TTCGGGGACTCTGCCAACGCCCCCTATGGGGAGAAATCCCTGGCCCAGGTCCGCCGCCTGACCATCGCTGCGGTGGACCGGCTCCTGGCCCAGGGGGTGAAGGCGGTGGTGGTGGCCTGCAACACCGCCACCAGCGCGGCCATCCATCTCCTCCGCCAGGCCCACCCGGACCTGCCCATCATCGGCATCGAGCCGGCGGTGAAACCCGCCGCCCTGGACGTGGGCAGTTCCTCGGTGATCGTCATGGCCACCCCCCTCACCATTCGGGAGGACAAGTACCAGAAGCTGGCCGCCGCCTTCTGCCACGAAGCCAACGTCATCTCCCTGCCCTGCCCCGGTTTGGCGGAGATGGTGGAGGGCGGGCTCTTCGACGGGCCCGTGCTGGACGGCTACCTCCAGGACCTCTTCCTCCCCTTTCGCTATTGCAGTGTGGACTACATCGTCCTGGGGTGCACCCACTACCCCTTCGTCCGCCGGGCCATCGCCCGGAATTTCGGCCAGCCGGTGGCCATCATCGATGGCAGCGAAGGCACCGCCCGGCAGCTGCGCCGGCAGCTGGACTCCCAGCGGCAGAGGCCGGGCACCGTCACTTTTCAAAACAGCCGGCCGGATAAGTTGACCATGAGCCACACCCTCTTTCATATGGATTTCTGAAGCGGAGCCAGCCTGTGGGCTGGCTCATGCCCGTTTCCAGGGCTTTTTCAGGATACCAGGAAATTCTTAGGGAAAAAGAAAGAAAAAAGAAAGCCTTTCTTAAAATCTATCCGTTGCAAGGAGCGTTTTCCCATGATCTATCGCATTCTCGTCGTCGAGGACGACCCCACCATCCAGCGGGAGCTGGTCACCCTTCTCCAGGGGGACGGGTACCAGGCCGAGGCCGTCACGGATTTCTCTGCGGTGGTCTCCACCGTCCGGGACCGCCAGCCCCATCTGATCCTCCTGGACATCCAGCTGCCGGGGCAGAGCGGCTTTTCCCTGTGCAGCCAGATCCGGGCCTTCTCCAACGTGCCCATCCTCTTCGTCACCAGCAGCAGCTCGGATATGGACGAGCTCAGCAGCCTCCTGCTGGGGGGCGACGGGTTTGTCACCAAGCCCTACCACACCGCCATCCTCCTGGCCCGGATCGCCGCCCTGCTGAAGCGGGCCTACCCCCACCAGCCCGACCCCGCCCTCACCTGGCGGGGGGCCACCCTCCACCTGGACCGCAGCCAGCTCACCTACCAGGAGGCCACCGCAGACCTGACCCGAAACGAACTCAAGATCCTGGCCTACCTCTTCCGCCACGCCGGGACCATCTGCGCCCGGGGGGACCTGGTGTCCTACCTGTGGGACAACCAGGTCTATGTGGACGACAATGCCCTCAGCGTCAACATCGGCCGCATCCGGGAGAAGCTGGCAGGCATCGGCCTGACGGGGTTCATCCAGACCAAGCACCGCCAGGGGTATCTGATATGAACGGCCCCCTGTACTGGAAGGGGCAGCTGCCCGTGATCCTGCTCCAACTGGCCGCCATGGTGGGGCTGGCCCTCCTCCTGCTGCTGGGGGGCATGAACGGGGACAGCGTGGCCCTGATCCTCCTGCTCTGGGCCCTGGTCGCCGCCCTGTGGCTGGTGCGGGGGTACGTTCTGCGGAAGCGGCAGCTGGAGGCCCTGCTGGAACTGGCCCGCCAGCTGCCGGAGGCCTACCTGCTGGGGGAAGTGATGCCCGCGCCCACCCGGGCGGATGACCAGGTGTTCTACCACCTTCTCCGCCAGGCCGGCCGGTCCATGCTGGAGCAGGTGAGCGCCGTGGAGCGGGAGCGGAAGGAGTACAAAACCTACATCCAGCAGTGGGTCCACGAGTGCAAGACCCCCATCGCCGCCGGCAAGCTCCTGTGTGAAAACCACCCCTCTCCCTTGAGCCAGGACCTTCTCCCCCTGTGGGAGGCCATGGACCACTACACCGAGCAGGCCCTCTTCTATGCCCGCAGCGAGCACCCGGAGAAGGACTACCTCATCCGGGAACTCCCTCTCTTCGCCCCCGTCCACCGGGCCATCGCCCAGAACAAGTACCTCCTCCTCCAGCACCAGGTCCGCCTGGAAGTGGAGGAGACCGAGGACACCGTCTTTTCCGACGAGAAGTGGCTGTGCTTCATCCTGGGCCAGCTGATCACCAACGGGGTGAAGTACCGCCACCCCCAGCGCCCCCTGGTGCTCACCTTCTCCGCCGCCCGGGGGCCGGGGGCGGTCACCCTCTCCCTCCGGGACAACGGCATCGGCATCCCCCCGGAGGACCTGCCCCGGATCTTTGACAAGGGCTTCACCGGCCAAAACGGGCGGCAGGCCGCCCAGAATGCCACTGGCCTGGGCCTCTACCTCTGCCAGCGGCTGTGCCGGAAGCTGGACATCGGCCTGGCCGCCCAGTCCTCCCCGGAGGGGACCACCATGACCCTCACCTTCCGGGTCAACGACTTCATCCACCAGGTCCAGGGGGAATGAGGCCAATTCTTACCATTCTGTAAGAACTTCGTAAGAAAAGAAGATACCAACCCCCGCCCCCTTGCCGTAGACTACTTGTGAGGTGATTTTCCATGAAACCATTAAGAGAAACCGAAATAAGAACAAAAAGACAATGGAACGCACAAAGGAGAAATAACAAATGGTCGAAGAAAAGACAGAGACAGAGAAGGAAAACGCCGCCACAGAGGAGATAAAGGAAGAACCAGAAGCCCCAGAGGAGCCGGAAAAACCACGGAAATCGAGGATGGACAGCATTCAACGGCAAGCGTTTCTTCTAACCATCAATAACCCGCAGAAGTACGACATGGGGCATGAAAGAATAAAACAAAATCTGGTGCTGGGGTTCCCGACGATTAAATTCTTCTGCATGGCGGATGAAATCGGAGAACAGGGAACCTACCATACACACGTTTACATCCATTTCAATTCCCGGGTACGGGTTGGAAAAATCAAGAAATATTTTCCATCCGCGCACATCGACATAGCGAACGGAACCGCGAAAAATAACGTGGAATACGTCAAAAAGAGCGGCAAATGGAAAGACACCGAAAAGGCAGAAACCAGCGTCCCGAACACCTATGAGGAATGGGGGACGATGCCGACACAAAAGGGCAGACGCTCCGATCTGGAAGACCTTATGCAGATGGTAGAAGCCGGATATACGGTAACAGAAATTTTACAGGAAAACAACGACATGATCCTTTACATGGATAAAATCGAGAAAATCCGACAAGCGTTTCTGAACGAAAAATTCAAAGGAAAACGCAGACTGGATCTGCACGTTACCTATATATGGGGAGCGACGGGAAGGGGAAAAACAAGATCCATCATGGACGCTTACGGAGACAGTAACGTTTATCGCGTGATCGAAAATGGAGGAGGGCATCCCTTTGACCAATACGACGGTCACGCGGTCATGGTATTCGAAGAGTTCCGCAGCTCCTTCAAAATATCGGACATGCTCAACTATCTGGATGTATACCCGGTGACGCTCCCGGCGAGATACTGCAATAAGGTCGTTTGCTATAACAGGGTATTCATAACAACGAATATCCCGTTAGAAGAACAGTATCAAGAGGTACAGAAGGAAAGCCCGGAAACATGGGCGGCATTCCTCCGCCGGATTCATGAAGTGCAGGTGTATCTGGAAGACGGAACCATTGTGAAATACGATTCGGTAGAAAAATATCTGAACCGGAACAAAGATTTTCACAAATTGGAGCCGATAGACGAATGCCCTTTTAAGTAGGAAGTGAGGGAAAGCGATGGACGAAAGAAACAAGGACGAGAGGGAAAGCGATGGACGAAAGAAACAAGGACGAAAAGCAGGGCGGAAAAAAGTATATCATCCCGGAAGAAATCGAACTCGAAGAGGGGTTACAGCTCCGGCGGGTATATGACTGGCTGCCTTATACTTACTGGCGGATTTTAAGAGTAATGAAAGAGCTTGGCTGGGATATGATACAGATCTGGCAGGGATACAAGGCAAACCGCCGCCCGGGCTATTGTGAGATTTACCGCATCGTGGAGCATGAAACCGGAAGAGTGATAGGGGATGGGGTAACAATTTACCAGATACAAAAGGCATTCGCATATGCGGAAATCCCGTTGGAAGACAAGCAGACAGAAAAATATCAGCGGGAAAAGCTGTTAATCGCAGCCGGAGAAAAAGAAAAATGGAAACAGCACCCCGCCAATGAGAAGGTATGGAACCCGGCGGCAAAGGAGTTTTACATGAAATATGTGAAAGAAGATCCCCCCGACGGGGAGCCTGAGACAGAAGAAACCAAACCGGAATAAAAAAGAATAAGAGAAAGCAAAAGAAAAAAAGAAAAAAACAAAATAAAAACGTAAGAGGGCTTATCCGGTCTATTCCAGATAAGCCTTTTGCAGAAAGGAAAAGCCAGATCAGCACGCCCATCGTAACGTATCGTAAAGCAAAGCAGTAAGGGAAGAAGGATGTTGATAATGGCAGAGCAGGAACATGGCAGCGTAGTTTTATGGAAAAAGCATTGCTCAATGTAAAAGAATTTGCAGAGTATCTAGGCATCGGGCAGACCAAAGCAAGGGAACTTCTGCACGACTCGGGTTGCAATTTTACAGTGAAAATCGGAAACCGTTTATATGCTAACAAGTTATTAGTGGATAAATGGCTTACATCCATAAGCGGTAGTCGAAAATACAGGTGAAAAAAGGAGGTTGCTTTTCATGAGAACTTTGAGTATAATGAGTACAACATCAAAAGCGTCACCCTCGAAACAGAAATAAGAGAGGATGATTATAGATGGGAAAAGATTTAAAAGGTAAAGAGTTAGGAACAGGAATAAGACAGCGAAAAGATGGAAGATATGAAGCGAGAGCGCTTGTAAAAGGGATAGAAATTAATTTATACGGACTTAATCTGAAAGAATTAAAGAAAGACTTTGAACAGGCGAAGGAGCAGGCAAAGCAGAATGTTGATGTAAGATGGAATAACATCACACTGAATGAATGGTTTGAGGAATGGTTTACAAAGTACAAGGTTCCAGTTATTAAGGAAACCAGTATTTTCCCAATGAAAAGCAAGTATTATAATACGTTTGGAAAAATATTGGGCGATAAGAAAATTGTAGATATTCTGAACATTGACATTCAAGAAGCCATTAACACAATGCATCAGCAGGGGCGAGCGTCTTCCAGTATGAGAGAAGCACTTGGAAGGGTTAGAGAGTGTATGGAGTCGGCAAAGAGAAACAAAATCATAGCCGAAAATCCATGCTTTGAAATCTCAGTACCATGGGAGAATAAAAGTAAGGAAAGACGCTTTCTGACGAAAGAAGAGCAGACGTTATTTTTAAAAACTGTTGAAAATAATTGGTATAAGGAAATGCTCTATATCATGTTTCTGACGGGAATGCGAGTAGGAGAAGTTGGCGGGCTTCGTTGGGAAGACGTTGATTTCAAAAACAAGTGTATTCACATAACACATTCGCTATCGTGTAATTATGAGAAGGGTGTAAAGAAGCAAATATTAACGACACCAAAAACTCATAATTCATATCGTAAAATCCCGTTTATGGGAGAAGCGGAAGAAATGTTTTTAGCTCAGAAGAAAAAACAGGATATTTTGAAAAAAGAATTAGGCAGTCGTTATAGAGCGGTTGACGAATTTGCTGACGTTGTGTTTTGTACGACAATGGGATCTCCGGTATTAAGGTATCATGTGGAAAAAGAGTGTAAGAAAGTAGTAAAGGAAATTAATGAGGAAGAAGCATTTAATGCAGTAAGAGAAAACAGAAAGCCTGTTATATTCGAAAGCGTTTATCCTCATGCAATCCGACATACATTTTGCTCCAGATGCTTTGAAAAAGAAATGAATCCCAAAATTGTGCAGATGCTAATGGGACATCAGCACTATAGCACAACGATCGAAATTTATACGCATGTAACACAGATGAATTTCGATAAGGAAGTTCAGAAGTTTGGACATGCGGTATAGAATTTTGTACCCAACATTTTAGAAAAATACCCAAAAAGTAAAAGCGGGAGAGTGCTAGAGGGAAAAATAAGATTAAAATTGTACCCAGACATTAAATTTGGGTACACAGTGATCTTAAAAGCGCGCAAGTCTTTATTTACTGGGGAAAATTTTGAAAGTTAGCAGAACAGATGGAATTTCCAGTGCTGGGTGAATACCATGATAATCTGACACTGCAGGAAGCTGTAGCGTTATATGAGAAAATTCCATCCGAGAGAATGAATGGTGTGAAAGGTATAGGTTTTTGTCTGGAGGATGGAAGTATGTACGATGGGGAATATGAGCTGATGTCCGGAGACAAGATTTCCAAAGATCTGATAGACCTGGTTCCCTATTACAAAGACCATCCATTAGTACAAGGAGCCATTTCTGATTTGGAAGAGATCCTTTCTCAAAAGCAGCAGATGGCTGAAAAGGAGGTTGTGTCTGAAATATCTCAGGAGCAGCCAATAAAACAGGAGAAAACACCGGAAAAGGACAGTTCTACGTCCAAAGGAACAGGAAAAAAAGAATCTGTTCTGAAAGCACTAAGAGAGCGTCAAGCAAGGTTAATGGAACAGAATCAGGATAAAGATGAGCAGAAATCGAAAGGGCATAAGAAGGGAGAACAGGAGTTATGATGGTGAAGTTTGAGGAGAATGAATATTTAATTATGGCTATGTTCCAGATGGAGAACCGGCAACAGACTATGAGGGAAATCCGTTGTGCGGTTCCATTTCTGAGAGATGATGCAGAGATGCTTTCGCTTGTGAACAGTACACTTGCAAAAATGGAGAAGCTGTCTGATGAGGAGTTCGCCTTACTGGATTTGGAACCGTATAAACAGGAATCAGTGGAGAACGAATGATGGATATCAATCAATTTGCATTGTATCAACTAAAAGAAGTGCCGGAAAACCGGGACATACGTTTTCGCTCTTATAAAACATTGCAGGAAAATAAGATTCAGATTCGGTATGAAAACTATGAGCAGAAATATCTTGGGCGAATTCACCCGGACGATACACCGGAAAGTATAAAACAGAAGTTTCAGAAGCAGACACCCCGTTCTTTTAAAGGTCATTCTATTAGTGTCAGTGATGTGTTGGTTTTGAACAAGGAGGGGGTAATCACATCTTATTATGTGGAGAAGGATGGTTTCATTGTGATTGCCGGCTTTATCCGAAACGGTTCTTCCAGTGCTTTAATATCCTTTGATACCACAGATTTTCATATCGAAGGAAAAGAGGGAAGTTGGCTTGCCTTTGACAGTATCATCATAGACGGAAAAGAATTCTTCCTGATGGAGCATACTACTTATGGTTCTGACGCAGCATGGATCGTATTGGACGAAGATGGGAAACTGGTGGTGGACAATGTATATAATGGTTTTGACGAGACTGTCCAAAAGCAGATTAAAGAATATCTGAATCCAGTACAAAACATAACAGAGCCACAAAAACAGGAAAAGCCGCCTCTTGAAAACTGGCAGAAGTCTTATGAGAACGGAGAGTATCTGCGAAGTGCAGAGATAACGGAAGAACAGAATTATAACATGATTGATGGAAGAATGAATAATCTGCCATCAAAACCAAGAAAGATTGGTCAGCGCATTTCCGTGTTAGATCGGCTGCATTTGAAGCAGGCGGAAATAGCAAAGCGCAGTGGGAAGCCTATGCCACAGATGAATATGGCAGAGGATATGGAGCGTAGAAGAAAATAAAAAAGAGGAAGATGTTTGCTTTTTGATGGCGGCATCTTCCTTTTTCACTTTTATGATGTTAAACGGTAGCGGGTAATATTCTTCCAGTTGGGTGGAAAACCCATTTTATTCAGGAGTTCTTCGCTGTCTATATGGACAAGTTTTTTCGAAGTATGGTCAATCAGAGCAGCTAATTTTCTTTTGAAAACAAGAAAATCTTTACTCGGTATTAAATAACGAAAGGCGATGACAACAGCAAATAAATCATTTTTTCCGTATTGATACTGGATTCCGTTCATAGGTATTGACATTTTTCTATGCAAGGGAAGATCAGAAATATTATCTATTGTCCGGTATGTAAATAGCCGCTCGCCGTGGGCACATACATTTCTGAATTTTGTTAGGACAGATAAGAACTGTTCCATTTGTCGTTGGTTAATAATACCGAAATTTTTACATACTTTGGATTGCAGGGATTGTGGGAAAACCTTATACATTTTTGAAAGATTTCCGAAAGTAAGGACGTTAATCAGCACCCAAAGTGGTATGTTCCCATAGGTATTCCGGTAATAATTAATATAAACATAATCGGTTGTTGATGCAGCTCTCTGTAAAGTCGCAATTAATCGGCTAACAGTATTATGGTTTCGGCGGCTGTTGTTAAAATTGTTTGCATCCAGATAAGCGGATTGTGATTCCCCATATTGTTCCGAAAAATAGTAGGACATCAGTGAGCGAAGATGTCGCTCTATCTGCAGTAGATATTTGAAGAACAATTCTCGAAGTTCCGTATCGAATTCATAAAGAGAAACAATTTCATCAAAAGAAGTTCCATCTTTATATTTTTTGGTTAAGGGAATCCTGAATAAATGTTTATATCCGCCCATTAAAGGGAAATAGCCAATATGCTTCAGAACATCTTCGGCATACTGCTTGTCAGAAATAATGAGATGCTTTTCATCCTGGAGCCATTCAACTTGTTCTGAAAAAGTGGAAAATTTCTTCTGTGGTAACATACATTTCTCCTTAAAATAAAAGAGGGAGAGACCCGCAGGTTCTCCCCCGGTCACGGGCTTCGCAAGTTTCCGCAACACGATCACTGAGCTTAATATAGCAGAAACAGCGGTAGAAGTCAATATACTGAAAAATTTTCAGTCAGTTCTAGTCTCTGGAATCTGTATTCAGCTCAATCGTAGTGTATGTTGTAGATGTGTCTATTATGCATATATAGATAATCGTGAAGAGAGTTTGTGATTTAGTTAATATGTTGATTTTAATCCTTGGAGATAAAACTTGACGATGCTTGAATAAATTCCGATAATATTAGTAGCAGATTTGAAAACTTATGATTAAAGTGAAAACTTATTATTAGGAGTAGAGGGAATAACGATGGAAGTACCATACATTTTAATTTCAACGATTTGTCCTGAAAATGGAAAGAAAATAGATGAGTTTGATAAACATTCCAAATATATTGTTAATGTTTCTGCACCTACAGATTTGGCTGTGACACTTTTTGACTATGCAGAAAATTTTTTTGAAGCCGCACATACAATTACAGAATTTATATTATATGCAGAACATCCAGATATTGGAAAACTAGATACATACTTTTTTGCAATTGCTTTTTTATATAGACATTGTATGGAAGTAGGATTAAAAGCAATTGGATTTCAGTATATACAAGATGTAGAAGATCGAAAGAGATTTGTTAAAGATACACGTCATAATTTATCTGAAATATTAAATGTGATTGGGAACAAAAGCGATTCAATAAGACCTAATGAAGAAGTAGAATGGTTAAAAAAATATTTTGATGACTTATCAAAGATGGATAGGGAATCAGATTCATTTCGCTACCCATTTCATATTGTGTGGGAGCTAGACGAATGGGAATTGGAAGGAAAATTTGTAATCAAAAGAATTTTTAACGAACAAACACACATTGATTTGATAAAATTTGCAAATAAATTTGAGGCAGCTTATGAGATTATAAAAAAGTGGTATTATAAGGAAACGGATAATGCTGTCGAATGGAGAGGGTTAGAACCAATATTCATAGAAACCGGAGGATATTATTATGCGCAATCAGTTGTTGGTTATGAATATAGAAGGGCAGATTTTTACCCCTATACAAAAGCATATTTGGAAACAGCTAATTATTTGAAATGGTATATGAAGAAAGAAACTGATTTGGGAAATATGGATTGTAAGAATCGTCTTTTTCTTCCTATGTGTTATTTATATAGAAATTGTGTTGAGCTTAGCTTGAAAACAATTTGGTTTGAAGAAATAGGTGAAGATTTTCAAGTCAAGTGTAAACTTATGTTAGATAAAAAACATAGTATTGAAGGATTGTGGAAAAAGATTAAACCATATGTATTGGAATACAGTAAAGATACAGATCAACCAGAGTATATTGGTGTTATAGAAGATTATTGCATGCAAGTTCACAAAATCGATAGTGATGCAAATAAGTTTAGATATCCAATGGCAAATACGATGCAGGTATATTTTTCTCAAAATAAGAGATTCGACTTTATGCACATGGGAGATTTTTTTGAAGCATTAAACAATATTCTTGATGGAATTGATAGTGAATTTAATTATGTGAATGAAATGAAGGCGGAAATGGAAGCTGAATACTATTCAGAGTTGATGGCAGAGCAAAGTTATTATTGGTGATGTATATACATATTAATTTTTTTGGGTTGAAATATAAAATGATTGGAGAAGAGTATGCTTTCAGAAATACAGATAGAAGAAATATATGAGCTAATATCCTATAAACAAGAAGGGGCTTATTGGGATTTTAAAAAGGAATGGTATACGGAAGGAAAGTCGTCGGATTTACTGCATGATATTATATGTATGGCAAACAATATGAAAAACCGAGATGCTTACATCATAATTGGAATAGATGAGGAAAATGATTATAGAGTAAATGATTTGTCAGATGCAGAGAACAGAAAGTCTACACAAATGATTGTAGATTTTTTGAGAGAAAAAAAGTTTTCGGGTGGAATAAGACCGCAGGTCACGGTTGAACCTTTGCAAATGGAAGAAGGGGTTATAGATATTATTGTAATAAAAAATGGATACAATACACCTTATTTTTTAGAAGAAAAGTACAGGGATGTTAATGCCAACAATATATATACAAGAGTGTTTGATACAAATACACCTAAAAATAGATCAGCCGAGATATCCCACATAGAATATCTATGGAAAAAAAGATTTCGATTGTTAGAGTCTCCGCTTGAACGGGTATTTTATTATCTGTTAAATAAAGAGGAATGGTTAGAAGTGCTGGATGATAGTTCAATGACTCGTCAGTATTACAAATATTCTCCAGAATATATTATTGAGCATTGTAGTTGTGAGGATAGAGATGGGTATGAATATTATTTATTCAGTCAGATGGATAGCAGACCGGATTGGTATAATATTTATGTAAAATATCATCAAACTACATTGTTCTCAACTGGTGGTGTGGCATTAGACGGTGGAAGATATTTTACAAATGTACCATGCACAGATTTTTTGTTCGATGGTTGGATACAGGGAGGAAATGTTTACTTTAAGTATTTTGTAAAAGGGTCAAAGGAAATGATTCTTCATGATTTTTTCTTTGATTCTGACAGCCATGAGGCAGGGTATGCTAAAGCAAGATTTGAAGACTGCATATTGTTATTTTCATCTGAAGAGGAGAAAGCGAATTTTAAAGAGTATGCAATTTCAAAATGGTCAGATAGACAGAATTATTTGGAAGAGGTACGATTACCTTATATGGAATTGCCTGATACTTATCGGGAAGATGCTTTTGAAGAAGAATACGAAAATGCAATTATATTGAAGAAGATGTTGGATGAATATAGAACATACAATTAATTTGCGTTAGGCAAATAAGAGGTAATCTAATCTGGTAGATCACGTGCTTATTTGCCCGATAAAGGAGTCAAGAGAGTCTCTCTAAAGATACTATCTTATTTTAAGAAATATCTTGATTTTTTTGCTGTACTGCTCGCTGAAGAAGTTTTTCCCCTAAAATTAAATCCACGTTTGAGCAGACTGTTTTTAATTCATTCTGGTAGTTCCGTAGATTCTGGTAGGCTTCATACTGATTGCTTTTTAATGTGGTCAGTTTTTCTTTTTCAGTTTTCAAAAATTTCATGGAAGGAAGTTTACCATCTGCTGAGTGTTCTTTCAGAATACGACGAGCAGTTTCGTAAAGAGTAATTTCGGATTGGTGTTCCTGCCGGAATTGCTTTTTATTTTTAGATTTCAGAAAGTGTCCATAAACAGTTTTATTTGCCAGATATTGTCCGGTGTAATGAATCTGTTCATTGATTTCCTTTAGTTGCTGCTCTGTAGAACGGAGAGCTTTTCTCATTTCTGTAGTCTGTACCTGTGCTTCAGAAAAAGCTGCCTGCAGATCCTCTTGCGAGTCATATCCATGCTCTTGGATATAGGCAACAGTTTTTGCCATTTCCTGAAGATTTGTCAGTTTTATCCGTCGGGCATAAGCCTGATTTTGTTGTGTTTTTACGCATTGCTGCAGATCAATAACAAGGCGGAGGTCTGTTTTAATAAAGATAAATGGCTCAGGTAATGTCTCCTCGTTTGTGGATGATATGCCGGCTTTATTTGAGATGTTGCTATCGGGCAGGGGTTCATGTTCAACATTTTTTTGTGACAGATGTTTTTTGTTTTCTTCCAGTAATTTCAGAAGATATTTTCTTTCGTAATGTGTACCCAGTTTTTTCCCGGTAATCGGTTTGTTGCGTTCTGGATGAAGATAACTGAATCTGCCACGGCTGATTTTCAAAGTAATGTTAAATTTTTCTGAAAGCTGATTTTGAAATTCTTCCAGACTGCAGGAAGTAGCAGCGGATTCTTCAATCGCTGTCCTGAGAAAATCTTTTTGTGTCTGGTATTTGGTTTTTCGTGGTGTGATACCATCTGCCAGCATTTGCATATTGCGTTCATCCAGCTTTTTTTGTCCTCTTCGGTTTGCGTGATATTCCCGTTCTGTAACCTTCTTCTCTGCAGGTGTAAGTAAATCTACTTGATTCAAATGTTCACGCTGGCACATATCCATGACAGATTGTTTTAAGTGATTAAGATATTCTTTGCTCAAATGATGTTTGTAACCGGCACGGGAATCACAGGATCGTTCCATGAAGTCTCGTTGTTCTACATCAAATTTCCGTAAACTATTGATTATGATATGTACGTGAATGTTGCCGCTTTCATTATGACCATCCGTATGAGTGCAGACTAAAACCTGATGTCCGGGAAAATTCTTTTTTGCATATTCCAGTCCGAGCTTTTGTGCCAGTTCTCCTGTCAAAGCATTTTCTTCTGTATCTTTGGGATCGAAGCTGATAATGTAGTGATGCGATTTGATTTCATTATATTTTTCATTTTTGTGATATTGGGCATTCAGCTCTTTGCATTCCATATCAAAAGTAAAAGGATCACAGTTTATTCCGTCAAGATAGCATTCTTCACGGGGAATCAATTCTCCATTCTCATCAAGAATCGGTTTGTTGGTAAACTCGTTATGCTCGAACATAAGATAACGCTGTGCCTCTCCGTAATCTGCATTTTTACTTGCTATGTGTTTCAGAATTGCCATGAAAGTCCCCCGCCATTTTTAATACTTCATATTTCATTTCGTAAATTCTTGCAATACTTTGATTTATAGCATTACGCATTTCCTGTGAATGGATACCGCCGCTGTTGAAGTATCGAGCAATCTGATTCAAATTACTGCCGATTTTTCCAAACTCAGCAATCAGTTTTTTTAGTTCTGGCAGGTCTGCAACAATTTCATATTTTGCAATAATTGTTTTATTTAAAACCTGTTTACGGGCATATTCTGCCAATGGAAGATTTGCGTCTTTTGCCTTTGCGGCTACGATTTCATATTCCGTGTCCGTGAGACGGAGCATGATTTGATGATTGTGCAGTAGTTCTTTTTCTTTCTTAGGTCTTGCCATGTTGTTTATCCTTTCTGTTTTTTTGAATGCTTTTGGACATAATGGGATACTCGGAGATTATTTCCCGTGACAATGGTTTATTGTCACGCTGCGACTATTTTATTAGGAGCCGATTTTGCACATCAGTAGAATGTGCAGCAACCGAGGGTATATAATGGTCTCATAAATTAAGACACTTTTTCGGACAGATTTTAATGAATCTGAT
>OLVT01002222.1_pt1 | contig 13919 bp, 13 predicted proteins | sample 1673241 | NCBI WGS metagenome assembly OLVT01 (sample SAMEA3178936, study PRJEB25190) | human gut metagenome | biome: human gut; feature: human-associated habitat; material: faeces | place: Austria | collected 2013 | reverse complement strand
TGCGTTGCGTTCGCGCGGCACGCCGCGTATCGCCAACCGATTGCTACGCCGTGTACGCGACTGGGCCATCGTCCACGACCTGATCGTGGTGCGGCCGGACGACGTCAAGGAGGCGCTGGCCCTGTACCAGATCGACTCCGAAGGCCTCGACCGGCTGGACATCGCCGTGCTCAATGCCATCGTGCGCAACTTCAACGGTGGACCCGTGGGCCTGAACAATCTGGCGGCCATGTGTGCGAGCCGTATCTCGTGCGCGAAGGTTTTATGATTCGCACGCCCAAAGGCCGCGTGGCTACCGAGAAGGCATGGCAGCATTTGGGGATTACGCCCAAAGATGATGTCAGCAAGCTCTTCTAGACTTTCTCCTGTTTGCACACTTGGCGGCGTTTCGTCAATGTCGCTCGTTTGAAGGAGTTGTTTCGTGGAACAACAGTACATTATGCTCATCGTGATCGTCGTCGTGTTCGGCGGCATGATGTGGTGGCAGTCCAAGAAGGCCAAGCAGCAACAGCAGGAGAAGCAGGACTTCCGTCGCAACCTGCAGCCCGGCACCGAGGTCATCACCATCGGCCAGGTGATCGGCAAGGTCGTCGAAGTCGACGAGCAGTATGAGGAGATCGTCATCGACTCCGAAGGCTCCAAGCTGCGTTTCGGCTTCAACGCCATCGCCCGTGAGTACACCCGCCCGGCCTATGTGTCCGATGATGAGGTCGACGAGAACGGCAACCCGCTGCCCGACGAAGACACCGAGGCTCCGGCTAACGATGAGGCTGGTCAGGTTCCGATCGAGGCGTCCGTCGTGTCCGAGGAAGACACCGCTGACGAGACCGGTGACGACAACGAAACCAAGACGAAGTAAGCTGTTCGATTCGGTAGCACCATCCGCGTATCGCATCGCAAAGGCATAAAAGGGGCGAGCACTATGGCACAGTCGGACATCACCATCGACGCATTGAGCAAGGTAGGGCAACAGGACGCCGAATATCTGGTGTCCTTGGTGCGTTCCGTACCGGGGTTTCCCAAGGAAGGCATCATCTTCCGTGATATTACCACCGTGCTCGGTGACGCAGACGGCTTCCATCTGGCGGTGGACGAGATGACTGCGCTGCTGGACGGAGTGGAGTTTGACGCGATCGCCGGTCTGGAATCCCGCGGATTCCTGTTCGGTGCACCGATGGCGTATAATCTGCATAAGGCATTCATTCCGATCCGCAAGCAGGGCAAGCTGCCGCGTGCAACGTCCCGCATGTCCTACGAGCTGGAGTACGGCATGGAGACCATCGAGGTACACCGCGATGACATCAAGCCGGGGATGAAGATCGTCGTTGTCGATGACCTGATCGCTACCGGCGGTACGCTTGAGGCGGCTGTCCACCTGTTGGAGCAGCTCGGCGCAAAGGTCGTCAAGGTTGTCTGCCTGCTGGAGCTCAAGGGTCTGCACGGACGCGACCGCATCAAAACCTGTCCGGCGGAGACGGTTGTCGCTTACGAGGGGAAGTAAGCAAGGGCAATACCGCATAATTGAACAAGAGTGATTTGCAAGTGAATTTTGCGGTGTTGCCCAAGACATTTCACAGTAATCAAGGCGAAAGCCTGAAAATTAAAAAGGGGGTTATTCGATGTTTGAACGTGTATTCAAGCTATCGGAACACAAAACCACAGTCAAGACCGAGGTCATGGCCGGTATCACTACCTTTATGACCATGGCGTACATCCTTGCCGTAAACCCGAGCGTACTCGGCTCCACCGGTATGGATACCACCGCGGTATTGCTGGCAACCGCCCTGGCATCCTGCCTGGGCACGCTGTGCATGGCGTTTATGGCAAACCTACCGTTCGCGCTCTCTGCCGGCATGGGTCTGAACGCCTTCATGGCGTACACCGTTGTTGCAGGCTATGGCTACAGCTGGCAGGTTGCGCTGCTGGCCGTATTCATTGAGGGCCTGCTCTTCATCGTCCTGTCGCTGACCAATGTGCGTGAGGCCATCTTCAATGCCATTCCGCTGACGCTCAAAAAGGGCGTTTCGGTTGGTATCGGTCTGTTCATTGCCTTCATCGGTCTGCAGAACTCCGGTCTGTGCGTAGACTCCGCTACGCTGGTCGGCATCATCAGCTTCCCGGAGAATTTCCACACCGCAGGCATCTGCGCACTGCTGACCCTGATCGGTCTGTTCTTCACCGCAGTATTCTATACCCGCAAGATGAAGGGCGCTATCCTGTACGGCATCCTGCTGACCTGGATCCTCGGCATGCTCTGTCAGGTGACCGGCCTTTACGTTCCGACGCCGGACGCAGGCTTCTATTCCCTGTTCCCGAGCTGGGGCATGACCGACTTCTCCAAGCTGGGTCTGACCTTCGGCCAGTGCTTCAACGTGGATTTCAGCGCGGTCGGCATCGTAAACTTTATCGTTGTCATCTTCTCGTTCCTGTTCGTCGATATTTTCGATACTCTGGGCACGCTGATCGGTGTTGCCACCAAGGCGAAGATGCTCGATAAGGACGGCAAGCTGCCGGGCATCAAGCCCGCTCTGCTGGCAGACTCGATTGCAACCTCCGCAGGTGCAATTCTGGGTACTTCCACCACCACCACCTTTGTTGAGTCCGCATCCGGCGTTGCAGTCGGCGGCCGTACCGGCCTGACCGCTCTGGTTACCGGCATCCTGTTCCTTGTATCCACGCTGTTTGCGCCGATCTTCACTGCCATCCCGTCCTTCGCAACCGCTCCGGCGCTGATCATGGTCGGCTTCCTGATGGTAGGCACCGTAACCGAGATCAACTTCGATCTGGACAACCTGACCGAGTCCATCCCGGCTTATCTCGCCATCATCGCTATGCCGCTGTTCTACAGCATCTCCGAGGGTATCTCTATGGGCGTTATCTCCTACGTTCTGCTGAATGTTGCAGCCGGCAAGGGCAAGAAGGTTGCTCCGCTGATGTACGTTCTGGCAGTACTGTTCGTACTCAAGTACATCTTCCTCTAATTAAGAAATCGTAAAGATTGAAGAAGGCTGCCGAAGCTCGCTTCGGCAGCCTTTTTTTGTGGCATGAAAATCATGGTAAATATCAGAGAAAATAAGCGAAAACAGCGGGGATTGCAGTTGAACGGTGTCGATACTTGACAGAAAACGTAGGAATTTGTAAAATATAAAATGACTAAATTGGGGCAGTATACCCGTTCATCTTGTATCCAAAGGGAAGGAGGCAGCGAATATGACACAGCAGCGCAAAAAGTGCGGAAAAGGCGGCTTTACTCTTGTAGAGCTGGTGGTTACGCTGGTCATTCTGAGCATTCTGTTTGCCATCGCTGTACCGAGCCTTCTGGGGTATATCCATCTGTCGCAGTTCCGAAAGAATGAATCGTACGCTAAGACTATGTATCTGTCGGCAGAATCCGAGCTGACCTACCTTCGTACCGGCGGTGAATGGGAGTCATTCTGCAGCAAGGTGAAGAAGGAAGGCGCGCTGAATCAGTCGTTTGATGAGTCGGATGAGGACCGGAAAAAGCTGGTCGGTCGTATTTACGGCATTCGTCTGGATGCAGGCGAATACGCAGAAGGCGAGCTGTCGGGTGACGGTGCGCTCGTCGGTGCGCTTCTTTCGCAGGATACCTACGATAAAAGTGTGCTGAATGCTGCAATCTGCATCGAAATCGATGTGGAAAGCGGTCAGGTTTATTCGGTTTTCTACGGCACAAACTGCAAGGGACTGTACTACGGATCGAATGAGGACAGCAAACCGGCGGATATGACACGACCCTGCCGGTTACGATGGAGGACATGATCCACCACAGCGCCTGTGTCGTGCGCGCGTGTGAGAACACCATGGTCATCATGGATATGCCGTTTATGAGCTATCAGGCGTCGGTTTCCGAAGCCGTGCACAACGCAGGCCGGATGATGAAGGAGGCGCGCGGACACGCGGTCAAGCTGGAGGGCGGCGCAGCCGTTGCCGAGCAGATTCGCGCCATTACGGATTCTGGCATTCCGGTGCAGGCACATATCGGCATGACGCCGCAGAGCGTCAACGTGTTCGGCGGCTTTAAGGTACAGGGCAAGGGCGAGGATGCGGCAAAGCGGCTGCTCGAGGATGCCTTCACCGTACAGGAGGCCGGTGCATTTTCGGTCGTGCTCGAGTGCGTACCGCCCAGGCTGGCGGCGCTCATCTCGAAAAAGCTCACCATCCCGACCATCGGCATCGGCGCGGGCGCAGGCTGTGACGGACAGGTGCTGGTCTATCAGGACATGCTCGGCATGAACATGGACTTCACGCCCAAGTTCGCCAAGCAGTTCGACAATATCGGTGAGCGCATGGTGGATGCGTTCCGCACTTACATGAACGAGGTGCAGAACGGCACGTTCCCGACCGAAAAGCAGAGCTTTGTCAAGTCTGACTGCAGCGATGAATATCTCGCCAAACTCGACGCAGAGAAGTTGTTTTCATAACCATTGCACACCGACTGAACGGTCTTTTGGTTGCTATGCTGCGTTGTTTTTCCTTGTAATCCGTCAGGATTGCTGCGAAAAAACGCCTTGCCTATCAACAAAAATCCTCGTTCATTCGGCGCACCCCAGCTATGAAAACAACTTCTAATTTTGAGAGAAACAGGAGTATATACAATGAAAATCGCAACAACCATCGCAGAAGTACGCGCACAGGTGCGCGAGTGGAAACAGCAGGGTCTGACCGTCGGTCTGGTGCCGACCATGGGCTATCTGCATGAAGGACACGCCAGTCTGGTCAAAACGTCCGTGCAGCAGTGCGACCGCACGGTAGCGTCCGTGTTCCTCAATCCGACCCAGTTCGGTTCGGGTGAGGATCTGGAGACCTATCCGCGTGATTTCGAGCACGACTGTGCGCTGCTGACCGAGTGCGGCTGTGACATGGTGTTCCATCCAGAGGTGTCCGAGATGTATCCGGACGGCTTTGCCACCTTTGTTGAGGTGCAGTCCGAAATGCCGCGTCAGCTGTGCGGCAAGACCCGTCCGATTCATTTCCGCGGCGTGTGCACGGTCGTTTCCAAGCTGTTCAACATCGTAACGCCGGATAAGGCGTTCTTCGGTCAGAAGGACGCACAGCAGCTTGCCATCATCCGCCGCATGGTGCTCGACCTGTCCATGGGCATTGAGATCGTCGGCTGCCCGATCATCCGTGAGGCAGACGGTCTGGCGAAGTCCTCGCGCAATACCTATCTGAGCGCAGAGGAGCGCAAGGCGGCGCTCGTGCTGTCGCGCGCTGTAAAGCTCGGCCAGGAGCTGGTCCGGAACGGCGAGAAAAACGCGGATGCAATCGTCAATGCCATGCGTGCGCTTATCGAGCAGGAGCCGCTCGCGCGTATTGATTACGTCTCCGCAGTGGACGGCCTGACCATGCTGCCGGTGCATGAGATCAACGGCGGCGAACTGATCGCTATGGCGGTCTATATCGGCAAAACGCGCCTGATCGACAACTTTTCGGTGGAGGGCTAAGTCATGACAGTACAGATGCTCAAAGGTAAAATCCACCGTGCAACGGTCAAGCAGGCCGAGCTGAACTACGTCGGCTCGATCACGGTTGATGCCGATTTGCTGGATGCGGCCGGCATTTACGAATACGAGAAGGTTGCCATCGTGGATATTGAGAACGGCAGCCGCTTTGAGACCTATACCATCGCCGGTGAGCGCGGCAGCGGCATGATCTGCCTGAACGGCGCGGCGGCGCGCTGTGTCAGCGTGGGCGATAAGGTTATTCTGATGGCGTACGCGCAGCTGACGCCGGAGGAGGTCAGGAACGGCTATGCTCCGCAGGTCGTGTTCGTGGATGAGGAAAATAAGATCGTCCGCACCACCACCTATGAGAAGCATGGTCTGCTCAAGGATATGGCGTAATGAAAAAGGAGAACCCGGGTGGGTTCTCCTTTTTCATTGGTACAGAGCTGAGGATTAGAGTGAAGAGAGGTAAGGTGAAACGCAGGCACAAGAAAATATTCGCAGGTGCCGTCTATCACAGCGACACTGTTGCGTCGCGCCTGCGGAGAGTAAACCGTATATGTAGCAGCAGGGTAGGCGAGAACTGCGTAGAGGTAGAGAAATGGGCGCACACTGTGCGCCCCTACGGAAGAAAAAATCCTTTGCCGTTTCTCTTTTCGAAGCGGTCGCCGGTCTCTGGTCTGCGCCAGACCATCAAATAAAAGGAAACTGGAGTCCCAAGAGGATAGTACTCATCTAATCCACGCACGGCGTGGGAACAAGGTTTAGTGGCCGACGGGCAAACCTTGATGTCTATCCTTTGGGAACCCCAGCTAAGGGTTAGCACCCATTCCTTATGCGTAAGTAAGCAGATTAACCCTGAACCGACTCCATCTCCGCCGCAGAGGACTTGTCTGCGTTCTCCCGGAACAGCAGACCGAAAATGCGGCGCACCAGCGGACCGGCTGCAAAGAACTGCCACAGCAGCGCCATCGGGAAGTTCATAACGGTGGTCTGTACCCAGATTGCAAAGAACTGTGCGTTATGGCTGTCTTTGAACAGCAGGGTGGCAAAGAAGCTCATGCACGGGCACATCAGCCATACGGATGCAGCCGAGATGGCAAGCATAATGCTGGTCTGGCTGGCTTCGCGCGGATTGACAAGGCGGAATGCAACCTTCATCGCCAGCTTGCCGACAAACACCAGCTCGAGCAGAATTGCGATAACAGTCATGATCGGCCACTCGTGGAATACCGCGAGGAATACCCAGTTCTGCATGGAACCGGTGTTCAGCACAATGTTGTACGCTACCATGCCGTATACCATGACAGAAGCCATGATAATGGTGTAAATAACGTCCTGAAATTTGTTTTTTGGCATTTTGTTTTCTCCTTTTTGTATATGTGAAATATTTTTTGATAACGAATAGAAATGCAGCTGAACGCAAAAAAATAGGACGAAGTAAACTTTCGTCTACTTCGTCCTATGGACTACTTCAACTACCATTAATTATAGGTATCATACCATATTTTATGGGCGTTCGTCAAGACTAACTTTGTTATTGACAAGACTGTTCCCTGGGTGTATACTGTGTCTGTAAATGAGACCCCCCTCCATCGGGGGAGGGGGTGAAGATAGGAGATGCGATATGAAACAACGGTTTCGGGTGGGCGGCATGAGCTGCGCGGCCTGCTCCGCCCATGTGGAGAAAAGCGTTTCGGCGGTGCCGGGTGTCAGCGGCGTGCAGGTAAATCTGCTCGCCGGCAGCATGGCGGTCGAGTACGACGAAAATGCGTGCGACGCACAGACGATTGTAAAGGCGGTCGAGTCCGGCGGCTACACGGCTGCGGTGGACGATGGCAGGCAGACATCGGCTCCGGCGCAAAGCCCGCAGGCGGACGAGGCGCTGAAGGAAATGAAGACCCGTATTATCGTTTCGGCGATTTTCATGCTTGTCCTGATGTACTTCTCAATGGGTGAGATGGTCGGGCTGCCGCTTCCGTCCTATGCGGCAGGCATGGACGGCATGTTCAATCTGGCGCTCACGGAGCTGATCCTCACGCTGCCGATTGTCATTATCAATCGCAAATATTATATCAACGGCTTCAAAACGCTGCTGCACCGTGCCCCGACGATGGACGCGCTCATCGCCGTTGGCTCGGGTGCGGCGCTTGTGTACGGCATTTATGCGCTGATTCAAATCGCGCTCGCGCCCACGCCTGAGGCAGCCCACAGCTTTATGCACGACCTGTATTTTGAATCCGCAGGCATGATTTTGACGCTGGTAACGCTCGGCAAGTTCTTTGAAGCGCGTGCCAAGCGCAAGACCGGCGAAGCTATTGCGGCACTGATGGACCTGCGTCCGCAGACCGCCGAGGTTATCCGTGGCGGTCAGACCATGCAGCTGCCGATTGAGCAGGTACAGGTTGGCGACCTCGTTATCGTGCGCGGCGGTCAGTCCGTGCCGGTTGACGGCGAGATTACCGAGGGCAGCGCCTATCTGGACGAAAGCGCCATCACCGGCGAGAGCATGCCGGTCGAAAAGCATGTCGGCGATACCGTAATCGGCGCAACCGTATCCAAGAGCGGCTATGTTGTTATGAAGGCATTGCGTGTCGGCGACGATACGACCTTGAGCCAGATTATCCGTCTGGTAGAGGAGGCAGGCGCGTCCAAGGCGCCAATCGCCAAGCTGGCGGATAAGGTGGCAGGCGTGTTTGTGCCGGTCGTTATGGGTATTGCGCTCGTGACTGCAATCATCTGGCTGCTGGCCGGCGAAACGCCGAGCTTTGCGCTCACACGCGCGATTTCGGTGCTGGTTATCTCGTGCCCGTGTGCACTGGGACTGGCTACGCCGGTCGCTATCATGGTAGGCACAGGTGTCGGTGCAAAAAACGGCGTGCTGTTCCAGTCGGCAGAGGCGCTCGAGAATCTGCACAACGTAAACGCGGTCATCATGGACAAGACCGGTACCGTAACCGAAGGACGTCCGGTCGTAACCGACGTAGAATCCTTCGGCGTGGAGTCCGGTGACCTGCTCTCGCTGGCTCTGTCGCTCGAGAGCCGCAGCGACCATCCGCTGGCGGATGCTGTCGTGCGTTACGCCCGCGAAAATCACGCGCAGGAGCGCACTGTCACCGATTTCGAGATGGTAGAGGGACAGGGTATTCGCGCAACTGTGGACGGCGTGCCGTGCTTTGCGGGCAACCGCCGGATGCTGCTGGCAAACGGCCTCGCGCTGTCCGGCTCGATGCAGAAGCTGGGTGACGAGTTCGCCGCAGCAGGCAAAACGCCGCTGTTCTTTGCGGCAAACCGTCAGATTGTCGGTATTTTTGCGGTCGCTGATGTGCTCAAGCCGACCAGTAAGGCGACAGTCGAAGCACTGCGCAGTATGCACATTGACGTAACGCTGCTCACCGGCGACAACCAGAAAACCGCGCAGTCCATCGCGTCCGAGCTGGGCGTGACCGATGTGATCGCTGAGGTGCTCCCGCAGGACAAGGAGCGTATCGTGCGCGAGAAGCAGGGCAAGGGCCGCAAGGTTGCCATGATTGGCGACGGCATCAACGATGCACCGGCGCTTGCGCGTGCCGATGTCGGCATTGCGATTGGCGCGGGCACGGATGTGGCTATCTCGTCTGCGGACGTTGTGCTGATGAAGAGCGATTTGATGGATGCGGTGGATGCCATCCGCCTGTCGCGCCAGACCATGCGCAACATTCGCCAGAACCTGTTCTGGGCGTTCTTCTATAACTGCATCGGTATTCCGATTGCGGCGGGTTTGCTGTGGGTACCGTTCGGCATCAAGCTCAGTCCGATGATTGGCGCGGCGGCAATGAGCCTGTCGTCCGTCTGCGTGGTCTCAAACGCGCTGCGCCTGCGCTTTTTCAGCGCAACACCGAGAAAAACGGCGGGGACGCCTGCTGTTTTGCCCGTAAGCGGCGAAAAGCCGCTTACGGCACATAAAAAGGAGGAAAATGTTATGGAAAAGACAATCAAGGTTGAGGGCATGATGTGTCAGCACTGCGTGGCACACGTCAAAAAGGCGCTCGAGGGTGCAGCAGCCGGCTGTAATGTTTCGGTCGATCTGGATGCAGGCAAGGCAGTCGTTTCGGGCAAAACGCTGCCGGAGAATGCTGTTCTGACCGCAGCCGTCACCGAGGCGGGCTATAAGGTGGTTGACATCAAATGATGGCAGATCGTAAAAAGGTCGAGCCGCTGCTCAGGACCGCGCGCGGGCAGATCGACGGCGTGCTCAAAATGATCGAGGACAACCGCTACTGCATGGATATTATGATGCAGCTGCAGGCGGTTGAATCGCTGGTGCATAAGGCGCAGAGAGAGGTTCTTCGCGGACACCTTTCCGGCTGCGTGCAGGATGCGTTTGAGACCGGAGATCAGAACGAACGCGAGCAGAAGATTGCAGAAATCATCAAGCTGCTGGATAAAGCGTAAGCGGAAGGACGTGCCCAAAGGCACGTCCTTCTTTTGTCTGAAAATTGAAAATTTGTGTAAGTTCATACAGTTCGCACAAAAATCACAAATGAATTTTGTTCAAAAATCTGGAAAATAAAAGGAAACATTTCTGCTGACTATGCTATAATTTATGTGTAGCAGGAATTACCTGCTGCGCGGATGAACCAATCAGATTCCATGTGCCCGGAACCACCGGTTCATTCAGCTTAGACAACTTGATCTGTGCATCATGCGCCAAGGGCGTGTCTGTACAGAAAAAGGCACAGCCGGTGAAAGCCGGTGTCGCAAAGCCATGGGTCTACCCGGAGTAATTACTCCGTAGGACAGCCGGTTGCCGAACAGCAGAATTCACGCCTCCTTTGCGTCTGTATGCACGCAGAGGAGGTTTTTTGCATGAAAAAGAGAAATAACCGTTTTCTTGCCGGTACCCTCGCCGGATTGATGATGCTGACCATGCTGCCTGTTACCGCGCTTGCGGCGCAGGAAGGTGCGGACGGCGATGCTGCATCCGACACCTCGAATAATATTGTAAACGTGGTAAGCGACGGTAAAAACGGTCAGCAGGATGTGAATATAAATATTGCGGCAAACGGCGGCAACGAGAATGCACAGAAATCCGCTGACGACAGCAGCGGCGGCAACGAGAATGCACAGAAATCCGCTGACGATAGAAGCGGTGATACCGAGAATGTACAGAAATCCGCTGACGACAGAAGCGGTGATACCGAGAATGTACAGAAATCCGCTGACGACAGCAGCGGTGAGTCGGCTCCGACTCCGGCGGCAGAACCGTTTGTTGCGAAGATTGGTACTCAGACGTATGAAACTCTGGAAGAAGCTATCAGCGTTGCAAAGAACGGCGATACGATTGAAGTTGGTCAGGATATTACCATTGAAAAAGGCGGTCTTGCCTTCGTAGAAAAAGGTGCTCTGACAATTAAGGGTGTTGGAGACTCCAAGCCGACGATTACAATGCAAGATCTGGGCATGTACTTTAACGAGACAAATGTGACATTCCAGAATGTTAAGATTGTTGAAGATGATGTCATTGATAGTCCGATTCGCAGTGGTGCTACGGCAAACCTTGCGGATGACAGTACATTGACATTAGATAATGCAGCACTGGTTTTGAACGGACCGAATAACAATACAGGCGGTCATGGATTGTATTTGTATCAGAAGAGCAATCTTTATGTAACAAACGGCTCTACGGTTACTATTTCTGGTTTTAATAAATCCACTGGAGAGGAATCTGGAGCAAGTGGTATTTATGCAGATAACTCTGAATATAAGAAACAACCGAATCGAGATATTCAGGTTACGGGAAATTCCGCCATCACTATCACTGACTGTGACTGGCATGGTATGACTGTCAATCCGATCAATATTTTAATTGATGATAACTCTAAGATTGATATTTCTAAGTGTGGAAACAAAAACTATGGTGGCGGTCTTGGCTGCTATTATGGCAAAGTAACAGTTTCTAACAGTTCTGCGCTTATCACTGACAACAATATAGGCAGTGGTTGGGGCGTTTTTGCAAACGGTCTGAAGGTTGATGCCACTTCTTCGCTCAGTGCGTGCAACAACAAGGGCTGCGGTGCAGCCTTGGCTTCTAAAAGTAAGATTGAATCTGGTGCAACCGTAACTCTGAATGAGAATGAGAAAGATGGCTTGCGCGTTTACACCGGCTCTAATTACTGGTACGGTGATGTAACGATTGAAGAAGGTGCAAATTTCACAGCTTGTGAAAATAAGGATAATGGCATTGAAATCCTTCCAGAAGGCATTCTGGATATGCAGGATGGCACGGTGACACTCAATCATAGCAGCAGCTACGGCGGTGGTTTGTACAATCGCGGCGGCACTGCTAAGATTGGCGGCAAGGCTGAAATCTACAATAACCATGCAGATATTGCAGGTGACGATATTTATAGTAACAGCTTTAATAAAAATAAGGTTACCTACAATCCTTCGCTCACCTTTGCACCTGTCGGTGACGGCTGGATTCTGGATGACTGCAAAGAAGAGCACCCGATCGTAGGCTGGTATCACGACGGCAAGGAAAAGCGCTGGAACGGCGATGGTGTAGACACTGAGTATTACGCCGATGAGTACGAAGTCAAGGCAGAGGCTATTTCTGATGCACTGGCTCTCAAGGCTGCACACGGTCAGCTCTGCAGCGTAACCTACGAAGTAACCGGCGACATTCCGTCTGATGCAGGCGCAGTTCCGGCAGCAGCCAAGGTTAAGAAGGGCGGCAGCTACACCGTAGCACCGGTACAGACTACCTCGCAGAGCCGCTACACGTTCAGCGGCTGGCGAATCAACGGCGTTGGCGATGTTGTAACCGAGATCAAGGACATTCAGCAGGATGTCAAGCTGATCGGCGTATGGACCCGTAGATCGTCCGGCGGTGGCGGCGGCAGCAGCAAACCGACTGTTGACATTCCGGATGATGTACCGACCGGTCTGAACGGTGACGATCACTTTGCGTACATTGTCGGCTACCCGAACGGCAACGTCGAGCCGAACGGCAACATCACCCGCGCAGAAGTGGCAACCATCTTCTTCCGTCTGCTGACCGAGAAAGTCCGCACCGCAAATTCTACCCAGTCCAACAGCCTGTCCGATGTGACGCGCGGTCAGTGGTTTAACCATGCTGTCTCCACGCTGTCCTCGATGGGCATTGTAAAGGGTCATAACGATGGCACGTTCGCGCCGAATGCGCCGATTACCCGTGCGGAATTTGCCGCAATCGCCGCTCGCTTCGACGATAAGAACACGGATACGTCCTCGAAGTTCACGGATATTGCATCTCACTGGGCAAAGAATGAGATCGGTATCGCCGCAAACAAGGGCTGGATCAATGGCTATCCGGATGGTACGTTCCGTCCGAACCAGTATATCACCCGCGCAGAAGCTATGACGCTTGTCAACCGCGTACTCAACCGTCTGCCCGAGAACAGCAGCGATCTGCTCGACAGCATGATCAAGTGGCCGGATAATTCCGATGCTTCCGCATGGTACTATCTCGCTGTGCAGGAGGCTACCAACAGCCACGCATACTCGGATAAGAGCAAGGACGATAAGTACGAGAAGTGGACCACCATCCGCGACGCTCGTGACTGGACCGAGCTTGAAAAGTAAATTATTCGTTTCGGTAAACCGCGAACCACAGATGATATAGCAAGTATCGTTTTACCGGGCACAGCAGAGGCAGGAAAAATTGCTTTTCCTGCCTCTGCATTTTTTGTTTGGGATGGGATAGGGGCGTGGGCGGTCAATGGCACGCCCCTACGGTTTCGCGTGTGCCGGTCGTTTGATACGGTGCGCCGAGGTCGTACCCCAGGGCACCTTCTCTTGCCTTTCGGGCAATTCACCTTGTGTCGCGCCTGCGGAGAGAAAACCTCATGTGTAGCAGCAAGGAATCTGGCATTGCATAGAGGTAAAGAAATGGGCGGACACATTGATCCGCTCCTACGGTAGTAAAAATCCTCTGCCGTTCCTTTATAGTCTCAGTTCTCTGATAGGCAGACGCTAAGAGGAAACGGGGAGATTCATAAGAGGGGTGGAAACCTTGGTGTCCACCCCTCTTATGCGCCCGCGCGGCGTCAGCGCACGTTTCCTGCGCTCCGCAGAGCGCAACTCCTCGATGAGGTTCAGCGAAAAACTCTCTGCCCGGAAAGGGCGTATTGCTAACGCAACGTGTACCCCAGCCAATCGGTGCTTCTAAAGAAAAAGAAAAAGCACTTACTTTCGTAAGTGCTTGATGGTGGAAGTTACAGGGCTCGAACCTGTGACCCTCTGCCGGTTGGCAGATGACGAACCCAGCTGCAATAGAGAAAAAGCACTTACTTTCGTAAGTGCTTGATGGTGGAAGTTACAGGGCTCGAACCTGTGACCCTCTGCCGGTTGGCAGATGACGAACCCAGCTGCAATAGAGAAAAAGCACTTACTTTCGTAAGTGCTTGATGGTGGAAGTTACAGGGCTCGAAC
>OLVT01002221.1_pt1 | contig 13920 bp, 13 predicted proteins | sample 1673241 | NCBI WGS metagenome assembly OLVT01 (sample SAMEA3178936, study PRJEB25190) | human gut metagenome | biome: human gut; feature: human-associated habitat; material: faeces | place: Austria | collected 2013 | reverse complement strand
TTGAGCGTAAGCTCTGATGTTTCATAACTTAATATGGTGGGTATGGCGAAGTTGGTTATCGCGCCAGATTGTGGCTCTGGAGGCCCAGGGTTCGAATCCCTGTACTCACCCGATTGGAGGTCCGGTTCGGAAAGAACCGGACTTATTTGCATCCTGCAAAAGGTCTTGCCAAGAGGAAAAATCTATGGTATGATTATCAGGCGCTGAAAAGTGCAGAAAATTCATGGGCCATCGCCAAGCGGTAAGGCACAGGACTTTGACTCCTGCAGTCGCCAGTTCGAATCTGGCTGGCCCAGTTTTGAGAATGAGAGAAGGCTTGCAAAATCGTGGATTTTGCAGGCTTTTTTGGATTAAATTGAAAAAGATGAATGAAATATTGGTAATGAAGGTAGGAAAGGAATGGCTGTGGTATGGAAAGTTTGAACTTTACAATTAAAATTTGGTTGGATATAATGATTTATATTACACATCCAAACAGAATATTGACTCACTAATCTTAGGAAAAATTTCTAACCCAAAAGACTGATGGAGGTAAAGCAAATGGAAAACAAGAATGCGGTGGAATTGTTTCAAATGAAGGTGGCGCATGTGGGGATGAATGCAGAGAATGAAGCGCAGGCGATGAGCTGGGCAAAAGAGTTTTTTGAGTTCCTGGGTTTGAAAACCAGAGAAACACCAAATTCTGTTTTTAGCGGAGAACTGGTAGAGATTATGAAAGAAAATGGCCGGGGAGAGAAAGGCCATATAGGTTTTTCGGTTAATAACTGTGAAGAGGCGCTGGCATATTTTGAAACAAGGGGAATTCACTCCATTGAAGAAACCAAAAAATTCGATTCCCAGGGGAAATGTTATTTTGCCTACCTGGACCGGGAAATCGGGGGTTTTGCAATCCATCTGATACAGCAGTAAGCCCTCTGCGGAAGTACGCCTGGAACGGTGAGACAAAAGCTGAATTGTCATGATTTCTTCTTGGACGGTTTGGCTTTTTTCTTTTTTGCAGTTGGAGTCGGTTTTTGGGGCTCCTCAACCAGAATGCGGTTTAAGCGGACGTCCTCCAGATAAGCCATCAGCGCCGGGTCCACGTTGTCAAAGAGACGGTTCTTCTGGCTGGGAATCCGCTCCAGATGCTGGGTATGTATCTCCTGGTTGGTCTCGGAAATCTCCTTAAACAGATCCCTGGCGGACAGCCGCATGGCTCCTTTTCCCAGAATGATGACCTGCTCCAAACGGTCCGAAGTGGCCACTGCCACCTGATAACGGCGGCCAATCTGCTGGGTGACTTTCTCAATGTACTGGTCGGCGGTTTCCGCCTCCTTGGTAAAGATAACGTGAATGTTGTGATATTGAAGGACCTCGCCGGGATTCCCCTTGACTTTGTAGCCGTCGAATACCAGGATGACCTGACATTTTTTATACCCCTGGTAGTTGCAGAGAATATCTTGGAGCTTGGTTCGGGCGCTGTCCAGATTGACATCCGCCAGCTCCTTTAATTCCGGCCAGGCAAATATGATATTGTAGCCGTCCACCAGGAGGTATTCGCAGGTCATGACATAAAAAGTCCTTTCGCTTAGTTTCTTAGGTTATTTTAAGGGGATGGAAAGGGAATGTCAAGCTGTACGGGGACTGGCTTATTAGTTTTTCGGCCGGAGAAAACCGACCGGCTTCTGTCTATTCTCCTGTTTTCTCCCCATCCCACTCCTGATACCACTGACGGACGGTCTCGGGGGATTCCTCCAGAAGACTGGCAGTATCCTGGATTAAAAAGCCCCGGTTGTACATATTTCGGGCGGCCCGGTAGGCCTTGTTGTGAACTCCGCTTATATGGCCTTCATTCCACTTTTTATCCATCATCTTCTGCAAAGCCTCGTTTACATCTGCGTACATGATTGATTCCTCCTTATCTGAATCGGGGTGGATGTAGCTCTTTAAATTTCCGGCGTTCCCCAGGACGGCCATGGCCTGTACGGTTTCCATGCTGATTTTGGAAAAGAGAGCCTGATTTTGACGGACAAATTGTTCCAGCTGTTCATCATCCTTCTGGTACCGGACAAATCCCAGCAGGGCCTTCAGCTCTCCATGGTAATCCTGTAAATTCTCCATGCGCCCTACGTCCAGCAGGTTGATTCGGTAGTCGTTAATCTTATCTTTATATTCCATCAATTCCTCCCGAATGTCAAGGATTTCGTGAAGGGATAATGGAGCCGTCCAGGGCTTTGTTCCCCAGTAAACGACAATGCTCAGAATAGGAGTCAGGCGGTCCTGGTTGGAAAAGCCGCTGAGCTATTCCAAACCGGTTAAGTCCTTGGCCTTTTTGTGGCGCCGGGCGATTTCACTGCGCTGGTTTTCATAGCGGAGCGCATCGTAGAGAAGCTGACGCAGAGGCATCAGGAGGTGAAGGTCTGATTGATTTTCAATTCCTAGGATTAAAACCAGAAGATGGTCGTCATAGATTTTCAGAATATCCCGGTATTTTTCCAGGAATGAAAGATTCGAGAAAGCGGACTCCGGCAGCTGCAAATACCGGATGCTTACCATTAGAGTATCACAGGAAGGGGGATGTTACAAGAACAAAATAAAAACCACCAAAAAACCTGCTGAAATTTTTCCTCAATCCCCCGCCATATTTCTGAAATATGAATAAAAAGGCGGAAAAGTGAAAAATTTCACTTGACTTTCCCGCCTAAATCCGCTATTTTAAAAAATAATTTACAGCGCATCTTTTTAAAAGCTGCGCTGCCAACAGCAAAGAAGGAGACTCTTGCCTGAGAAATGCGACAGGAAGGGGGCGTCACCGACTGAGAGCGCCGCCATACAGGACTGGGCGAAGGGAACACTCCGGAGCTGGTATGCTGAAATGACCAGTAGGCATATCCGTTGCACACGTTACGTGCAGAGAGTGGGGATTCCTTCTGCCTCTTAAAAAGGAGCGGAGAATCTCAATGCGGGTGGTACCGCGGGAAATCGTCATGATTCAGTCCCGTCCCGGAATGCAACTGTGCATTCCGAGGGCGGGACTTTTTTCGTCTTCGGAATGTACCTCAACCATTCTGTATGAAAGAGAGGGAACCTTTATGAAAATGATTGATGGAGCAGAAAAGACCGCACGCCTGGCAATCCAGGAAGGACTGAGCCAGGAGCTTGAGGGAAAGGACATCTGCCTGAACGGAATGATTCACGTCATCCGCGACATGGGCGATGTGGTGTTTGTGGTTTTGAGAAGAGCTTCCGGCCTGGTTCAGTGCGTGTATGAGAAGGAACAGAGCGCCCTGGATGACAAATCCTGGAAAGAGGAATCAGCGGTGGAGGTGAAGGGAACGGTGAGAAAAGAAGACCGAGCTCCGGGCGGATATGAAGTGCGCTTAAAGGAACTGCGGATTCTGTCAACTCCGGCAAGCCCCATGCCCCTTCCAATCAACAAGTGGAAGATGAACACCTCCCTGGAAGCAAAACTGGCGGTCCGCCCCGTATCCCTGCGGAATATGAGAGAACGGGCCAAATTCAAGATTCAAGAAGGGATTGTCCGGGGCTTTCGGGACTATCTCCACAGCCAGGGATTTACGGAAATCCACACCCCGAAAATTGTGGCCAGGGGAGCAGAGGGCGGCTCCAATGTGTTTAAGCTGGACTATTTTGGAAAGAAGGCGGAGCTGGCCCAGAGCCCGCAGTTTTACAAGCAGACCATGGTAGGGGTATACGACCGGGTCTTTGAGGCGGCCCCCGTATTCCGTGCGGAGAAGCACAACACCACCCGCCATTTAAACGAATACACCAGCCTGGATTTTGAGATGGCCTACATCGACAGCTTCGAGGACGTGATGAACATGGAAACCGGGATGCTCCGGTATGTAATGGAGCTTCTGGGAAGGGAGTACCAGAAGGAGCTGAAGCTTCTGGGCGTCACCCTTCCCGATGTGAGCCGGATTCCGGCGGTCCGGTTTGACGAGGCGAAGAAACTGGTATCGGAAAAATACAACCGGAAAATCCGCGCGCCCTACGACCTGGAGCCGGAGGAGGAGCTTTTGATCGGCAGGTATTTTAAGGAAGAATACGACAGCGATTTTGTGTTCGTCACCCATTATCCCTCGAAAAAGCGTCCATTTTACGCCATGGAGGACCCGGCGGACTCCCATTACACCTTAAGCTTTGACCTGCTGTTTAAGGGCCTGGAGGTAACTACCGGCGGACAGAGAATCCACGATTATCAGATGATGATGGATAAGCTGGCGGCCCGGAACATGGACCCGGCGGAGCTGGAATCCTACCTGATGATTTTCCGCTGCGGCATGCCGCCTCACGGGGGCCTGGGAATCGGCCTGGAGCGTCTGACCATGCGGCTTTTGGGAGAGCAGAATGTGCGGGAAACGGCCATGTTCCCCAGAGATGTAACGCGGCTTGAGCCATAATCGGGAAAGGAGCGGGAGAGAAATGGCAGAGAGAATCACGGACGAAACCATGGAATATGTAGAGATACTGGCAAAACTGGAGCTGACCGAGGAGGAACGTGCGCAGGCAAAGGCGGACATGAGCCGGATGCTGGATTACATCGACCAGTTAAATGAGCTGGACACCAGCGGCGTGGAGCCCATGACCCATATTTTCCCGGTGAACAATGTATTCCGGGAGGATGAAGAGAAAGATGAGTGGAGCCGGGAAGAGATTCTGGAAAACGCACCGAAGCAGAAGGACGGATTTTTCCAGGTTCCCAAGACCGTAGAATAGGAGGGCGCGAAGATGAGTTTACTGGATTTAACAGCCCTGGAGTTGGGAGCAGCCATCAAAAAGGGCGAAACCACGGCGGTGGAGGCGGTGGAATGCTGCTTTGCCCGGATGAAAGAAATGGAGCCTGAGGTCCACGCCTTCATCAACCTGGATGAGGAGCGGGCCATGGACCAGGCGAAAAAGGTTCAGAAGGAGATTGAGGAGGGAAAGCTTGCGGGGCCCCTGGCCGGCGTTCCGGTGGCGGTGAAGGACAATATCTGCACCAAGGGCCTTGCCACCACCTGCGGCTCCCGGATGCTGGAGCATTTCGTACCCCCCTATGACGCATTTGCGGCCCGGAAGCTGAAGGAAGCCGGAATGGTAATCCTGGGAAAGGCCAATATGGATGAGTTTGCCATGGGAAGCACCACGGAAACCTCCTGGTACGGGGTGACCAGAAATCCCAGAAATACGCAGCATGTTCCGGGTGGCTCCTCCGGCGGCTCCTGCGCGGCAGTGGCGGCAGGGGAGTGCTTTGCGGCCCTTGGCTCCGACACCGGCGGCTCCATCCGCCAGCCCAGCTCCTTCTGCGGCGTGACGGGAATCAAGCCCACCTACGGAACCGTTTCCCGCCAGGGACTGGTGGCCTACGGCTCCTCCCTGGACCAGATTGGCCCCATTGGAAAGGATGTGGCGGACTGCGCCGCTCTTCTGCAGGTGATTGCCGACCACGACCCGGCAGACAGCACCAGCCTTGAGCGGGAGCCCTGGGATTTCTCGGAAAGCTTAAAAGGCGATGGAGCAGGCCTGCGTGTTGGCCTTCCCAGAGATTACTTTGGGGAAGGGCTGGATGAGAATGTGCGCCGGGCTGTTTTGCAGGTGGCGGAAAACCTGAAGGAGCAGGGCGCTGCTGTGGAGGAGTTTGACCTGGGACTGGTGCCCTACGCCATTCCCGCCTACTACGTCATCGCTTCAGCGGAGGCCAGCTCCAACCTTTCCCGGTTTGACGGAGTGAAATACGGATTCCGCGCCGAGGGGGCGGAAGGCCTTCACGATATGTACAAGAAAACCAGGTCCCAGGGCTTTGGGCCGGAGGTGAAACGGCGGATTATGCTGGGCTCCTTCGTCTTAAGCTCCGGATACTACGATGCTTACTATTTAAAGGCCCTCCGCACCAAGGCTTTGATTAAACAGGCCTTTGACAAGGCTTTTGAGCGCTATGATGTGATTCTGGCCCCGGCGGCTCCAACTACGGCGCCCAAACTGGGAGAATCCCTTCAGGACCCCTTAAAAATGTATCTGGGGGACATTTACACGGTATCGGTGAACCTGGCCGGCCTGCCGGCCATCTGCCTGCCCTGCGGAGCGGATAAAGAGGGACTGCCCATCGGCGTACAGATGATTGCGGATTGTTTTGGAGAAAATAAGATGATACAGGCGGCCAGAGCCTGGGAGAAGGGAGGCAGATTCTGATGAGCAAGCAGTATGAAACCGTAATCGGTCTGGAGGTTCATGTGGAGCTGGCTACCAGGACGAAGATTTTCTGCTCCTGTTCCACCCGTTTCGGCGGAGCGCCCAATACCCACACCTGCCCGGTCTGCACCGGAATGCCGGGTTCCTTGCCGGTTTTAAACCGGAAGGTGGTGGAGTACGCTATGGCGGTGGGTCTGGCGGCCAACTGCCAGATTAACCAGCTGTGCAAATTTGATAGGAAAAACTATTTTTACCCCGATAACCCTCAGAACTACCAGATTTCCCAGCTGTATCTGCCCATCTGCCACGACGGCTGGGTGGAGATTGAGACCGCCCAGGGGCAGAAAAAGAAGATCGGGATTCACGAGATTCACATGGAGGAGGACGCGGGAAAACTGATCCATGACGAGTGGGAGGACTGTTCCCTGGTGGACTACAACCGCAGCGGTGTGCCGCTGATCGAGATTGTGTCGGAACCGGATATGAGAAGCGCGGAGGAGGTCATCGCTTATCTGGAGAAGCTGAGGCTGATGATTCAGTATCTGGGCGCTTCCGACTGCAAGCTCCAGGAGGGCTCCATGCGGGCGGATGTCAACCTGTCCGTCCGGGAGGCCGGTTCTTCGGAATTCGGTACCAGGACGGAGATGAAGAACCTGAACTCCTTTAAGGCCATCGCCAGGGCCATCGAGGGGGAGCGGCAGCGCCAGATCGAGCTTTTGGAGGATGGAAAGGCTGTTATCCAGGAAACCAGGCGCTGGGATGATAATAAGGAAAGCTCCAAGCCCATGCGCTCCAAGGAGGACGCCAAGGATTACCGGTATTTCCCGGACCCGGATCTGCCGCCTGTGGTCATCAGCGACCAGTGGATTGAAAAGGTGCGGTCGGCCCAGCCGGAGCTGCGGGATGAAAAGATGGAGCGCTATCAGAATGAGTACGGCCTTCCCGCTTACGACGCCTCCATTTTGACGGAGAGCAAGGCCATGGCGGATTTGTTTGAGGAGACGGTGAAGCTGTGCAAAAAGCCCAAGGAGGCTTCCAACTGGCTGATGGTGGAGGCCATGCGCCTCTTAAAGGAGAAGGCCATGGAGCCGGAGGAGATGGGACTGTCTGCGGCCTCCCTGGCAGCGCTGATTGACATGGTGGAATCCAAGGAAATCAACCGGACCATCGCGAAGACCGTATTTCAGGAAATGTTCGACCAGGATCTGGATCCAAGGCAGTATGTAAAGGAGCACGGTCTTGGAATGGTAGCCGACGACGGGGCACTGAGAAAAGCCATCGAGCAGGTGATGGAAGAAAATCCCCAGTCCGTGGCCGATTATAAGAGCGGAAAGACAAAGGCCATGGGCTATCTGGTGGGCCAGACCATGAAGGCTATGAAAGGAAAAGCGGACCCGGCCAGCGTCAGCAGCATGGTAAAAGAAATGCTGGAGCAAATGTAAGGTATTGACGAGACGCCCGGATGGTGATATGCTATGTAACGAGTGTAAATTTAGCAAAGACAAATGTGTGTCAGGCAAATACAAACCGAAAAATGAGGAGGATAATATTCATGAAGCCATATGCTGAAATGACCAGAGAGGAGCTCCTTGCCCTCCGCAAGGAGCTGAAGGCCCAGTATCGGGAGATGCAGTCCAAGGATTTGAGGCTGGATATGTCCCGCGGAAAGCCTTCTGTGGAGCAGCTGGATTTATCCATGGGAATGATGGATGTGCTGAGCAGCGACGATGACCTGACCTGCGAGGACGGAACAGACTGCCGCAATTACGGCGGACTGACGGGAATCGATGAGGCTAAGGAACTTTTAGGGGATATGATGGAAGTCAACCCCAACAACATTATTATTTATGGAAACTCCAGTCTGAATGTGATGTACGACACCGTGTCCCGCTCCATGACCCACGGCGTGATGGGCAATACCCCCTGGTGCAAGCTGGATAAGGTAAAATTCTTGTGTCCCGTTCCCGGCTATGACCGGCATTTTGCCATTACCGAGTATTTTGGCATCGACATGATTAACGTACCTATGTCGGAAGATGGACCGGATATGGACATGGTGGAGGAGTTGGTGGCTTCCGACGACACCATTAAGGGAATCTGGTGTGTACCCAAGTATTCCAATCCCCAGGGCTACTCCTACTCCGATGAGACGGTCCGCCGCTTTGCCAGGTTAAAGCCGGCTGCCCCGGATTTTCGGATTTACTGGGACAATGCCTACGGCGTTCACCACCTTTACGACCATGACCAGGACCACCTGATTGAGATTCTGGCGGAGTGCAAACGGGCCGGAAATCCGGACTTGGTTTACAAGTTCGCCTCCACTTCCAAAATCAGTTTCCCTGGTTCCGGAATCGCCGCCATTGCGGCTTCCCGCAACAATCTGGAGGATATTGAGCGCCAGCTGAAAAACCAGACCATCGGACACGACAAGGTGAACCAGCTGCGCCATGTGCGTTTCTTCAAGGACATCCACGGTATGGTGGAGCACATGAGAAAGCACGCCGATATCATCCGCCCCAAGTTTGAGGCAGTGGAGGAGATTCTGGAGCGGGAGCTGGGCGGACTGGAGATTGGAACCTGGACCAAGCCCAAGGGCGGCTATTTCATTTCCTTTGACTCCCTGGAAGGCTGCGCTAAGGATATTGTGGCCAGATGCAAGAAGGCGGGAGTCGTGATGACAGGAGCAGGCGCCACCTACCCCTACGGAAAGGACCCCCATGACAGCAACATCCGCATCGCCCCCACTTATCCGCCGTTGGGTGACTTAATTACCGCTACGGAGCTCTTCGCCCTGTGCGTGAAGCTGACCAGTGCGGAAAAGCTTTTAAAAACGATGGAATAACTGGGAAAATCATATAAGGGTAAAAGGAAGCGGTTCTTCCAATACTGATAAGGAGCAGGCTGTGCCATTTGGACGCCTGCTCCTTGTTACGAGCACTTAGCGCCTTATCTTTAGGCGCTTACGAAGAAGAGGTGTATTGGAAGATGAAACAGGAGAAAAAGCGGCAGCCCTTTCGGGGAAAATATGATGGCTTCACCCTTTTTCTTGTGCCGGGACTGACCTTGTGTCTGGCCTCCCTGGAGAATTGGTTTGGAACCAATCTGTCGGTGGTGTGCAATACCGGAGGGCTGCGGCTGGGCTTTGCCTTATGGGGAATTCTGTCGGGGATTTATTATATGCGGTATACCTTTTATCTGTTTCGTCTGGGTAATTACCGGGAGGGAGCGGGAAGAGGTTTGGTTTTTACGGCAGGAGGTTTTCTGATTGCGGCGGTTTTGATTCCGTATGAGCCGGATTTAAAACCTCAGGCAGCAATTCTTCACGTGGCTTTGGCCTTCTTGGCTCCCGTGCTTTTAGCCGGTGCGCTGACCTTGTTTCTTCGTTTTATCAGCCGCTGCAGCAGGAAGCGGTTTCGAAAAGCCTGGCAGATCATGTGGTATTTGGAGGGGGGTGCGCTGGCCGTGTTTTTGACGGCCGGTTTTATCAACAGCTTTCTGGAGCTGTATGTGGTGACAGGGCTGTGCGGCTATCTGCGGTATCTGGAGCGCCTGCTTCGGAGGGGGATTTCTCCATCACGAAGTTGGTGAGGAGGATGCCCTTCCGCTCCACCTGTTGCTCTCGTTTCACCTGGTAGCCCCGCTTCTCAAAGAACGGGCGGGCGGTGATGGAGGCGTGGGTGGTCAGGGCGCCGGGGACGGCTGCTTCCAGAAGGCCGCAGAGGGCGGAAGCAATCCCCATTTTCTGATAATCGGCGTGGACGTAGAGGCGGTCCAGATAACCGCTTTCGTCTATGTCCCCAAAGCCCGCGATACGCCCGTCTTTTATGGCCACCAGGCTGTAGTGAGCCAGCAGGGAACGGTTCCAGGCCTCCAAATCCGGATGGCCGTCCGCCCAGGCGTCCAGCTGCGCTTCTGTGTAATCTCTGGCGTTGACGGTGTGGACGGTTCGGTAAAAAAGCCGGGTAATCTCCAGGCAGTCGTCGGGCCGGTATTCTCTGATTGTAATATCATCTATAGTTGCCGGGGCCTCCTGCTCCGGCAGCAGAAGCTCAAAAGCTCTGTAGTTGGTCCAGCCAGTATCTTCATAGTACATGGGAACCGTGCCTACATATTGGAACCCCACTGCTCGGTATGCCCGTTCGGCGGGAATATTTCCCTCCAGAACGTCCAGACGGATGGTGGGGATTTTCTGCTCTTTAGCGAAAGCGATGACGAACCGGGCCATTTCCCTGGCGATTCCTCTCCCGGAAAAACGGGGGTCTACTCCCAGAGCGTGGATGACCAGAAGCTGGGAGTTTGGAGGATTGACCGACCATTTCAGCGCCCGGTATCCTTCATTATATTCGTGATTGACAATCATACAGGAAACGATTTGCCCCTCCAGCCAGCCGCAGTACAGCTGGCCTTTTTTAATGGAATCCAGCAGGTAGTCATAGGCAGGATAGATGCCCTTCTCCCAGCCGGGGTGAAAGGGACTGTTCTCCATGGAGTCGATGAGGGAATCGTAGAAATCTTTGACAGCCTCATATTCTGCCCGTTTTGCGGCTCTAATGTTCAGCATATGGCGGCCTCCTTTATTCATAGTGCTTGCTTATGGTAGTTTAACACATTGCCCGGTATTTTTCTACGGTGGAAAATTTTTCATATTTTTAAGAAACCATCCATAGTTCCAACACAGAATGGTCACAAAATCCCGGTATGCTGAAACACAGCAAGGACATCCGATGTGAAAACGAGAGTAAAAACATACTTAATGAACAAGCTTAACGCCGGTTTTTGCTCTCATTTTCCCGCCGTCCTGAATTGTTGTGCGGAAAATAACGAAAGAGAGTATGGACAGAGGATGACAAACGAGCAGTATTATGAACTGATTAAGCCCTACGAAGACGCCAGCCGGATGCTGTTGGGGAGGTTGGAGCTGTTGAACCGAAATCTGTATGCCAGCCGGCTGGAATACAGGCCTATTCACAATATTCAGAGCCGGATTAAGGAGAAGAAAAGCATCGAGGACAAGCTGCATCGGCTGGGCCATAGGGACGGGGTGCTGAATGCAAGGGATTATCTCCAGGATATTGCGGGGATCCGAATGATCTGTTATTTTGTGGATGATATCTACAATATGGTGGCTGTCTTGAAAAAACAGTCAGACTTGGTAATTATGAAGGAGAAGGACTATATCGCCTTCCCGAAACCCAACGGATACCGAAGCTATCATATTGTGGTGGGAATGCCGGTGTACTGCCTGGACACCATGGAATATTTTCCTGTGGAGGTGCAGTTCCGAACGATGTCTATGGACTTCTGGGCCAGTATGGAACACAGAATTTGCTATAAGAAAAGTCAGGAGCATCGGGAAATTTTGGAGCAGGAATTCCAAAATACGCCGGAGTTTTGCAGGAAATAGAGGAGCAGTTTGAAAAGTACAGCGATGTCAGCAGAAAGCGTTGACTTTTTAAGGAGGCCATTATAAAATTGCTGTGAGTTATCATATGAGCTGCGCTGCGAGAAATTCTCTCAGCAAAGGGATACAATCAAACAGGGACGCTGACCGAAAGAAGATTCTGAAGGGAAGAAACATGAAAAAGCATGAGCGGGGAAAGAACGGAAAACCAGCTTATGCAGGCGTGATATCGGCAGACTTCTTTTCGGAAGCCTGCCTTTTTGTCGTATCAAAAACTTTAAAGGATGAGAGCTTTAATTGAAAACAGGAGGAGTAAATGGGACAAATGGAGACAAGGATTGCCGTAATCGGCATTATCGTGGAGGATAAGGATAAGGCGGACCAGGTGAACGCCCTGCTCCACCAGTATGGGAAATTCATCATTGGCCGAATGGGACTGCCCTACGAGAAGAAGCAGGTAAATATTATCAGTGTGGTGCTGGACGCCCCGTCGGATATCATCAGCGCCCTGTCGGGAAAGCTGGGAAAACTGCCGGGGGTCAGTTCCAAGGCCCTTTACACCAAGGCCGGTGAGGGGGCCCAGGGATGAGCGGCAAAGAGAGGGAGGAGATGGGAAGAAAACTTCTGGATGTTCTGGAGGAACGGCACAGCCTGAGCCGGGGGGAGTGGCGTTTCTTGCTGGAAAACCGCGGCGGAGAGCTGTCCGGAGAGGTGTTTTCAAGAGCTGCGGCCCTTCGGGACCGGATTTATGGAAAAAAAGTTTTTGTGCGGGGACTGATTGAATTTACGAACTACTGCCGGTGCGACTGCCGCTACTGCGGCATTCGCAGAAGCAACAAAAATGTCAGCCGCTACCGCTTGACCCCGGATCAGATTATGAACTGCTGCAAAGCCGGATATGAACTGGGGTTTCGCACTTTCGTGCTCCAGGGCGGGGAGGATCCCTATTTTACGGACCAGCGCATGGCGGAGCTGATTCGAACCATCAAAGGAGAATTTCCCGACTGCGCTCTGACCTTGTCCATCGGGGAACGGTCCAGGGAGAGCTACGCCGCCTTCCGCCAGGCAGGAGCGGACCGATATCTGCTGCGCCATGAGACAGCCAATGAGGAACATTACCGGCTGCTTCATCCCGAGGAGCAGACACTGAAAAATCGGATGGAATGTCTGAAAAACTTGAAGGAACTGGGCTATCAGACGGGGGCCGGCTGCATGGTGGGCTCTCCGGGACAGACGGTGGAATGTCTTATTGATGATTTGGAATACCTGACAGAGCTTCAGCCGGAAATGGTTGGCATAGGTCCTTTCATTCCCCACCACGATACGCCCTTTCGCGGCTGTCCATCCGGCAGTGTGGAGCTGACCTTGTATCTGCTGGGACTGGTACGTCTCCTTCTTCCCTCAGTGCTGCTGCCGGCCACCACGGCCCTGGGAACCGCGGCGGAGGGAGGACGGGAACTAGGGGTTAAGGCCGGCGCCAATGTGGTGATGCCCAACCTGTCCCCTGAGAATGTGCGGGAGAAATACCTCCTTTACGACAATAAAATTCACACAGGCAGAGAAGCGGCCGAATGTCTGGAAGATCTGAAGCAGTCCATGGCGGCCATTGGCTACGAGGTTGTTGTGGATAGGGGGGATTTTATCCCCTGCTAAGATGAGCCGGCCTGAAGAGATCTATTTTGACGGGAAAGAAAGCCTGACCCGGAAATGAAAGGAAGGATAGAAAATGTATAACCCAAAAGCAAACCACGCAGAGGATTTTATCAACCACGAAGAGATCCTGGAAACCCTGGAGTATGCGGAGAAAAATAAGCATAACCGCCAGCTGGTTGACGAAATTTTAAACAAAGCCCGGCTGAGAAAGGGACTGAGCCACCGGGAGGCGGCGGTGCTTTTAGACTGCGATCTGGAGGACAAGAATCAGGAGATTTACGCCCTGGCGGAGCAGATTAAAAAGGACTTTTACGGCAACCGCATTGTTATGTTCGCCCCCCTTTACCTGTCCAACTACTGCGTAAACGGCTGCGTTTACTGCCCCTACCACGCGAAGAACAAGCACATCGCCAGAAAGAAACTGACCCAGGAGGAAATCCGCAGGGAGGTGATCGCGCTCCAGGATATGGGGCACAAGCGTCTTGCCCTGGAGACAGGGGAGGACCCGGTGAACAACCCCATCGAGTATGTTCTGGAGAGCATCCGGACCATCTACGGCATCAAGCACAAGAACGGGGCCATCCGCCGGGTAAATGTCAACATTGCGGCTACCACCGTGGAGAACTACCGGAAGTTAAAAGAGGCGGGAATCGGGACCTATATTCTGTTTCAGGAGACCTATCACAAGGAGAGCT
>OLVT01002216.1_pt1 | contig 13941 bp, 8 predicted proteins | sample 1673241 | NCBI WGS metagenome assembly OLVT01 (sample SAMEA3178936, study PRJEB25190) | human gut metagenome | biome: human gut; feature: human-associated habitat; material: faeces | place: Austria | collected 2013 | reverse complement strand
CGCACACGGTAGGCGGCAGCACCATGGGGATGGTGAAGATGGCGTCGAAGATGCTCTTCGCACGCGAGCTGAGGTTCAGGCAGAAATACGCCGCCAACAAACCCAGGATGACGATGAACACGATGGCGATGCCCGTGGTGCGCAGGCTCACCCACAAAGGGCTCCAATCCAGGTTCTGCAGGAACTCGCCTGCCGCGGCCAAGCCCGTGGGCTTGGCGACGATGCTCACCTGGTCGGCGGGCGCGATAACGCCGAAGTCGGCGAACGAGGGCTTGGCATAGTTCGCGTTCTCGCTGTCGGTGATGTCGCTGCCGTCCACCCCGATGGCCAGCACGTAAGCCTTTCCCGAGATCTCCTGGTCGAACATCAGGCGCACAGCGCCCAGGTCATAGGTTTGCTGCGTGGTGAAATACCATGTGGAAATGCCGCTCAAGGGCACCGAACCCGACGACTGGCCCACATCGAGCGCGCAGAACAGCTGCTTGAGCTGCGTTTGCGTCTGCGCATCCTCGAAATCAAGGGATAGTTGCTCGGCCATGGCAGGCGGGATATAGGCCACCACCTGATCGTTCACCGCGACCAGCTGCGCCGCCTGCCCGACCCCTTGGCCGATAAGGTACGCATAGCCGCGATACTCGCCGTCGATGCTGCGGTTGGAGCCTTTCTGAGCGCGCGAGAAATCGCTTATCGCAAAACTGCTGCCCTCAAGCGCTGCCGCGTCGCCTTCCTTGGACACCTGCACCGCCGACGTGTCCACATCGCCTGCGGTTTGCGCATCGGCATCCGAAGAGGCAGCTGCCGGCTTCGCGCTTACCGCGGGCGTATCCACATCGCCCAGCGCGTCGTCGGCAAGCGCCGCGGCCGGCACGCACAGCGCCAGCGCCGCCGTAACAGCAAGGCTTGCGATAAGCCTTTTCGCACGTTTTCCCTGTTTCGTCATATATCCCGTCCTTGGACGCGGTAAGGGGATGGGGCCGAATCGTCCCCATCCCCTTGCTTCGTTCGCTTATCTGCTATGCGGTTCCAAGCGCGGCGCTTACGCCAGCTCGAAGCCCCACTTCTGCCAGATCTCCTGGGCCTTGTCGCTGCTCAGGCACCAATCCAGGAACTCCTGGGTGGCAGCGGCGTTCTTGCTCTCGGAGGTGACGGCGCCAGGGTACACGATGTTCTTGTGCGTGTTGGCCGGCACGGTGCCGACGATCTGCACGCCGCCGAAGCGGTACACGTCGGAGGTGTACACGAAGGCGACGTCGACATCGCCGGACTGGGCATGCTTGCACACGTTGCCCACGGAGGTGTCGGTGACCACCTTATGGCCGGCATCGACGAAGGCCTGGTAGCTGCCGCCCTTGCCGGAGATATCCTTGCCGGTCTTGCCCTCATCGGCAGCGGCGGGGGTGTACACGCCTACCGTGGACAGGGACTGGGCGGCATAGTTGCCGGCGGGCACGGAGTCGTCGCCCACGCAGATGGAGTACTTGCCGGCGGCGATGTCGTCAAGGGTGACGTCCTTGATGTCGGCGCCTTCCTTGGAGACCATGACCAGGTCGTTCTTGAACATGTCGACGCGGGTGGAGGAGTCGACGTAGCCCTTCTCAACGGCGGTGTCCATGGAGCTCTTCGAGGCGCTGATCAGTAGATCGGCGTAGGAGCCGGCGCCCAGCATCTCGTTAAGCTCGCCGGATGCCTTGTACTGCGTGTCGGCGAAGGACACGTTGTCATGGCCGTCGGCGACGTAGGCAGCCTGGACCTCTTCCATTGCCTTGGACAGGGAGTTGGCCGCGAATACCTGCAACTCGACCTGCTCCTTGTTGTTGTCGGCGGACTGTTCGGCGGCAGAATCGTTCTTCTGCTCGGCGGAGCCGCCGTTGGACGAGCAGCCGGTCAGAGCGAAGGCGCCCACCATCGCGAACGCGCATACGGCCGCGACCACGATGCGAAGTTGCTTCTTCATGTCTTCCCTTTCTTTTGCGATGAGATTACCCCTTTGTACGCAACGGCGAACAATTCGTTGCTGGTTGGTATATTATTCTCACCCTTGTATGTTAGTCAATCGACAATAATCCATTTTCGTGAATTATTCCGTTTTCGAAACATTCCAAAACGTGAATCGCGAAAAAAAATACCGGCATCCCACGATAGGACGCCGGTATTGATGGAGTCGCATGTCGAATACGGGGCCTCGCACGCATCGGAAGCGCGCCGCACACGATAAGGCTTGCGAAAGGCCAGGTCACGCTCCCGAAGCCGCCGGCAGCGTCACCACCACGTTGTTGAGCCCCACCGTATTCTGGTACTCCACCTCTCGCACGCCTTGGCGAAGCATCCGGATACCCACCGCCGAGCAGGGATCGGCAGCGGAAAGGTCCAGGTCCATCGGATTGAACGCCGCGCCGTTGTCGCGCATGCGCAGCACCAGCGTGCCGTCGCGCTTCAAGATGAGCTTCACGTCGATGGCCGGGTGCTTCGTTTTGGCAAAGCCGTGCTCGACCGCATTGGCGGCCATCTCCTCCACCGCCAGCGGCACCAGGTAGGAACGGCGCCCGTCGATGCCCTGCGCCTCGCACCACGTCGCCACCTGCTGCGAGCACGCCGCGACCGACGCGATATCGGGATCGCAGGAAAAGGCCCGCCAGGCCCGCCAATCCTGCTGGAAGGTCTCGGGCAGGTACATCATCTTGTCGAGCAAGGTCACCTCGTCGACAACGGCGCCGCCCAACGCGACACCGTCGCAATCACCGGCCATCGCAGCCGCGGGCGCCTCGTTGGCAACGACCTCGGCCGCACCCGCTACAGCGCGTTTCGCGCCCTTGCGCTTCCACAGTACGCTGGCCACGACCAGCTGCAACGCCAGCGTGACGACCTCGCCCACCAGAAACGACGTCCACACCGCCATCGCGCCCAAAAACCATACCGTCCCCAACGCGAACAACACGGCGAACAGGCCCGACTGCCCCACGGCGATGGCGCTTGCAGCGCGCACGTTGCCCGTGCCCTGATAGTAGTTCACGAACAGCTGGTTAATCAGGTCGATGGGCACGCACAGGATGAACGCCCGCACGGCGACCACGCCGAACGCCTCGGCGTCGCCCTCAAGGCCGAACAGCCCCACGACCTGGGGCGCGAACGCGAACACCACCGCGCACAAAGCGCACGACAGCACCAGCCCCATGCGCATGCCCGTTCGCAGCGTCGCCTTCAGCGCCCCGCGGTCCTCTTCGCCGAAGAAGATGCCGCACAGAAGGGTGGCCGTCTGCCCCACGCCGATGGTCACCGACGACGCGAACGAGTTCACCGACGACAGCATGGACAAGGCCGCGACCGCGCCGGCGCTCGCCACCGTCAGCAGCAGCCAGTTGAACGTGAACGTGCGCACCATGACGGTGGCGCGGGTAAGCGAATCGGGCAAGCCCGTCTTCAGCACGCCGGCAAGCTGCCCCACATGCGGCATGGGATTCACCAGATGCAGCGTGTTGCCCTTGCTGAGAAAATGCGTGCAGCAGATGCCCACGGCAACGCAATACGCCAGCGCCGTTGCCAGGCCCATACCGCGAAGCCCCAGGTCGAACACGCAAACCGCCACCAGATTGAATACCACGTCGCACACGCTCATGCCGACGATGGCCACGATGCCCAGCTGAGGCGCGTTGTCCAGGCGCGTGAACCCCATGAGCAGCTGCAGCAGCACGATGGCGAACGCGCCAGAGCAGATGCCGCTCAAATACGCCGCAGTGTCGGCGTGCAGCTCCCCCGATGCGGCGCCGAGCATGGTTGCCAACGCGTCGGCGCCGGCCACTCCGCCCGCCGACAGCGCCGCGCCCACCGCAAGCGCCGCGGCAAGCGATACGCTGAACAGCACGTTCACCCGATCGGCGTCGCGGTTGCCCAGCGCCCGGGCGCACAAGGCCACCGCGCCCGTTTCAAGGATGCCGGCGCACCCCGAGAACAGCATGAACACGGAAAGCGACATGCCGATGGCCGCCACCGCGCCCGACCCCAGCAAGTTACCGGCGATCACGTTGTCGATCATCATGCCGAGCGTTGCCGACAAGGTGATGAGGATGGACATGGCCAGATACTTGCCGAACGTCCGCTTGATCAGCTCGCTGTTCTCGGTTTGCGCCCCCATGGCTCCCTACCCTTCGATTTCCCCGTCGATGAGCGCGAAGAAGAAGCGCCGCTTCTGCTCGGTGTCCACGATGTGCACCGGCTTGATCTGGTTCGGGGCCTTGCCGTGCATGACGCGCATATCGCGCCACAACTGGTTGGTCTCATCCTGCAGCACGCGCGCGATGGCCGGGGCGAACGTGCCGTCCTCGGTCATGTAGCTCACGTCGTAGTTGCCCGCGCGCAGCTCCTCATCGGTGATGCGCGACAATTCGGCCAGGTCGATGGCCGCATGGTCGGCATGATAGAACTCGAACAGGTACTCGTAGCGCGCCGGATGATGGTCGACGTTGGGGTACACGCTGAAATCCACGAGGTCGAGCCCTGCGCGCGCAGCCACCTTGTCGGCCACCTTGCGCAGCACAAGCTCCGTGGTCTTCTCGCCATGCATGTTCACCGTCTGGTCGAGGCGGAACAGAAACTCCATCGTGGGCATGGTTCCCTTGTGGCCTACGCAGCGGATGGCGTCGCGCATCTTGTAGCGGTAGAAGCCCGAACGGCTCGTGGTGATGACCTCGTAGTCGTGGCCTTCTTGCAGATCCTCAACGCCGAGCGTGTGGTCGTAGTCGGGGTCGTCGACGGGCACGAACTCGAAGTACACGCTGCGCGGCAGCAGCACGCTCGAAGGGTCGTCCAGCTCAAACGGCACGGAGAACGCGCCTTCCGAAGCGCTGTAGCCGGTGTAGAGGATGTGCACGTCGTCGCCGATGAAGCGGCGCAGACGCTGCGTGTAGGGCGCGAAACCGCCGCCGGCAACGCTGCGGACGACCAGCAGGTTCGGCCACATGGCCGGCGTGATGGGCTCGTCAAAGCCGCGCTCGAAGATGGCGCGCAGCTCGGCAGCGCGCTCGGGGTTGGGCTCGATGCGCGCTTCCAGACCGGCACGCACGTCGGCCGGCATCTGGATGGACGCATCGATGGTTCCCTGCTCGATGTCGCGCACGAGCAGCTCCCAGTTGTCCTCGACGTAGCGCATGAGGTCGAGCACGCCGGTGATGAACACCGATGATATGTCGCGGATGTCGCGCTCTTCGATGGCGAAGCGCGCATGCAGATAGCGCGTGTCGGTGCCGGGCTTGGTGAACACGGCCTCGTCGGGACTGGTAGTGGTCGCCGCAAGATACGGGCGGGCGTCGGCGATGGCCTTGCACGACAGCGACCCGAACGAAATGCCGCTTTTCAGCGTGTTGTAGTGGCTTTCGATAAGCGTGAGCATACGACCGCCGGCCAGGCCCTCGCCCGCGCCCACGTAGCTGCGGTAATACGTGTACGCACCCGAATAGCCCATGAGGATCTCCGCCATGCGCTTGGTGTAGGGAATGCCCTTGGGATTGCCCATGGTGCCCGAGGTTTCATTGAAGTGCACGATTTCCTCGGTGGTCACCACACCGCGCGTGCCGTGCTCCATCACCTCGTAGATATAGCCGGCGTAATCGTCGTAGTTGGTGAAGGGGACGGTGCGCTTGAAGTCCTCGACCGTCTTGATGTCGGCAAAGTTGTGATCGCGGCCAAACGGCGTGTCCTTGTTCGCCTCTATCATCTCGAAGAGCAGTTCTTCCTGCACCTCGCGCGCATGCAGCACGTCGGCCTCAAGCTGCTGCTCAAGCGCCTTTCCCGCCGCGTATTGGCGTTCGTGCATCATGGCGCGCAGGGTTGCCACATCGGGCACCTGCGCGGGCGCGCTCGCCGATGCGAGCGGCTCGTGATGCACGTCGTTGCCGGTCGGTTCCGAGATCTTCTCATCATGCGCCATAGCAGCCCCCTACTGTTCGACGGTCAGGATTTCCGTGAAGCCCGTGGCGTCGAGCACATCGGCGATATACTCGTTGGGATGGCGCAGCGTAAGCCCGCTCCCCACCTTCGCCAGCTCCTTGTGCGCAAACAAGAACACGCGCAGACCGGCACTCGAAACGTACTGTGTGTCGGCCAGGTCGATGGCCAGGCTGGCGACGCCTTCCAGGTTCTCGCGCAGATAGCCCTCCAAATCCGGGGACGTGTTCGTGTCCAAGCGCCCGGACAGGGCCACCTCGAGCGCGTCGCCGTTTTTCGTTGCCTTGATCTCCATATGCAATCCTTTCCTGAACGCTTCCCGTATTTAAACGAATCGCTTCGTCATACGCAAGATGTTGCGCCCGTCGGCGCGAGTGTAGCGCAAGTCGTCCATGTACTTGCGCATGAGCAGGATGCCCAGCCCGCCTTTACGCTGCTCATCGGCGGGGTCGACCTTCTTCGCGTCGTGCGAAAGCGGGTCGTAGGCGATTCCCTGGTCGCTGAACACGAGGTGCAAGCAGCCCGCGCGCTCGTCGACGGCGGCCTCGATGTCCACCGGCAGGCGCGGCTGGCCGTCGGGGAACCCGTAATGGCAGATGTTGACGAAGACCTCCTCGCAGACGAGCATCATCTGCGCCATCATCTTCGGCGTGCGGCCCTTGCCCTCGCAGACAGGCTCCAGGAAGGCGAACAGGTTGTCGAGCTCGGCATCGTCGGCCGGAAGCGTCAGGCGGGCCACGGGCAGGTTCCAGCGGAAGGCGAGCATGGTGATGTCATCAGCCTGCGGGGCTTCGCCAGCGAAGGCGTCCACGCTTGCCACCAGGGATTCGACCGCGGCTTGGGCGGAAGATCCGCGCGGCGCGCGGCGCCCGTTCGCCACCACGGCAGAGTTGTCGGCCGAAGCGGGGCGCTCGTCTTGCGCGGTGGAAGCCGTTGCGCCTTGCACGGCGCCGCCGTCAAGCTTGGCGAGCGTTTGCAGCAAGCGATCTTCGCCGTACAGCTCTTCAGCCGCGTTTGCCGCTTCCGACACGCCGTCGGTGTAGAGCAGCAGGCCTTCGCCGGGGCTGCACGCGAAACTTCCCTCGCGATACTTCACCACGTCCATGGCGCCGAGCACCAGCCCCGGGCGGCACGCAAGATAACCGAGCTTGCCGTTTTGCTTGAGCACCGGCGGGTTGTGGCCGGCGTTGGCGAAGCGCACCTCGCCGGTTGCCGTGTCCACCACGCACGCAAACGCGGTGACGAACAGCATGGCGTCGTTGCGCTCGCACAACTGGCGGTTTGCCAGGGTGAACGCCGTGCCAAGATCGTCGGTTTCCAGCAGGTACTGGCGCAGCAGGCTTTGCGCGCGCATCATGAACAGCGCCGCGGGAACGCCCTTGCCCGACACGTCGCCGATGACGAAGGCCACGCCGCGCTCGCCCACCTCGAACACGTCGTAGAAGTCGCCGCCCACCTCGCGTGCCGGGCGCATGAAGCCGGCGATATCGAGCGCGAAGCGTTCCGTGAGCGAATCGAAGTCGTGCGGCACGGCGCTCATCTGGATCTGCTTGGCCACATCGAGCTCGGTGGCCGTGCGTTGGCGCTCGGCCGTGACGTTGTACAGGCGCTCGATGAAGCCGACCATGTCGCGGCGCATCTTGTTGGTGGACTCGTACAGCTCGGCGATCTCGTAGCGAGGCTTCGTACCGCGCTCGTCGACCGCGATGCACGTGTCGCGCCTGCCCTGCTCGACGTCGGATTCCATGCGCTCGATGAAGGTCTGTTGGTCGAGGGCGAGCACTTCGATGGGGCGCGTGAAGCGGCGCTCCAAGATGTGCAGGAACACGAACATGGGCAGGAAGATGGGCACCGTGAGGATGGCGACCTCGTGGAACATGGTGCGCACAACGGCCTGGAAGCTCTCCTCGTCGCCGGAGGCGAAGGCGATGACCACGACCGAGACGAGAAGCATCAGCAACGCCGACGCGATAACGAACCAGATGACGAAGCGCTGCGTGAGGTTCGACTTCTTGATGTTGCGGTACGGGACGTGGATCCAACGCGGCGGGTTGGGCGTAAGCGGGCTGCGCTCGAGCGCGTAAAGCAAGGGCAGGCCGATGTAGAGCAGCATCCACACGTTGTTCAAGCCGCGCGTGGCGAACGACGGGCCCGACTCGGGCGACGCGCCGACGAACAGGTAGACGGCCAGGTTCACGCACACGCTGTCCACCAGGGCAAGCGCCATGTACAGCGCCGTCTTCGATGCCGAATCGAATCGCGGGTACGGGCGCGGGCTCCTCGCGTTCACAAGGTACCACGCCCAGCGCGGCAGGCCGTTGTACATGACCTGTATCACGAAGTAGCCCGCCAGCATGAACGGCGTGGCGCCTTCGTGCAGGATATCCGAGACCAGGTTGGCCGTCGCGCAACCGAAAACGCCCGGCAAGCCGAAGAACAGCCCGAACACCGGCCCCAACGCCGACGCCGGGCGGATCTGCACGATATCGTTGAACTGAGGGACCGCCAGAAAGCCTTCAAGGACCGCCAGGTACACGATGAAGCAGGCGGCGAACACGCTCAACGGCCGCTTCCAGCCAGGCCGCAATGGCGCCTGCGGGGCTTCTGACGCAACGGAAGCTACCGGCGCCTCCCCGACATCGCGAACAGCGGTTGCGGGCATTTCATTATGTTCCGGTCGATCCGATTCCATGGTGTCGCACCTCCCGCATCCGTTCGCTCGAAACGCCATCCAGATTCGTCCGCCCTTACTATAAACGAATGTCGCTGGCGCAGAAGGAGGCGAACCGAGACGCAGCATAAAAGCCGCCGCGAGCGAAAAGGCAAGCCGCCTACGCCCGCCGATGCGATGGACGCGAGAGCCGCAGCCCCCGGCAGCTGGCAGGATGTCCACCCCTTCGCAGGCGCGCTGCAGATACGCGATGCACATTCGCCCGATCTTCGCCGGATTGCAACAACATCCGCAAGCCCGTCCACCTGTCGCAGCGGGGCGCTACGACAACGAGGCGATCGCTTCGGGAATGGCGGCCACCACGTCTTCAGCGGTTACGCAAATGCTGGTCAGGCGCTTTGCCGCCGCCCGCGCCGCCCGCGCGTGCAGCGCCGAAGCAAGCACGCACGCGTCTACCGGGGTCAAACCCTGCGCAAGCAGCGCCGCGGCCATGCCGGCAAGCACATCGCCCGTTCCCGCCTTCGCCAAGGCAGAGGTTCCATCTGACATGCGCACGATGGTTTCACCGTCAGATATATAGGTAACGGGGCCTTTCACCATAGCTGTCACGCCATAAGCTTGCGAAAGCAACAACGCCAACTGCGCCGGGTCGTCGGTAGGCAGGGCCAGCGGAGCGGCAAGGCGCGCGGCCTCTCCCGCGTGCGGCGTGATGACCGTGGGCAAGCCGTCGATGAAGCGGCGGCGCAGCAGCAGGCGGCCTTCGGGAGAGGTCAGCGCGTCAAGACCGCCGCCGTCGACAAGCACCGCAGCGGCCGCGCCCTCAAGAACGGCGCAGGTCAGCTGGGCGGAAAGAGGATCTGCGGCATCGAAGCCGCTGCCGACGAGGAACGCCAGCGGATGACGGGGCGCCACGGGACCAAGCGCTTTCGGGCGCGGCGCCGCATGCACCGGACGGCCCGATCGGCATGCGCGATACGCGCCCGCCCGCCCGTCCGAGCTTGCGGGCGCAGCCTGAACCGCGGCAGGGCTGCCAGCGATGCTCCCCCGTTCATCAGGATCAAGCTGCGCGTACGCCGCCAGCTCGTCCCACGCGCGCACCACAAGCGACGGGCTTGCCGCGCGCACCGCCGCGACGGATTCGGGCGAGCAGGCAACTTCGGTATACCCCGCGCCCATGCGCTGCGAGGCAACCGCCGCAAGACATGCGGCGCCTGGATAGTCGGCGCAACCGGCGATTAACGTCAACTTGCCGCGCGAATACTTGTTCGCCAGGTCGTCAGGCCACGGAAGCAATGCCGCCACCTGCTCCAACGTATACTTCTTCGCTCGCTGCATCCGTCCTCCATTCGCCAAGCGCTACGCACGCATATGCTCGCATCCAGTGTACTCCAACCACGTAAGAGCGAAGTAAAACATGGCGTTCGCCACCGCGAGCAGCCCCGCAAACAGGAAGCCCGGGGCAACACGCAAACCGCAACACCACCCCAAGCGCAAGCGCGACCGCGTCAATCGCCAGGGAACGCCGAACCCCCTACGCGCGCCAGAGCCCCAGCATGCGCCAGAACCCGCCAGCGCGCACCAGGCCCCCAGCGCATGCCAGGCCCCCCAGCGCGCCAGAGCCCGCCAGCGCATGCCAGAGCCCCCAGCGCATGCCGGAACCCCCGACGCGTGCCAGGACCCCAGCGCGCGCCGGGACGAAAACCGGGCTCCGGAGCGTCAACCGAGCCGACCATCGGACTTCGGGGCGCTAATCGAGCCGAGCATCGGACTTCGGGATGTTAATCGAGCTGAGCGGCGAGTTCCCAGAGCATTAGCCGGGCCAAGCAGCGAGTTCCCGCGGCGAAGAATCGTCATTTTGTCCAGCCGTGGTCAATATTGACGATTCTTCGCAGCCTCAAGGCCAAAACACGCGATTATTTGCGCTATCGGGAAGCCCATGCGCGCACAACCGACAAAAACGTCCGTTTCTCGCTTCCGATACCGCGAAAAACCGTCTGTTTTGACCGCCAGCGACCAAAACCGACGGTTTTTCGCATCGCGCGCCCTACACGACAGCCCATTCCCATGCCCAACAAGCAGCACTCCCGTCATCGATCTCGGTGATGGACGGCTTCTTCGCCAGGCTTAAGAACACTGATAACGGGAATCGGGTTCTATCACCATCGCGACTGGTCCGGCGTGACGATTCCCGAATTCTGCCGCATTCTCGACGCCTACCTCAGGCATTAGAATGAGCGAAGGCCAAAGGAGAAGCTGGGCTTGCCGAGCCCGATGCGACACTGCAGGAGCCTGTGGCTGGCTGCATAACCGGTCCGAAGAAATGCCCGCATACCCATACCACAACTATCTTGCGCAAACCTTGCCGATTCCTTACGCAAGCCTTGCCGATCCCTTCCCTGATCCCTACCAAAACCTTCCCCATTCCTTGCACCGCAAAATTCTCAATCTACCTGGGGAAATACTCTGATACCTTAGATTGCATGACCATTGTGATCTCACATATTTCAGCAATCGAGTACTGGCTTGCGCACGAATCGCTCAAGCCCAAGGCCACGTCTGCCCATACAGCAACCGAACTCCCGTCCGCGGGCCCCACCATCGATGACCGCCGCCGCGCTGAGCAGCTTCTAAAACAGTGCGCCAGCATCCCGTTGCATATCGCTGCCACGAAACCGCTCCATAACAGCACGCGCTTCCGCTGCCACGTTTGGTCCCCGCCCGTAGCACGGGCGCTCTATAGAATCGCAGATGACGTTTACGTTTGCTCTCCCGAACTCGCCTTCGTCCAATCGGCGACTGCGCTCGACAAGATCGATACCGTGCGTTTAGGGTGCGAATTGTGCGCAACATATTCCATCGACCGCCAGGCACACGGAGGATTCTTTCAGCGCGATGCCATCACCACGCGCGAAAAGCTCGGCGCGGTCGTTTGGGAAAACCAGGGGGCAAACGGGATCAAAATCGCACGATGGGCGCTCGATCACGTGCTCGACCGATCAGCGTCGCCTGCCGAAACGAAAGTTGCGCTCGCACTTACGCTCCCTTGCAAAATCGGCGGAATGGGACTCCCCCAGCCTTCGCTAAACCGCTTCATCCCGCTCAACGCAGCAGAGCAAAAGGCGCTCAATAGAAGCTATTTCCTTTGCGACCTCTATTGGGAGCAAGCAAAGCTCGCTATTGAGTACGACAGCGATGCCGAGCACTCTGGATCCGAGCGCATCGCTTCGGATGCCGCACGAAGAAATGCGCTGCTCCGCCTGGGAATCACGGTCATCACCGTGGGAAACCAGACGTTTCGCGACAGGTCGGAATTCAAAAGGGTCGGCGCAACTGTCGCGCGGCTTCTCGGAACGCGCATCAGGCCGAGGAGCGAACACTACGACCGTCGGCAAATCGAGCTTCGCAAGCGTCTGAGCAGCCAACCGATTTGGGAAAGCGCCCGTTACAGCGAGTAGCGCCATTGCGGGCAAGATCACCAAGCCAGCGCCGATCCGGAGAACGCACATGAACAAGGTTCCGCGCAAGTCCAGGCAAGCAAACTATAAGAGGTTTTCCGCTTTCCACCGAAGCACATGCGCCGCTTTCGCATTCGACGCGCGCGGCACAGCGTAGGTCGCCTACAGCGAGCTTTTCGACAAACCAGCTTACCGGTGCAACGAATCCGGCAGGCAAGGGCACTGCCGCGCCCAACGGGCATTCATCTGCCGCGACCATCAAGCGCGCGTGCTTTCCCCAGGTAAACGAGCGCCTAGATTGTGCGCCATCTAACCTCGCCAGACTGTAACGTCACAAGCGCGAAAATGAGACTGCCGCAGCAAGCGATCCCTGCTCAACAAGCGAACGAACACGCCGGGGCGACGGATTCGCAAATTCGCCCGGACAAGAACCGTTCATTTTGTCCCTCGGCGGCCAAAATGAACGGTTCTTCGCCACTGAGTAGGCCAAAAGAAACGATTATTCGCACCGCGCCCCCCCATTCGCACGAAATACCGTCCAAATTGTCCATCCCGCGCCTCAGAAAACGCGAAGAATCGCTCGTTATGTCCCGCAGGGACCAAAACGAGCGATTCTTCGCAATTCACACCCCGCGGCCGACATACGCCCCGCTTCGCGTCAGCGTTCAACTTGTGCGAAGCGGTCATCGAGCCTGATGCGCCAGCTCCTCCATGGGGTCGAGTGGCCGCTAATCGGCCTCCGCCCTGCGCATCGCGGACCATGCCCATGGCCGAATGCGCATCGGGCACCTGGGGCTGCGCGGGCGCAGGCGCTGCCGCATCCAGGTCGTCGAGCATGGTGCGCGCCTCCTTGAACTGGCGCGCCAGCTCCTCCATGGGGTCGCGCCGCTCCTGCTGCGCGCGCACCGACCCCTCGGTGATGGCCATGGCGCACGCCACCGCATCGGTGTGCGTATACGACAGCGAAAGCGGCAGCTCGCGCACACCGAGCGCCTGCGCCACCTGCTTGGCACGGCCGGTGAGCACGGCGTACGGGCGACCCTTCGACGTTCGGCGCACTTCCACATCGCGCGCGCCGATGCCCTGGGAGAAGCCCGTGCCCAACGCCTTGAGCACCGCCTCCTTCGCCGCGAAGCGCGTGGCGTAATGGACGGCCGGCTGCGCGGTGGCGTCGCAATAGCGGCACTCCTCGGCGCTGAACACCTTGCGCGCGAACGCGGGGGATCGCTTGAGGATCTTGCGCATACGCTCGATCTCCACGATGTCCACGCCCAGGCCCACGGCCCCCTCAACGGCGCCGAACGCGGCTTCCACCTGCGACGATGCGCTGTCCTGCCGGCCCTCGCCCGCTACTTTCGCGTCCTCGACCACAAGCGACCTCCCTGTAAAGCAAGCGGGCGCCCGAACGGCGCCCGCACCAACGTTGCCCTTATTGTACGCGAACCTACTCCACCGTCACGCTTTTCGCCAGATTGCGCGGCTGATCGACATCGCAGCCGCGGGCCACGGCGATGGCGCGTGCGAGCAGCTGCAGCGGCACGCTGGCCGTGATGGCCGAGAACGCGTCGCGCACCTTCGGGATGTAGATGACGTGATCGGCGTGCTTGCGGATCTCCTCGTCGCCCTCGGTGGCGATGGCCACCACCATGGCGCCGCGCGCCTTGCTCTCCTGCAAGTTGGACACCAGCTTGTCGTAGACGGGGCTTTTCGTCGCCACGGCGATGACGGGGAAGCCCTCGTCGATCAGCGCGATGGGGCCGTGCTTCATCTCGCCTGCCGGATAGGACTCAGCGTGCAGGTAGCTGATCTCCTTGAGCTTCAGAGCGCCCTCGCGGCTGACCGCCGCGCCCATGCCGCGGCCCACGAACAGCGCGCTGC
>OLVT01002208.1_pt1 | contig 13977 bp, 10 predicted proteins | sample 1673241 | NCBI WGS metagenome assembly OLVT01 (sample SAMEA3178936, study PRJEB25190) | human gut metagenome | biome: human gut; feature: human-associated habitat; material: faeces | place: Austria | collected 2013 | reverse complement strand
GTATCGAAGAGCTGAAGAGCATGTCTGATAACTGTCCGGATAATATCGAACTTCACCGTCCATACATCGATGAAGTGACCATTAAGTGTCCGAAGTGCGGTAAGCCAATGCACCGTGTATCGGAAGTAATTGATTGCTGGTTTGACAGTGGTTCTATGCCATTTGCACAGCATCATTATCCATTTGAGAATAAAGAACTGTTTGAACAGCAGTTCCCGGCACAGTTTATTTCAGAAGCCGTTGACCAGACTCGTGGATGGTTCTACTCACTGCTCGCAATTTCAACACTGATCTTCAACAAAGCACCATATGAGAACGTTATCGTTCTTGGACATGTGCAGGATGAAAATGGTCAGAAGATGAGTAAGTCTAAGGGTAATGCGGTAGATCCGTTTGATGCACTGGAGAAGTACGGTGCAGATGCGATCCGTTGGTATTTCTATGTCAATAGTGCACCATGGCTGCCGAACCGTTTCCATGGCAAGGCTGTAGTAGAAGGACAGAGAAAATTCATGGGTACTCTGTGGAATACTTATGCATTCTTTGTACTGTATGCGAACATCGATGAATTTGATGCTACCAAATATACACTGGATTATGAGAAATTATCCGTTATGGATAAATGGCTGCTGTCCAAGTTGAATAGTATGATTAAAGAGGTAGATTATGACCTCGGCAATTACCGCATCCCGGAAGCTGCGAGAGCATTGCAGGATTTCGTGGATGATATGAGTAATTGGTATGTAAGAAGAAGCCGTGAGCGTTTCTGGGCAAAAGGAATGGAGCAGGATAAGATCAATGCTTATATGACTCTGTATACTGCACTGGTAGAATGCAGTAAAGCAGCAGCTCCAATGATTCCATTTATGACAGAAGAGATTTACCAGAACCTGGTTAGAAGTATTGACGCTTCAGCTCCGGAAAGTATTCACCTGTGTGACTTCCCGGCTGTACACGAGAATCATATCGATACAGAACTGGAAAATAATATGGACGAAGTCCTGAAGCTGGTAGTAATGGGTCGTGCATGCCGTAACACAGCTAATATCAAGAACCGTCAGCCAATCGGTCAGATGTTTGTAAAGGCAGATAAGGTATTGCCGGAATTCTATCAGGATATTGTAAAAGACGAGCTGAATGTAAAAGCTGTAACATTTACACAGGATGTAAGAAGCTTTACTTCTTATTCATTCAAACCACAGCTTAAGACAGTCGGACCGAAATACGGTAAGATGCTTGGCGGTATTAAAGCGGTGCTTTCTTCTCTGGATGGCAACGCAGCAATGGATGAGCTGAATGCGACAGAGGCTTTGAAACTGGATGTAAATGGACAGGAGATTACTCTCTTCCGTGAAGACCTGCTGATTGAGACTGCTCAGATGGAAGGATATGTATCTGAAAATGATAACGGAATTACCGTAGTACTGGATACGAATCTGACACCGGAACTTCTGGAAGAAGGATTCGTAAGAGAAATCATCAGTAAGATTCAGACCATGCGTAAAGAAGCAGATTTCGAGGTAATGGATAAGATCACAGTAACTTATACAGGTACAGAGAAGGCTGAGAAGGTATTTGCAGACAATGCAGATATGATCGGAACTGAGACACTGGCAGTCAGCGTACAGAAAGCTGAACCTGCAGGATATGTCAAAGAGTGGAAGATCAACGGAGAAAATGTAACGCTTGGCGTAGCAAAAATGTAAAAGGACTGGGAATATATGAGTTTAAAAATTAGTAAGACAGAATTTAAAAAGGATGTAATGGACAACTGCAGAAGACTGTTCCGTAAGGAACTTGACGAGGCAACTCCGCAGGAGCAGTATCAGTCAGTATCTTATGCAGTAAAGGATATGATTGTTGAGAACTGGATCGCAACACAGAAACAGCTCACAAAGGATGATCCAAAGATTGTCTACTATATGTCCATGGAGTTCCTGATGGGTCGTGCACTGGGTAACAACCTGATCAATATGACGGCTTATGAGGATGTGAAGGAAGCACTGGATGAACTGGGAATCGATCTGAACTTTGTAGAGGATCAGGAACCGGATCCGGCACTGGGCAACGGCGGTCTCGGCCGTCTGGCTGCCTGTTTCCTGGATTCACTGGCATCTCTTGGATATGCTGCATATGGATGTGGTATCCGTTACCGTTATGGTATGTTCAAGCAGAAGATTGAGAATGGATATCAGGTAGAGAAGCCGGATAATTGGCTGAAATATGGTAATCCGTTTGAACTTCGCAGACCGGAATATGCCAAAGAGATTCGTTTCGGTGGCAATATCCGCGTAGAATATGATGATGAGACAGGAAAGACTCTGTTCAAACAGGAGAATTATGAGTCTGTACTGGCTGTTCCGTATGATTATCCGATCGTCGGATATGATAATAATCAGGTTAATACACTGCGTATCTGGGATGCAGAGCCGATCGTGGACTTCCAGCTGGATTCATTTGACAAGGGTGATTACCACAAAGCGGTAGAACAGCAGAACCTTGCTAAGACGATCGTAGAAGTGCTTTATCCAAATGATAATCACTATGCAGGTAAAGAGCTTCGTCTGAAACAGCAGTATTTCTTTGTATCTGCAAGTCTTCAGACAGCAGTAGACAAATACATGAGAAATCATGACGATATCCGCAAGCTTTATGAGAAAGCAACCTTCCAGATGAATGATACGCATCCGACTGTTGCAGTTGCAGAGCTGATGCGTATCCTGCTGGATGATTACCAGCTGGAATGGCAGGAGGCATGGGATGTCACAACGAAAGCATGTGCATATACCAACCATACAATTATGGCAGAAGCACTGGAGAAATGGCCGATCGACCTGTTCTCAAGACTGCTTCCGAGAGTATATCAGATCATTCAGGAAATTGATCGTCGCTTCATCATCCAGGTAGAAGAGATGTATCCTGGCAATGAAGATAAGAAGAGAACAATGGGTATCTTGAGAGATGGTCAGGTGAGAATGGCAAATCTTGCAATCGTAGCTGGTTACTCTGTCAACGGTGTAGCAAGACTGCACACAGAAATTCTGAAGAAACGTGAACTGAAGGATTTCTATGAGATGATGCCTGAGAAATTCAACAACAAGACCAATGGTATCACTCAGAGACGTTTCCTGATGCACGGTAATCCGCTGCTTGCTTCCTGGGTAACTGAAAAGCTTGGTACAAAAGCATGGGCTACAGACCTGTCACTGATGTCCGGTCTGAAGAAATATGTAGATGACCCGAAGGCACAGCAGGAGTTCATGGATATTAAATACAAGAACAAAGAGCGTCTGGCAAAATACATCCTTGAGCATAATGGAATCGAAGTGGATCCGAGATCCATTTTCGATGTACAGGTAAAACGTCTGCACGAGTACAAACGTCAGCTTCTGAACATTATGCATGTAATGTACCTGTACAATAAGATTAAAGAGCATCTGGAACTGAGTTTCTATCCTCGTACATTTATCTTTGGAGCAAAAGCTTCTGCAGGATATATTCGTGCGAAAGAGATTATCAAGCTGATCAACTCTGTAGCAGATGTGATCAATAATGACCGCAGTATCAACGGTAAGATTAAGGTAGTATTTATCGAAGATTACCGCGTATCAAATGCAGAATGGATCTTCGCAGCAGCAGATGTCAGCGAGCAGATTTCAACTGCATCAAAGGAAGCATCCGGTACAGGTAATATGAAATTCATGCTGAACGGTGCTCCGACACTTGGAACCATGGATGGAGCCAATGTTGAGATCGTAGAAGAAGTAGGTTCTGAGAATGCATTTATCTTCGGAATGAGCTCTGATGAAGTTATGAATTACGAGAAGAATGGCGGATATAATCCTTACGAGATCTACAATAATGATGCAGATATCCGCAGAGTTGTAGACCAGTTGGTAGATGGCACATATGCAGATGGAGATACAGAGCGTTACCGCGATCTGTACAACAGTCTGTTGAATACAAATTGCAGCGACCGCGCAGATATGTATTTCATTCTGAAAGATTTTCGTTCTTACGCAGAAGCACAGGAGCGTGTAGAAGCAGCATACAAAGACAGAGAAGGATGGGCTAGAATGGCACTTCTGAATACTGCATGCTGTGGTAAGTTCTCTTCCGACAGAACAATTGAAGAGTACGCAAAAGAGATCTGGCATCTGCATAAGATTAAGGTTGAAGCATAATCGAATCAGACCATAAAAATCAGATACAGTGCTGAATAAAACAAAAGATCCTCTCATAGAATCCTATGGGAGGATTTTTTATGCTGCAAAAATTAAAACGACTGGGTTCATATCTGATTATTATCGTGCTGTTACCGTATGTGATTACCGTATTTATGAATGGGCAGGCAGTTCCTGCATCCAAAACAGTAGATACCATGCAGGTGAAAGCAGAGCGTGACGGGAAAGAAATGGATGTGCCTTTAGAGGATTACTGTATCGGAAGGATGGCAAAAGAAATTCCGGTCTCGTATGAAAAAGAAGCACTGAGAGCACAGGCAGTTCTGGTGCGGACAACCGTATATACACAGATTAAGGATAATGGAAGTCAGACGGTATTCAATGATGGATACTGGACAAATGATGACATGCGTGAGCAGTGGGGATCTGGAAGCTATAGGAAGAATTATAACCGTCTGAAAAATGCATGGGATGACACGGAAGGACAAGTACTGATGTATGGAGAACAGCTTGCTTATGTACCTTATTGCCGGTTGACTAATGGCAATACAAGAGACGGCAAAGAGGTGCTTGGGAATGAGGATTATCCATATCTGAAAATTAAAGAGTGTCCATATGATATAGAATCCAGAGAACAGATTCAGACGAAGATCCTGGATGATATGGAAGTCAGTGTTACGGAAACGGATACAGCAGGATATGTGACTTCTGTGCAGGCGGGAGATGAGACTATGAGCGGAGAGGAATTTCGTGAAAAATATAAGCTGGCATCCGGAAGTTTTGTACTTCAGAAATACGATGGGAAGCTAAGAGTGACTACACGGGGTGTAGGACATGGACTGGGGCTCAGTCAGTATTCGGCCAATAAAATGGCAAAAGATGGTAAAACATATGATGAAATTCTGGAATATTTTTTCGAAGGAACAGAATTAAAAGAAGTTGCAGATATTGTGAGCAGTACTGAATAAGAAGCCCTGCTTCTGGCAAAAATATAGCCAGAGGTGATGAATATGAAGAAGAGGAAAAAGCCTTCGGCAAGAAGGCGTGCGTCTATAGGTATTGCGCTCTGTTTTGCAGCGGCGGTGGTAATCGCAGGAACTTATACACTGACGAATTATCGGAAATCCGGGCAGCAGGATGAACAGGAGCAGCAGGCAGACAGCACGAAAAAAAAGGATAGTAATAGCAAGGTATCGGCAAAATCAGCAAATACAGACAAGCTGACGATAGATACTGAGAATCAGAATGAGGAAAACCGGGATCAAAAGATGGAACAGAACAAGTCGGAAGAGGATAATCAGAGTACAGAAGGAACAGATCAGAGCGGTGCAGGAAGTGTAGCGACATCTGGAAGTGGTACATCTTATCATTTTACCGAAGATAGTGAGCTGTTATGGCCGGTAGACGGACAGGTTATTATGAATTACAGCATGGATAAGACCGTGTATTTTTCCACATTGGATCAGTTCAAGTATAATCCGGCACTGATCATTTCCGGAGCAGAAGGAGATCAGGTGATCGCAGGAGCAGCGGGTATTGTCAAGTCGATCGATGTAACTGCAAACTGGTACGACAGTTAATCTGGACCTGGGAAATGGATATGAACTATTGATCGGTCAACTGAAAGAGGTACCGCTGAATGTGGGAGATACCGTTGAAGCAAATACGGTAGTGGGCTATGTCAGCAAGCCGACCAAATACTATTCACTGGAGGGCTGCAATGTATATTATGCCATGAAGAAAGATGGACAGCCGGTGAATCCGACAGAATATATGGGAGAATAACAGAAAGCGGGAGATTTCGGAGAAATCTTCCGTTATTTTTTATGGAAATGTCCAAATTTCTTCCAAAACGGACGATGTCAAAAATAGAAAGTATGATATAATAAAAGGATAAAAACGGAAGGAGAGCTGAAGATGAAGAAGAAGACGTCTTTATTGGTATTTATCATTGCAGCTGTTATGGTATTTAGTCTATGGCCGCAGCAGGTGAATGCCGCAGAGAATGCTGCCAGGACTACAACGGCAGACAATGTAACCATAAATAACTGGCACGATGCAAATGCATTGGATGACAGTACAAAGAATGTGGGGCGTATATGGACGGACAAGTCCGTATCGGCAGGTGATGTGACTCTTACCAGCCAGGAAAAAGAGTCCGGCACAGCAACGATCAAGAAAGGTGCGGGTTCAGATTTTCTGGTGGGATTGTCTGCATTATCTTCGACTGCCAAGATCACAGGGCAGACTACAGTGCCACTGGATATCGTACTGGTTCTTGATGTGTCGGGAAGTATGGATGATCCGATGGGCAGAGCTGACAGCACCAAAAGAATAGATGCACTTAAAAAGGCAGTGAACAGTTTTATTGACGGTTCAGCAAAAGTCAATGATCAAAGGGCGGATGTGAATAAGCAGAATCGTATTGCGATTGTAAAATTTGCCGGTAATAAGACGGACAAAGTTGGAAATGACCAGTACAGGCAAAGCGGATTTGTCTATAATTATACACAGATTGTCAGTGGATATAAGGCTTACACAAGTGGAAATAAATCAGAAGGGGAGACAACAGTCAATGCCTTGAAGTCGGCAGGATGTACAGCAGCTGATTATGCGATGGATCTGACAAAGACGCTTGTGGATCAGAGTAAAACCGATGCGAATAATAACGCCGATAGAAAGAATGTCAAAAGAGTTGTTATATTTTTTACAGATGGAGAGCCGAATCACCAGTCTGGTTTTGATAAGTCTGTGGCAAATAGCGCAATCACATCTGCAAAAACGATAAAAGCAGATGCAGATATTTACACCATTGGTATATTTAGCGGTGCGGATGTCAGCATTACCGGGCATTCCGGAAGTGGATCATGGAGTGCTAAAGAAAAATTTAATGCATTTATGCATGGTCTGTCCAGCAATTATCCGGATGCGAAGACATATAAGGAGCTGGGAACCCGTGCGAAGGATAGCAAAGGTCAGGATGCGGCATATTACAAAGTAGCAACAAAAGCAGATGAACTGGAAAAAATCTTTACTCAGATTGAAGATGAAATTGTATCTTCTGCACAGTCACCTACCCAGGTTGGCCAGGGGGAAGATCCAAGTGATGCTGGCTTCATTACTCTTACCGATCAGCTTGGCGATTATATGCAGGTGGATGACATCAATACACTGGTGTACGCAAATCAATTGTATAAATATCGGGATAAGACGGAAACTACAAAAGACGGTAAAACTGTTGTGACATATACCTTTAATCAGGAGATTCCGGATACCAACCATGTATATCCGGAAGGCAATCTGGGAGATATTAAGATTACGGTAGTAAAGGCAGCCGGTGAAGACCAGCTTTAGACAGGAGATCTTGTTACGGTTAAGATTCCGGCCAATCTGATTCCGCTCAGATATTATGAAGTTAAGAGTGATGGAAGCATGACTATAGATGAGACGTATCCGATGCGTCTGTTCTATGATGTGAGCCTTAAGGCAGGTGTAGAAGAGAAGCTTGCAAATCCGGATGCGCAGTTAAAGGCATATATTGATGCGAATAATGAGAACCATCAGGTGCATTTCTTCAGCAATAAATATGATAAGAAGCAGGCAGGTGGAGAATCCGGCGGTGCATGTGCATATGCGGAGTTTGAACCTGCAGAAACAAATGATTTTTACTATTTCCAGAATGATACAGTGATCTATACGGATGAAGCATGTACGACTCCGGCGAAAGATAGTATTGATACTACCGGAGCAACGACATATTATTATCAGAGGAATTATTATGTATTGGGTGTTGATGGGAAAGCAGTCAGCAAAACCAATACTGTAACCATTCCTGGCAACAGCAATCTGATGCTTGGAAATTATGCAACAAAGAATACTGGCGGAGAGTATTATATTCCTGCAGGAACACCGAGAACGACGAGCCTGACGTATTTTGCAGAGGACAAAGCGGAAGGTGCTAATAAGACCAATACAGCTTCAAAGTCCATCAATCCTGTATGGGACAAGAATTACAAAGGCGCAGATATTACCACATATCTTGGCAATAATGGCCGGCTGACAATCGGACTTCCGGATGAACCAGTGACATTGACTGGAGATACAGCTCTTAAGGGAAGTAAAACATTTATCGGAAGAGATATGAAGGCAAATGAAGCATTTGAATTCACTCTGACAGCGGCAGATGACGATACTAAAACAGCGATACAGAATGAGAAAGTTAAGATAGCAGCAAATGGCGATAAAGCCATCGTAGCGGGAGCAAAAGACGGAGCTACAAAAGCATTCCAGTTTGGTGATGTGACATTTACAGAAGAGGGAACCTATACATTTAATATCAATGAAACAGTTCCTCAGACACAGGCAGGTGGAATGACATACGATAGTCATACTGCACAGGTGACGATAGTTGTGACACGTGATACTGAGAATATCGGAAAACTTAAAGCAGAGGTTACTTATAATAATAGATCTGCTTCTGATGTAACAGACAGGGCGGTATTTGCCAACCGCTATGATGCCTCCACAGAAGTTACGGGTGGAACAAAAGCAGATATTTCTGCAAAGAAAACATTGCATGGACGTAATCTGCGAGCTGGAGAATTTCAGTTTAAACTTACGACCAGACCGGCAGATGGAAGCAACGGTACAGTATTGCAGGAAAAGCAGAATGGAGCGGATGGAAGCATTGCATTTGACTCCATCAGCTATAAGACCTCGGATACAGCAGCCGGAGCAAGTGCAGTAGTACTTGATAAAGCAGTTGAGGCAGGTTATGCTGTGAAATCCACAGATGCTGACGGTAATACGGTATATACACTTAGCTATCGGATATATGAGGATACCGAAAACGGGACAAATTCAAATGGGATAAGTGTAGTAACAGAAACTTATGATTTTACCGTAACAGTGACAGATCATGGTAATGGTGTCCTGACAGCGGTTACCAATTATCCAAATGGACAGAATCAATTTGAATTTGTAAATCAGTATGGTACAGAACCTGTACCGGTGGAAATTGAGGGAAGCAAGACGCTGGCACATGATACCAGTCTGACACCAGCTGATATTACAGGCAAATTCACATTTGCGCTGGAAGCGTTGACAGAGGGTGCACCGATGCCGGCGCAGACCACAGCAGTTAATGATGCGGCTGGAAATGTGGACTTTGGAAGAATCACATTTACAACAGATCTTCTTCAGGATGCAATAACAACTGACAGTGGAGTGAGAACCAAAGAGTTTGAATATAAGGTTACAGAATCTGGCAGTGCAGCAGGAGTGACTAATGATGTGAATGCATCAACGGGCAAGACATTCAAACTCACTCTGACGGATGATGGTAACGGTAATCTTACCGTAACAAGAAATCCGGCAGATGGACCGCTGTTTAGCTTTACCAATACATATAGTGTCAGTGAGCTTCCATCCAGCATTACCGATCAGGTAAAAGTGAATAAGACACTGGAAGGCAGAGAGCTGAAAGAAGGCGAATTTAACTTCGAACTGGTGGAAGATGGTAATGTTGTGGCAACAGGAAGTAATGACGCAGACGGCAATGTAGTATTCAGCAGTATCACATATACACAGCCAGGCAGCCATGTTTATACGATTCGCGAAGTGAAAGGCAGCGAAACGGGTGTTACATATGATGATCATAGCTATCTGGTATATACACAGATAACCGATAATGGCGACGGAACTCTCGGAGTAACACATCAGGCGGTATCTTCTGAGGAAAATGATGAACTGGTTCCTGCAGAAGGAAATGCTGTGACTTTCAACAACATTTACAAGGCAGAGCCGGCTAGCGTGACGATCGAAGCGGTTAAAAAGCTGACAGGCAAAGATCTGAAAGATGGAGAATTTACATTCCAGTTAAAAGATGTCGACGGTAAAGTTATTGCTGAAGCCCAAAATGATGCATCTGGAAAAATCAAGTTCGAAAATCTGAAATTTGAGGATGAAGGTACATATGAATATACAGTGACGGAAGAAAATGATAAGCAGACAGGCATTACATATGACGAGAGTGTATTTAAAGTTACAGTTAAGGTGAGTGATAACGGCGAGGGTACCCTTTCGGCAGAAACAGACAGTGACGATATCGTATTTACTAACAGTTACAAAGCACCGAAAGATGGTAAAACAACGGATACTCCAAAGAAGCCGGATAAAGCACGCAGAGGAGTGGCTACCGGAGACAACAGTCATATGGTACTTTATCTGGTTCTTATGATCGCAGCAGCGGCAGCAGTCAGCATGGTGATTATCAGAAGAAAGAGAAGATAAAAGTAATCATACCGGACTGGGGGATCTGGTATCAGAAATTGCAAAGGCTTACGGCTGGCAAATGGGCAGAAAGGTTGCGTATATACCGTAATATGGAGTATAGTTATCTCTGGAAATGATAAGAAATCGGGGAGATAACATGAAACGGAATTATACCTATATGGTAAAATGCAGTGACGGAACATTATACACTGGCTGGACAACGGATCTTGAGCATCGTGTGAAAGCGCATAATGACGGCGAGGGTGCGAAGTATACCCGCAGTCGCCGCCCGGTGGAACTGGTATATTACGAAGAATACGCAACCAAAGCCGAAGCCATGAAAAGGGAGTATTCAATAAAACAGCTTACAAGGAAACAGAAAGAGAAGCTGATAGAGAATAAAAATATGTGTACCATTTGACACATGAAGGAAAAGCAGTTATAATACATTTAACAAAAACAACTGGGAAAGATGGATGCAATCCATCCGCTCCAGGCAAATATTTAAGTAACTATAGAGATAGTCGTCCTATTCTTTGGCGGGAGCAGGACGGCTATTTTCTATGTGTATAATTCAGAATTGCTACGAGCAAGCTGCATGCAGTAAGTATGATCATAAATTCTTCGTATGTACTCATAGACACCACCTCTTCCGTGATACTCCGAAACAGATGGAAAGCTGTCCTTCCCAGTTGTGTCAAGAGTATAACATATAAGAAAAATAAATATAATACTTGAAATTATTGAATTTGTATGATAGCGTTGTTGTTAACAATAGTTGACGAAAAACGCAATGCAAAGAGGAGAAAGTATGGATAAAGCAAGGAAGGAAATGTTAGCAGAAGCATCAAGTAATTATACGGAATCTATATTTGAGTCAATTAAGCATATGAATGAATACGGAGTGGAATTCTGGTATGCGCGAGAATTACAGACAGCATTGGAGTATAAACAGTGGCGTAGATTTGAGAATATAATCAATAAGGCAAAGGATGCCTGCCAGAATAGTGGAAATGATGTTTCAGACCATTTTGCCAACGTCGGCAAAATGGTAGATATAGGATCAGGGGCAACGAGAACGCTGGAGGATTATGAACTCTCACGCTACGCCTGTTATCTTATAGTGCAGAATGGAGATTCCAGAAAAAAAGTAATTGCATTAGGTCAGACCTATTTTGCTGTGAAGACGAGACAGCAGGAATTAGCAGAGAAATTTGAAGATTTATCAGAAGATAAAAAGCGATTAGAGATACGAGGGGAGCTGGCAGTACATAACAAGTCTCTTGCAGAGACGGCACGTATGGCAGGAATTGAGAAACCAAAAGATTATGCTATTTTTCAGAATCGCGGCTATCAGGGGTTGTATGGAGGCTTAGGAGTAAAAGAAATCCATGAGCGAAAAGGATTGAAGAAGAGTCAGAAGATATTAGATCATATGGGAAGTACAGAACTGGCGGCGAATCTTTTTAGGGCGACTCAGACTAATGAAAAGTTAAAAAGAGAGCATATTGTCGGAAAGAATGAGGCTAATCAGATTCATTTTGAAGTAGGAAAGAAAGTAAGAGAAACGATTAAAGATATTGGCGGAACGATGCTGGAAGATCTTCCGACGCCAGACAAAAGTATCTTACAGATTAAAAAAGAATATGCTAAATTGGAAGATTCAGAAATGGAAATATGATAAAAGAGAAAACGCAAAAGGGATATCATACAACTCTTTTGCGTTTTCATTAAAATGATTAAATTAATCGGATTATAAAACAAATGCATACATTACTACGAAATGGCAGATGCTTCCGCCCATGACGAAGAGATGGAAAATCTCATGACTTCCGAAATCTTTATGTTTCATGTTGAAAATCGGAAGCTTTAATGCGTAGATAATGCCTCCGGCTGTGTAGATTAAGCCACCAGCAAGAAGCCATCCGAAGGCTGCCGGTGACATGGAATTCAAAAGCTGAGTGAATGCAAGAACGCAAGTCCAGCCCATTCCAATATACAGTACGGAAGATACCCATTTCGGGCAGTATACCCAAAAAGCTTTAATCAAAATACCGGCAATAGCAATGCTCCAGACGATAGCCAACAGAATGATTCCGAGCCTTCCGCCAAGTACAAGTAGACAGATAGGTGTATAGCTTCCGGCAATTAATACAGAGATCATCATATGATCGATTTTTTTGAGAATTGTATTAATCTTTTCTGACCGGTCGAAAGTATGATAGGTCGTACTTGCTGCATATAATAAAATAAGGCTTGCTGCGTAGATTGCAATAGAGACAACGTAAATAGGACTTGGTTCATGCGTTGCTTTGATAATTAATGGAACAGCAGCAAATACCGCCATGAGCATTCCTATAAAATGAGTGATCGCACTTCCTGGATCTTTTACATGTTTTTTGATTGTGTCTGACATACGAATACCTCCTTGAAATATCTATATCTTGATAAGTAGTATTAAAAACTATATGTAGTATATATAGATATTATACCAAGGAGAAAGAAAAATCAAGGATGAAAAGAAAAAATGATCTATTTCATGGACGGGTGTCGCTGTATAATCAGCCACGCCGAGCCAGCTCAAATCCGCTACGCTACTTTTCGCTGTTGGGCTGTCGCTAAGTCTATTAAAACGCCATGCCCATTCATAGACCTAACGGTCTATTTCATGGACGGCTGTCGCCGTATAATAAAAAAGAATACCACACACCTTTGTGAGTAAACTCCCTCGGTGTATGGTATCCTTTTTTATTGCATGGCTTGTAGCTTAGCCAAAGTATCTCTTTAACAGTCCTTCGAATGCTTTGCCGTGACGAGCTTCGTCTCTTGCCATCTCGTGAACTGTGTCATGGATTGCATCAAGATTAGCAGCTTTTGCACGTTTTGCAAGATCGAATTTACCGGCTGTTGCGCCATTTTCAGCTTCTACTCTCATCTCGAGGTTCTTCTTTGTGCTGTCTGTTACAACTTCGCCAAGAAGCTCTGCAAATTTAGCAGCGTGTTCAGCTTCTTCGTAAGCTGCTTTCTCCCAGTACAGTCCGATCTCTGGATATCCTTCTCTGTGAGCCACTCTTGCCATTGCGAGGTACATACCTACTTCTGAACATTCACCAGTGAAGTTTGCTCTCAGGTCTTCCAGGATATCTTCGCTGACGCCCTGGGCTACACCTACCACATGTTCAGCAGCCCATGTTCTTCCTTCGCTCTGCTCAATGAACTTATCAGCACCTGCGTGACAGACTGGACATTCAGCCGGTGCAGCTTCTCCCTCGTAAACGTAACCACATACAGAACATACAAATTTTTTCATAACTTTTATCTCCTTTTCTTTAAAATATTATTAACATTATTAGTTATTATATTTAAATCAGTAATTATACTGAAGTAAATCAATGTGTTGAAAGTTCCTTACTGCATTGACTGCAGATTCCATTAAATAAGACTGAATGAGATCGGATGATTCCATTGTAACATTGCTGTGCCTGCTCATCTAATGTGTCAATTGGCTTCATATCCAGAT
>OLVT01002206.1_pt1 | contig 13987 bp, 11 predicted proteins | sample 1673241 | NCBI WGS metagenome assembly OLVT01 (sample SAMEA3178936, study PRJEB25190) | human gut metagenome | biome: human gut; feature: human-associated habitat; material: faeces | place: Austria | collected 2013 | reverse complement strand
CCTTCCATTACGGTTCCTACATATAGGATTGAATTTTCGACATAATCTATTTTCTCCGTTTTCCACTTTGAAATTTCGATAGGATTATATATGACTTCTATATTGCCGGTCATGTCGGGAACATATTTTAAAAACCAATCTTTCAGACTGGCAGAACAAGAGGTAACATATTTAAATTGGGATAAAATAGAAAGTTCCCTTTTACCGATCCAATAATCATAAAAAGTTCGAATATTGAACTTCTTTATACTAAAATTACTCCTGTCAAGCAAAGTTGGTGTATGAAGGCGGATAACAACCGGTACATGGCACTTTGACAAATAATATGCTTCTGCACCATATTCTGCCACTTCGATTATATCTACGTCTTTCAATTGTTCTATCTGCCGTAGTATTTTCTTTCTGTAAGAGAAAAACCGATATAAACAACGCATTTTCTTGATTAAAGAAGATTTTTCTATTTGTGGTAATATAAAATCTCCACCGGATAACCGGATCACTCTTATTCCATCCTCTTTCCGGTCACTGAAAACACGTGTATCATCAGAAGCACAAATGACTGTAACAGAATGTGCCCGACGTATCAAATTTATAGCCATCTCATGTATATACGAAGCTATCCCTCCACCTCGCAAAGTAGGTGGATATTCTCGGCAAACAAAAACAATATGCATATTATCTTAATTTATAAAACAAATAAAGAGAAAGTTTATTGGGCAATAAACCTAAACAGACTATAGGAAAAAAGGACTTCAATGTTCCTCCAAATACAACAGCATGGAATGCAACGCTAATAGCCTGATGTCCTTTCTCTACTTCAATTAAAGTCACTGCGTAAATTTTATACCATTTTATAATGAATGCCTTAAACTGTTGTTTAAAGCTTCCTTCTTTCATATCAGCATATAAACGTAACAGTTCATTCAATATATATTTTTCCCCTCCTGACCTCATTTTTATTTTACTAACATCTGTATCTGAAGCCGTTTCAATATAATAGGCTAAAGGGCGTTTGGAATAAGCTATTTTATTGTGAATTGCCAATCGCGCCCAAGTCAGCAAATCCTCTCCAGATTTTATACCGACAGGAAAGCCGCCTATGGCCTGTATAGCTTCTTTCTTAACCATTATCGAAATTGAACAAATTGGCGGCTGCGAGCAACTTACCACTTCAAAATAATTAGTCAAGATTCCTTCTTCTTCCTGAAAAGGTAACTTACGAATTATCGTATTTTTTATTATTCCACTAACGTCCTGAAATACATAATTACAAGCATAAACACTGCAATCTGAATATTTTTCATATAATCCATACTGAGTTTGCAAGTACTCTTGATCCCATTTATCATCCGCATCAAGGAAAGCGATTAAATCATATCGCGCTTCTTCAATCCCCTTATTACGAGCAGCAGAAACTCCCGCATTCTTTTGATGGACAATTCGAATACGAATATCATTCACTTTCTCTACTTCCTGTACACTGTTATCCGTACTACCATCATCTACTACTACAATTTCAAAATTTTGGAAAGTCTGACGCAATACAGAATGTAGTGTATTTGCTATTTGTTTTTCTTTATTATAAAGAGGTATTACTACTGATATCATCTATTTCGCTTCATTTAATCCTAACATCATTCCATAAAATCCAAAAGGCATAGAAAGAGTCGCCATCGAATAATTTACAACATTATCCGAATATAATGTCAATAGCATCCCTGCCATAGTACTCCCTGCCGTTATAGCCACAATCTTTACAATACTCCTATGATTTCTATTGTAAATCAAGAAACTATGAAATATTGCAATGATACCAGCCAACAAATACAATATAAGTCCAATAATTCCATTATCACACAATATCTGTACGTAATCACTATGCGGCACTTTTAATCCTCCAAATATAAAATGGGTATACATATAATTTTGTGTACACCCACTGCCCGACCCCAACAACTCTTTCTGCTCATAGAAACGAGTCATCAAATGTTCCCACATTGCAAATCGGGCATTACTATTAATATTATCTTTACTAATCTTCCCTTCTCTCAATTGTTCAATGCTGACATTATCATCTTTAAACATTTTTTGTTTCAGACTGGGAATAGTAAATATAATTACAATAAACAACAAACAGATTCCCATTATAACAGGTAATGACTTTAAGCGATAACGAAAAAAGAAAAAAGTCATTACTGCCAATGTAGTCCCCATGATACTAGTACGAAACACCCATACAAAGCAAGGAATAGCGAACAAAACAGCCCAACATAAATCTCTCTTATTTTTTCCTCCGTAAAAGTAAAGTGCCAATGAAAATATGCAAATAGGAATGAAATGAATGGCACGAGCAGTACCATACCAGAACACTCCGGGTACAAGAATACTTATTCCCGGTACAAAAGAAAAAATGAGGCAAACTACCGCTACCCACCGAACACATAATCCCGCTTTTAGAAACACTTCTCCGTCATGTACCACAGCCGAAGCAAACAGCATAATACATAATGGATACAAATATTTCAGAATAACCCGGAAGCCATAGGCAGGAGCAGGAGAATAAGAAAGTCCTATCAGTAACCAAACAATATAAAGCAAATAGAAAATACTCACCGCACTCCATACCGGTTTCCGTTTCACCACAAACAAGCCTATCAAACAAAGGCTTTCAAGTACTAAAAGCCGGATAGCCATCAAGTCGAGTGCTCCCGGAGCAGAAAGCGCTAACAAGCCGGTAGAGAAAGTTAACGTCCAAAACAACTCCGGACCTTCGAAACTAAGCATCTGTTCCTTATTCAAAGGGTGGCGCACTTTTCCTGCACGCTGAAACAGAAACTTAATGCCAAAGCCTGTGATAATAATGAAATAAAGATAATTCAATAGATACATCCGGATAAATCAATTTATATGTTTTATACGTTCGTATAAGTTACAAAATGCCGCAGCATATTTTGCAAAACTAAATTGTGATACATACGAAACTGAATTTCGGGAAAGCTGGATAATCCTCATCCTGCTCTCCAATAAGGATTGTATTTTGGCAGTCATATCTTCGGCATCTTCTACCTGATGCAAAAGTCCTGTTTCTCCATCTTTTACAACTTCCGGTAATCCTCCGGTATCTGAAGCCACTACCACGCAACCACGAGCCATACCTTCAATAGCAGTCAGTCCAAATCCCTCACTACGTGATGGCATTAAGAGAATATCAATCCGGTCATACAATGATTGCAGGCAAGGCTGTTCCTGTCGTCCCATCCATTCAACACTATCATTCACTCCCAGTTCTATCGCCTGTTCTTGCATTATACTCCTTTGCGAACCGTCCCCCACCACTAATAGCCGAATGTCCGTATATTGTTTTTTCAATTTGGCAAATGCGGGGACAACCAAATCCATCCCTTTAATCCGTTCCAAACGGCTAACTACTCCTAATGTAATTTGTCCGTCAGAAAAAGGTTTCTGTTCCTCGCGAATATGAATATAAGGTGGCAAGGCATTGTAAATGGTGAAATGATTTCGTTTTTTCAATATTGTGCTTGAGTTATAGAGTTCTGCACTTCCGAAAAAAGACTTTTCTGCACGCATAGTGATACAGGTGAACACACGCACACAGTACTTTTGAACAAAGTGTATCAAATGAAGATTAGGATAAATATCTGCTGCCGTATGTGTGGTGGCAATAATATTCTTCATGCCCAACAATCGTAAAAGAAAAATGGGGATAGCTCCCGGAGCCATATATTGTACATGGGCAATATCCGGTCTCTCATTTTTTAAGACTTCCCTTAGGCCCTTAAATAAAAACAGGATACCTTTCCAGCCTCCTATTCGTGTACCATCCGGGCTTAAACAAATTACTTTGCTACCATTATCCTGATAGCATTGTACCATTGCCAGAGTATATTCAAAGTAACAGGCTACTATAACCTGATGTCCTCCTTGTACTAATGCACGCACAAGATTCAATGTTTGTATCTCCGTGCCTCCGGTAAGAAGGCACGGTATAGTTATTAAAATTTTCACAGAAGATGAATAATTAAATGCAGGAACGCTATCCTAAAAAATAAGATTATTGTATGAAGTTATATTTTATCTTTTTGACCGTTCTTCATTCCCCGTAATTCGCAAAAATAGGGAGACGCTGCAAATTCTTTTTTTGCTTTTTCCCTTATTTCGATAATTTTATTCAATTGCTGTACTATTTTTTTCTGTTCTACTATATTTCTTAATGGTATTTTCATTTTTTTCATTGCAGTTTGAGTAAGTTTTTTTCTTGTTGCACCATTAATCATCCCATCAACCTTATAAAACATAAGCGAATAACATAAATAATCAACATCTATTTCCTCTTTAGGCTTTAGTACATGTGCATGATTATTTACCCAACATTTTCCTGAAACTCTGTATGCTATAGGTTTCTCTTTTGATCCAAAATTACCACCATCTTCAGCTAATAATACTAGCTCATCATCAAAAATGTAATCATTCACATAATCTTGTATTCCGTTTGCACCATAATATGGATATTTACCTTCTTTTCTATCTGATGCCGTTATGGGAATCCTCATTGAATCCAAAATTTCACAACATTCTTCAACACCTGTATATTTCAATTTTTCCATTCTTCGTTCCTTGCAAAATTCAAATTTTAAGGAATGAATCTTCAATTTATCTGGTTATGACATATATTTCTGATGGGATGCCTTTACATTATTCTGATTTACCATTGCATATTGCATCGTTGTATCAATCTGTGAATGTCCAAGAATCTTTTGCACTTGTTCAATTGGCATTCCTTTGTCAATCGCTCTCGTTGCCATTGTTCTTCGGAATTTATGCGGATGGATTCGTTCCAATCCAAGCTCTCTTCCTAATTGTCTTAATCGAATCTCTACCCCACTGATCTTTAAGCGATCATATGGTGCATCTAAAGTAACGAATAATGCTGGGTTCTTATCTTTCCTACTTTCTATATATTCCATTAAATGTACTTTTGCTTTCGCATCAAAATAAACTCTTCTTTCTTTATCTCCTTTTCCGTATACAACACATTCTCGTTCTTCAAAATTAATATCTCCTATGTTCAAATTTACCAATTCACCCACACGTATACCTGTTGAATATAACAGATCAATCATTGCAAGGTCTCGAATCTGTGTACAATGATCCCTTAATTGTTCGATTCCTTCATCTGTGATCACACTTTTTACCACTGTTTTTGTCTTAATCTTATGAATCCTTCTCATTGGACTTTTTAAAATGTAATCTTCTTCCTCCAACCATGTAAAAAAGCTCGATATATTCCGTCGTATATTATCAATTGTAACATTCGAGCAGTTATTCCTTTTTTGATAATCTGCAAGATATGACCTCATTTCATCTGTCGTTATCTTGCGGATTTCTTTTTCCGTTTGTGAAAGCATATGTTCTGCTGTTACCTTATAATATTGAATGGTACGTTCCGAACATCCTTCTACTCTTTTTGCATCCAAGAACATTTCCAGAAATTCTTCATTCGATATCTGTTGTTTCTCTAGTTCATTTTCTGAAAATGTCCTTAGAATTACTTCCTGTAATTTTTTCATCTGTGGCACTGTTAAATACTCTGCCATCTCATTTAGTATTGTTACAATTTTCTCTTCCATGTTGGTACACTCCTATATACCAACATCCTTCAACCATTTTTGCTCCTAAATCTATGAAATAAAATATTGACATTCCTGATAATATGTTTCAGCTTCTTTTTGCATTAATTCTAATAATTGATCCACTTTATGATGTTCTCTATATTCTTTTAGTCCTTCTAAATACTTACTGCGATCATCATCTAAGATAATAAATGGTTTTAACTCATCATATTTCAAGCTTTCCCGAAACAATATCATTCTTCCTGTTCGTCCATTTCCATCCTGAAATGGATGAATTGATTCATATCTTGCATGAAATTCAGCAAGTGTTTTCATAGTTTTTTCTTGTTTATGATACCAATCCAAAAGTTGCCTCATCTCTGCTTCTACATTCTTTGGCAATGCTGTTTTATACATTCCGATCATATTGGGACGTTTCTTATAATCTCCGATTGCATATCCATTCGCTCGATCTTCAAAAACTCCTGATTTCAACTCATAATGCATGCGTTTTATTAGATTCTCTGTTAATTCTTCTTCCAATGTATCTAACATATGATTAAACATTAAGAAATGTCCATTCATTTCCTCTACATCTTTGGCTCGATAATAGTCATCGTTGACTGGTAATGTTCCATTATCAAATAGTGATGCTGTTTGTTCTGGTGTCAATGTACTTCCTTCAATCTTATTTGAATTGTACGCCATTGCTCTTTGCGTATAAGCATACACTCCTGTTCTGTCAAATCGTTTTCGTTCTATTTTAAAACGTTCAATTAACCATCGTTTAAATTCTGACATTTTAATATCGCCTCTTTTCTATCCGAAATATTCTTGCATTAATGAATCAAATAGTAATTGTGTTTTTTCTAATGATTTCTGAACTTCAAACTTCGATTTGTCTATTCGTTCAAGAAACATTAGATACTTCTGTTGCAGATCTATTGGCGGAACAATCATTCTTCTTTGTTTCAAAGAATTAAACTCTATGTTATCAGCTGTTACAGCCCTAACACCAGACAAAATATCTTTTTCTTGCATCTTAAATTGAACAGCTAAAAACCTCGTCAAAATTCTTTCTCCTGGTATAAATACTTTTAAATCTTGATTAACTGTTATAGGAACTTTATTCACTGCAACTGGCAATGTATGTTTTAAAATTCCACTTCTAATAACCATAATTACTGAATTCACAGGAACCAAACGTGCAGTACTATTATCTACACCTAATTGATTAATTTTAATCTGACTATCTTTCAATACATCTGTCTTCATGTCTTTAGCTGATACCCATGGTATATTGCCATCTTTATAATATTCTGGATGAGCTTTAGAAGGTGTTCCACCTCCATATATCTCTTTGCATAAATTTTTTACTGTATCTGTTTCCCATTTTTTATCATTGTATACAGCGTCACCAAAGAGTTCTACAAATCGGCTTTGAATGAGATTATCTAATTGAATTAATTCTTGTTTTCTTTTATCGATTATAATTGATATTTTATCCAATACTTTAGTAATTTTTTCTTGTTTTATCTTATCTCTTTCTATATTTATAGTAAAGTCTCCAAATTGTTTTTTGTTAATAATCGGAACAACTGGTGCATTAGCAATTGCTTCTAATCTTTTTTTATTAAACAATAAATTGTATGCTAAATACTTGATATTTATATTCTCATTAGGAACAATAGCATTTATTTGCTGATTAAACGCATACTTACCTGATTCTATAACACCTATCTTACCTATACTCCCTATACACGTAACAAATATAGCTTTTCCATAAACAACACGAGCCTTTTTTTCAGCTATATTTGATATATATTCTTTCGATTTTTTTATATAATTTATATTTTCATCAGAAATGATGTCCGGTTTTATAAAATAAATATCTTTAGAATTCCAAAAGTCTGGAATACTTTTACTTGGTGTATTCCCAGTTATAATTTCACCTAAATCTTTAATTGCTACTTTCATTTAAATTCATCCCTCAAATTCAAATTTCTCTATCTACTAATCATCATTTTCTTCCAACATTTTCCTTAATTCCACCAGATTCTTATGAATCTCCACCTCTAATTCCTCAATATCTTTCAATATTTCCTCTGTTGGTGGATACTCTACCGGAATATACTCGATCTCTTTATATTTATTAATAGAAAGATCATAATCATTCTCGACAATCTCTTCTTTCGGCACAAAAAAAGACTGTTCTGTTCGTTTTCTTTCTTCTTCCTTTTCTAGATTCTGGTATCTCTCAATAATATCTGGAATATCATTTCCCTCGATTTCCTGACGTTTATCATCTAAGGTTCTTCCATCAGCTTTCATATCATAAAACCAGACTTTATCAGTTCCTCCTGCCCCTGTCTTTGTAAACAGTAAGATTGCTGTGGATACTCCTGCATATGGTTTAAATACTCCAGATGGCATGGAAATCACTGCGTCTAGTTTATGATTTTCAATTAATTCTTTTCGAATCGCTTTATGTGCACGGCTGCTTCCAAATAGTACTCCATCTGGTACGATAACTGCTGCCCTTCCTCCAATTTTCATGATACGAAGGAATAAAACAAGGAATAATAATTCTGTTTTCTTTGTTTTTGCAACTTTTAAAAGATCTGCGGATACTCCATCATAGTCTAAACTTCCTTTAAATGGTGGATTGGCAAGAATTAATGAATACTTTTCTTTGTCTGTATTCATCTCTGACAAACTGTCTTTGTATTCAATATTCGGATCATCCACCCCATGAAGCAGCATATTCATTGCTCCGATTCGAAGCATCGTTCGGTCCATATCGAACCCATAAAACATCTCATGATTAAAATGTTCTCTTTGTTCTGCATTTAAGAATAAATCTTTGTGGTTTTTACGCAAATACTGCTGTGCTGCCATTAAGAACCCTGCTGATCCCATTGCTGGATCACAGATAATATCAGATGGCACTGGTTTTACCAGTTCTACCATCATCTGAATGATATGTCTTGGTGTTCGGAATTGTCCATTCTTTCCTGCACTTTCCAGTTTAGACAGCAGGTATTCATATAAATCCCCTTTACTGTCTCCTTCCAGATTCAATCCGTCAATTCCATCAATTACTTTCGTAAGTAATGCTGGCGTTGGAATCTTAAAGATCGCATCTCCCATATATTTACTATAAGCAGATTCTCCATCTGGATGTAGATTTTTAATAAAAGGAAATACTCCATTCATCATCAGATCATAAATCTCATTCGCATCTCCCAGATTCTTAAATTTACTCCAACGATACTGCTGACAATCTGCTGGGAAAATTCCTTCGTATGGAATTCCTAAAATATTTGCATCTCTTTCCTTTCTTGTTTCTACTTCATCTAACTGCTTGATAAATAATAAGTAGTTAAACTGTTCGATAACTTCCAGTGGATTTGTAATTCCACCTGTCCAGAAAATCTCCCATATCTTATCTACTTTGTTTTTTAATTCACCCGTAATCATCTTACTTCCTCTTCTTCATTTTCGTTTTTTATGTGAAAATTATACCATAAAATCACAAAAGGCCACAACCTGTATCTCTAGCATGATAAGGTTATAACCTTTCTTTAAAGTTTAAATCTTATATAGAATTGTTTCAAAATTTCTGCTGCAATTTTCTACTGTGCATGTCTCTTTAATGCTTCCAAATAAATAGCCCCAAGTCTGCTAGGTTTTGTCTTCTTATGTGTCACATACCCAATATGCATCTCGCCTTCTTCTGCAAGCGGAACTGCGATAATATTCTCTCCATTTAATTCCTTATCGATCACACCGCTGCTGATCGTGTATCCATTTAATCCAATCAGTAAATTAAACAGAGTTGCTCTGTCTCTCACTCGAATGTTCTTTGAACGCACTTCCGTACTAAACATTTCCTCTGAATAATAGAAAGAATTATGTTCCCCCTGCTCAAATGACAGATACGGATAATCTTTGAGATCTTCCATTGTGACTTGATCTTTCTGTGCCAGCGGGTTCTTGTCACAGATAAAAATATGTGGTCTTGCAACAAACAGTTCTGTGAATTTGAGATCATTTGCTTTCATGATCTTCTCTAGTACAGATGCGTTGAATTCATTGAGATATAAAATTCCGATCTCACTTTTCATTCTGGCAACATCATCGATGATCTCATAAGTCTGAGTTTCTCTCAGACTGAAATCGTAATTCTCGCTTCCATATTCTTTGATCAAGTCTACAAATGCATTGACTGCAAAAGAATAATGCTGTGTTGAAATGCAAAATTCCTGTTTCCCACCACTTTTATGTTTATACTTCTCTTCGATCAATGCCGCCTGCTCCAGTACTTGTCTTGCATATCCGAGGAAAATCTCTCCTTCTCTGGATACATGAATTCCCTTGTTCGTGCGGTCAAAAATCGTGATCTGCATCTCTTTTTCCAGTTCTTTTAATGCTTTAGTAAGACTTGGCTGTGATACAAAGAGTTCTTCTGCTGCTTTGCTGATCGTTCCGATCTCCGCAATTGTTACGACATATCTTAGCTGTTGTAATGTCATCGTTTCTTCCTTCTTTGGTCTTTTTGTATCATTATACAATAGTTTATTTTATATGGCAAAGGCTGATTGTTTCTTTTAATCTTACTCACGATTCTTTAATGCATCAGAAAGTCCGACTTTATAAATCTTTCGCACTAGCAGTTTGTTGATCACTAGATATGTAATGATAATTCCTGCATAAACTAATGCATACAGCTGCCATGTGAAACTTAAATTCATAGCACAGGCAATATTAGAAACCATGGCCGGATACATCGCATCCATTAATTTCTTGGATAATGGAACACTGATCAATGCTCCGACAGCGATCATATAGAAATTTCCATCGAGATATAGCTTTTTAATCTCTTTCTTCCGATATCCAAATACTTTCATCAGGGCAATATTTTGTGCAGAACGATCAATCATTACCTTGATCATTAAATACATGACAATTGCAAAAATGATAACAGAAAGTCCAACGATCATTCCCATCATTGGAATCATCATATTGATAAATACATCTGAACTCTCCTCAATTGCTTTTTTACTTGTCGTTGCATACAGCTTTCCAGAGTCAATCGACAGTTTCTTCTTTGATACAACCATATTGTAATAATCTGATGTTGTCTGAAAGAGATCTCTCATGCTGTCAATATCCATAAATGCATATAACCCAGAAGAATATTGTGTGATATCTGCTACCTGAAACGCGTAATCCATTTCATCTTCCTCATCAGACAGTATGACCGAGTCACCTTTTTTCAGATCATATTTCTGTGCCATTGCAGATGAAATAACAACTTTGTTCTTTGCTTTCGGAAGATCTTTATCCTGACTGAAATATGGATTATCATTTTCTATACCGATCAGGGAAATTTCAAGATCATATCCCCATATTTCTTTATGCAACCCTTTTACAAAACATGCATCTCCACCTTTTGGTACTTTTTTGTCTGGATATTTATACGTATACATATATTCAAATTTTGTGTCTCTCTTATTTTCTTTGCTGATATGATCACACATCACATAGCAGTCCAGACCGATCATCATAACCAGTAGTGCAATAAACATTCCAAAAACTACTGTAAATCCGGCCCTTGCCTCACGCAGTGACTGCCTGATCCTGAATTTTGTAAGAAATGGCATATCGCCTAATTTGACTTTTGAAATATGATTCTTCTTTTGCTCATTTCTTATCATAGAAAGCGCTGGCCTTGACAGTTTCTTTCTTATAACAAAATAATTTACGATCACCGCAACAAGTGGTGGCATAACGATCCCATACACCAATAGATAGATCAGAAGTTCTGGAGTCAACTCTGGTATAGAAAAATAATCATAACAATCCTGCATCTGTGTTGGAATTCCTATCGGACTATATCCAATGATCATTCCTGCTAATCCTGCCAGAAATGTTACCGTCACTGGAACTGTCAAATAATATTTTAAAAGCTGCTTCTTCGTCACTCCAAGTGCATACAATGTTCCAATAATACTATTTTCTTTTTCAATTTCATGAATGACAAAAACAGATATTACATAGGTAAATAAGATCATAATGATAACGCCTGCTACCATTCCAGCAAGTTTATTAATGACCTGATCACCTGCCGCTGCTCCGATTCTTATGTTATCATCTGCCTTTAAAAACTGAGTCAGATTCGATGTTTCCATATCAAATGCTTTCATCAGTTCTTCGGTTCCTTCTTCCAATTGATCAGTTCCTTCTTTTAACTTACTACTTCCATCTGATGCTTTTTTGACACCATTTGTATAAGCCTTAATTCCATCTCTATATGTTTTTAAAGCATCTAACTGTTCTTTGGCAGATTCTAAAGATAATCTTGTAAGGCCATCACTTGATTTTGTAATCAAACCTTTTAAAATACTTGCATAATTATTCTCTGTCAGCGATGTTACTCCAAAAGATGCCAGTTGGCTTTCTGCCGTTTTTAAATACGCCTGAAAGATCTGATCCGCACCTTTTTGCAATGTTTCATTATTTTCACTTAGCTTATTTAATCCTTCTGACATCTTGGTACTTGCATCGGTCAATTTTTTGATACCATCTTTGATATCATCTTTCTTTCCAGCAGTTTCTTCCCAGTAATCTTTAAAATACGGGTCATCAACATCATCTGGGTTAAATGTGATCTTTTTTAGTTTGTTTTTTAACTGTTTCTGGGTCATTGCACCATTTAAACGGTACGCATAAATATATTCTTCGGATTGGATGCTGTTTTCGTTATTTTTTAGATTCTGGTATACATCTTCCGTCACAAATGCCAGACCAAACTGCTTGCTGTCTACGGTACTATCTGATAACTTTTCATAACATGCATCATAGTCTGGAACTGAGCCGATTCCCGTTACTTTATAAGAATCCCCATCAATCGTAATATGAGATCCTATTTTTAAGTTGTGTTCTTGTGCATATCTTTTTTCCACGACAACTTCCTGTCCATCTCTTGCAAGTCTTCCTGCATCCAGATTGATCTGATCGACTTTTTTACGATTCTTAAAGATTCTTAACTTACTTCCATCTTTTTGTCTAAAATCAAGATAAAATGTCTCTTCTAATGTGATTCCTTTCTTAGTAAGAGTCTCTTTTTGTTTTATCGTTAGCGGCACGAATACCTGAAACTGTCCATCTTCCAACTTATGTTTCTTTGCTTGTTTTGCAGTTCCATCAACGATCGTATCCGCTGCACCTACCAGACTGATAACCAGATATATACTGATAATAATTAGAAAAGCAAGTGCAAGATAGCGGAATTTATTCTCTTTTAAATCTCTCCATGCTCTTTTTCTCAATATTTTTTCCATTTAGAGATCCTCCAGTGATTTTGCCGGTACTCTTGTTTCATTTTCATATTCTTCACTGATCTGGCCATCTTTGATGATGATAACCTTATGTACCATGTTGCGGATTGCATTGTTATGCGTTACGATCAGCATAGTTGTTCCGTATTGCTGATTGATTTTCTCTAATAAGATCAGAATATCTTTGGATGTTTTCGAATCGAGAGCTCCTGTCGGTTCGTCACAAAGAAGCAGCTTTGGATTCTTGATCAATGCCCTTGCAATTGCACAACGCTGCTGCTGTCCACCGGATAATTGTGCTGGGAATTTATCTTGATGTTCTGTTAATCCGAGTGTATCTAGCAGTTCTTCCATATCCAATGGATTTTCTGTTAAAAACTGGCAGATTTCTATATTCTCTTTGACCGTAAGGTTTGGTACCAGATTGTAAAACTGAAAAATGAATCCTAGATTAGCTCTGCGGTATTCGGAAAGTTCATCTGCGTTTAGACCTGATATTTCATTGCCATCAACTTTGACAGAGCCGGAATCCATCGTGTCTAATCCACCGATACAATTTAACATCGTCGATTTTCCAGAACCGCTGCTTCCCTGGATGACACACATCTGGCCCTGTTCGATGTTGGTTGTAATTCCTTGTAATACTTGATTGTAGCTTTCGCCTGATCCGAAGCTTTTTTTCATATCTTTTATTTCTAAATACATATATAGTTCCTTTCGCTTCTAGAAGTTAGTCTTCTCTAACGTATAGTTAGTATCATCTAACACCATTATAACAAAAGTCTACAGACCTCACAAGATTGTGATTTGTAGTTTGAAGACGGAAATTATTGGTGGAATATTATAACGTCTAACATACACACCCTTCCGCTTGAAAATTCTTAATTTTATACGAGAATGTCTTCAGGTATTCATAAAAATATAAAAAAAGATAGAGGTACGAAATGATAGGATTCCATCAATGTCATTAACTTAAGAAGAAAGCAGAAATTGTAATTATTTATAAAATTATTA
>OLVT01002205.1_pt1 | contig 13992 bp, 14 predicted proteins | sample 1673241 | NCBI WGS metagenome assembly OLVT01 (sample SAMEA3178936, study PRJEB25190) | human gut metagenome | biome: human gut; feature: human-associated habitat; material: faeces | place: Austria | collected 2013 | reverse complement strand
CAGCGCCGGGTCAAACGGCATCCCCTGGCTGGCAAGAGCGATGGACTCCGCGTGATTCTGCACATAGGAGACACCCACGCAGTAGAAGCCGACCGTGGACAGCGCCAGGCCGCCGGCGGTTTCCATTCCCTGATCAAATTCCTTCTCCAGCCCCAGCCTGCCTCCGATCATCTTGTCAAACAGTCCCAGGGCTGCAAATCCCAGCATAATCGCCACAAAAATATTCATACCTCTCCCTCCCCATATATCCATTCTACCGCGACATGCGGAAATGTCAATTCTCTTATCCAAAATGCCGCCGGTAAATTATCACTCAGAGCGACGTGCGCCGCAAGGCACTAAAAAAGTGTGCGCCAGGCGCACACTTGCGCCGGAGCGCGGCTGCGAAAGCAGCCATATTCCTCTGCGCGTAGTGCGCATCCTCGCGGAGCGTTTTATTTAATAGGGAACGCAGTTTCCTATTAAATAAAAAAGCCATTACTCCTGGGGGAAGGGGTTCCTCGTGACGGAGTAATGGCCGGGGTTGTATTGGTTATTATTGGCTGTTATCAGCAGGTTACGCGGGGAGGGCGGCGCACTCCTCGATGCGGCAGTCCAGCATTAAGAGGACTTCCTGGAGCTCGGCGATGCGCTCTTCCAGCAGCTCGCGCTGCTCGATCAGAGCGTCCTTCTGCTCCCGGCTCCGGATGTTCTGCCGGCTTAAATGATAGAATTTCTCCAGTTCTCCTACGCTCATCATAAGATCATCTCCTTTGGATCTGCTTCTTATGTCTTTACTGTAGCACGGTTGGGCAAGTATGTAAAATGCCCTTTTTTTATGGCTGTTTATACAAAAAAGGCATTCCTCATTTACCTGGCTGATTCGCCGGTATCTGCGTGTTCTTCCAGCATTTCCCGCACCATTCTGACAAACAGGGAGGCGGGGCGGTTTAAGGGTCGGTTCTTTTTCCAGATCATCACGCTGCCGCCTGCGCGCTCGGGGACGAAGGGGACGAAACAGGTGTTTCCGCCCTCGCGGATGCTGCCGGCGCCGCTCATGCAGACCGCATAGCCCAGGCCCCGCTCCACCAGGGGAACGGAGCTTAACAGCAGGTTGTAGGTGGCCACCGGATGCAGGCTGCCGGAATCGCCGAACCAGCCGGCGATCTCGCTGATCAAAAGCTCCCGTTTCGGGACGATGAGCGGCAGATCTCTCATCTCTTCCATGCGTATTCCCTCCCGGGAAGCCAGGGCGTCGTCCCTTCGCATCAGCAGGCCCCAGCGGTCCTTCTGCGGGAAACGGATGTGCTCGTAACGGGCAATCTCGTAGGGCTCCGTCAGAATCCCCACGTCCAGAAGGCCCCGGTCCACCTTGTCCCGCACGTCGTCGCTGCAGCCGCTGCACATATCAAACTGTACTCTGGGATACCGTCTTGAAAATTCCTCGAGAAATTCCGGCAGCATCCACATGGCCTTGGACTCCGCGCTCCCCACGGAGAGCACGCCGGCCACCTCGTCCTTCTGATCGGAAAACTCCCGGCCGGTCTTCTCCACCAGGGACACGATCTCCTGGGCGCGCTGGCGGAAGATCACGCCCTCCTCCGTCAGTACCGTCTGATAGCGGCCCCGCTGAAAGAGCGCGACTCCCAGCTCCTCCTCCAGATTCATCATCTGCCGGCTGAGGGTGGGCTGGGTCACATGCAGGATCTGCGCGGCCTTGGTGATATTCTCCTCCTGTGCCACCGTCAGGAAATATTTAAGCGCACGAAATTCCATATTACACTCCTCCATCCCCGAAAATGTCTCGAAACGCCCGTTCCGCGTACTGTTCCAGGCGCTCCTCAAGTTCTCTGTACTTTCTGAGAAATGCCTTCCCCTCCCCGGTCAGGAAGGAGACGCCGCCTTTACTTCCTCCGGCCTGTCTGACGAGAAATTCGATTCCCAGCTGATCCTCCGCGTTTTTGACCATTTTCCAACCTTTGCTGTAGGAAATCTCCCTGAGCTGGCAGGCGCCCAGCATGGAGCCGGTCTCCTCCACGGCCTCGAGGAAACGCGCCAGTTCCCCGTCGAAGCAGCGGGAAAATTTATTTAAGTTCACCTGCACGTCGAAGGCCAGATCCACCTGATCGCGGTTTTCCTTCTCGTACTGCAGGATCATTTTGTAGTCCTGCTCCGTGTTCGCGTCCATGACCACGCCCTGGTCGTCCAGCTCGATGAGGGAAATCCCGGCTCCGCAGGAGTCCATGGCCCCCCGCAGGCCGCGGTCGCCTCTGTATGCCAGGATGGCCGCAAACACGCTTTTGTCCAGCATTACCGGATGCCCCGGGCGGCCGTCGCAGACGGGAACCGTGATCGCGCCGGGCTCCGCCTTCATCCTCAGAATGGTCCCGGCCGACACCATCGGAATGTCCGCGGGGAACAAAAGCACCCTGTCCACCTTTTTCTGCATATATTTAAGCCCCAGACATACGGAATCAAACATCTGGGATTTCTCGTAGTTTTTATTGCGGACGAAGACCGCGCCCCTGTGGGCGATGTGATGCTCCAGAATATCCGCCTGGTAGCCGGTAATCACCACAATGGGGCGGATCCCCGCCTGGCGCAAAGTGTCGATCTCCTTCTGGATCATCGTGGTCCGCCCCACTTTCCGCATGGGGCCGGGGCCGTCCGCACTGTCCGATTTGCCCGCCGCCAGTATGATCGCTCCTGTTTTTTTCTCCGCCATGATTTTCCCCTCTCTGCAGTGCTCCTATTACACCATGTCCACTAGGCTCGTGAATGACCTCGCCAAGTGCTCTGTATGTATCGCACGTAAGCGCCTAAAGGACAGGCGCTAAGTGCTCGTAACTAAAAACGGCTAATACCTGGGTTGATATTAGCCGTTTGGAAAGCCTCTTAATTCAAGGCCTGTTCTTATCTCTGAACACGGCCGGATCCGTCTCCGCCAGCCAGGTTCTCAACATCCGCTCTGGTAACCAGGTTGAGGTCCCCGGGGATGGTGTGCTTTAAGGCGGAAGCAGCTACTGCAAACTCAAGGGCAGCCTTCATATCCTTGCCGTCCAGCAGTCCGCAAATCAGTCCGGCAGCAAAGGAATCGCCGCCGCCTACGCGGTCTACAATAGGAGTAATGTGATATTTTCTGGAGTGATAGAACTCTCTGGTCTTTCCGTCCATAATGCATGCGGACCAGCCGTTGTCGGAAGCGCTGTGGCTCTCGCGCAGAGAGCTTACGATATACTTGAATCCGAACTTGTCAGCCATCTGATTGAAGATATCCACATAACCGGACAGCTCCAGCTCGCCGGAGGTCACGTCGGTATTGCCGGGCTTGAATCCCAGAACCTTCTCCGCATCCTCCTCATTGCCGATGCATACGTCTACATACTGCATGAAGTTGGTCATAACCTTCTGAGCCTTCTCGGAAGACCACAGTTTCTTACGGAAGTTTAAGTCAACGGAAACCGTTACGCCGTGAGCCTTGGCAGCCTTCAGAGCAGCCTCGGTCAGCTCGATGGCCGCATCGCTGATGGCGGGAGTGATTCCGGTGAAGTGGAACCAGTCGCAATCGGAGAAGATGGCGTCAAAATCAAACTGGTCGGGAGTAGCGGTAGCAATGGAGCTGTGAGCGCGGTCATAAACCACGTTGGAAGCTCTCATAGCGGATCCGGTCTCCAGATAGTAGATTCCCAGTCTCTCGCCGCTTCTGGAAATGTACTTGGTTCCTACATTGTATTTTCTTAAAGTCGCAACTGCGCACTCGCCGATGGGGTTGGCGGGAACCGCTGTTACGAACTGGGTGTCATGTCCATAATTTGCCAGAGACACTGCTACGTTGGCCTCGCCGCCGCCGTAGTTTACATCAAACTCATCAGCCTGGATGAACTTCTCATTGTTGGGGGTAGAGAGTCTTAACATAATCTCGCCCATGGTAACTACTTTTGCCATTTTTCTATTCTCCTTAGATTTTAAATGATCGACGCAACTGTTCGGTCCTTCCTGAACAGTTACTGATAGATTTATGCTCTTGCTGCTGCTACTGCCTTTACAAACTCCTGCGCCTTAGCAGTTACAGCTGCGTAGTCGCCGGTCTTAGCGCCCTTGGTCAGGCTGCTTCCGGTACCAACCGCATATGCGCCGGCCTTAATCCACTTGTCTACATTGTCCACATCAACGCCGCCGGAAGGCATGAACTCACCCTGGGGCAGGGGGCCCTTGAAGGAGCTGATTGCAGCAGGTCCTACAATATTTCCGGGGAAGATCTTAATAACGTCGCAGCCTGCCTCCATAGCGGTCACCGCCTCGGTAGGAGTCATAACGCCCGGGAGCATAGGTACTCTGTAGCGGTTGCACAGTTTGATCGTATCCAGATTCAGACTGGGGCTTACAATATAATTGGCTCCTGCCAGAATGCAGGCTCTTGCGGTTTCAGGGTCCAGAACGGTTCCTGCGCCAATGACGACCTTGTCGTTGTTTTTGTATTTCTCGGCCATCATCTTGATGAATCCAACGGGATCTCCATCGTCCATGGTCATGGTCAGCTCGATGAAATTGATTCCGCCGGCGATAATGGCATCTACTACCTTCTCACCCTGTTCATAATTCTTTGCGCGGACAACTGCAACCAGGCAGTCTTCCTTCATTCTTGCCAAAACCTGTTCTTTCTTCATTTTTCTTCTCCTTCTTTCTCGATTCGCATATGCGAACTTCTTTCACAAATGCGATTTTTATAGTTCCATATTACAACCCAGATTCCTGTTTGTCAACTGTATTTTCCTAAAAAACCAAGAAGCCTGGAAACTTCTGCGGCCTTCTTTTTCACCAGTTTTCCAAGGGCGTCGTAATCCTCCGTAGGCTTATAGAGGCTGGAAACGCTGATCGCCCCTACAACAGCTCCATCTTGGCCGAATACAGGCGCGCCCACACACTCCATATGCTCCTCCAGTTCTCTGGCATCCAGAGCGTATCCTTTCTCCCGGATTTTCTCCAGTTCTGCCTTCAGCTGGTTTTTGCTGACAATGGTATAGGGTGTCTTTTGTACAAATGTAATCTGAGCGATGACCGAATCCTGGACTTCCTTCTCCTCAAAGGCAAGTATCGCCTTTCCAAGAGAGGTGCAGTACAGAGGATTCTTTGTTCCCACAGTAGCCGTGGTTATAATAGGGTTTTCCGGCTCCGATTTGCAAAGGTATACCAGTTCCTCATCTGAGCGGACTCCAAAGAATACGGTTTTCCCAACCTCCCTGGCGAAAGCTTTCAGCTCCGGATCGATCACGCCGATAAAGTCCAGGTGATTGGTGTAGCTTATACCGATGCGGTAAGCGTTCAGTCCAATATGATACCGCTGCTTCTGCTCCTTTGTCATGTGGAGCATCCCGGCATATACCAGAGTAGTGGCAATGTCGTAGGCGCTGGTTTTCGGCAGGTCCAGGGCGGTACAAATCTCATCCAGCGTAATTCCGTCAGGCCGTTTGGAAACCAGTTTCAGCATATCTATGGTTCGCAGGGCAGTTCTGTTTAATTTCATCTTAATTTCAGCCTCCTTGAACTGATATATTTTCGTATATACAGTTCAAGTACGTATATACGACTATTCAGATTCAGTATACACGAATTAAGAAGGAATTGCAACTGCCCTTTTGCCTCATCATCCCCTACTTTAATCCATTTTATGCCTGGTTATAGGGTTACCCCTCCTTTGAAGATTGCCATATCGTGAAATCCCGCTTCTTCGGACTTCACTTTCTTTCCGGAGGCCACTTCCAGCACGTAATCAAAGAGAGCCTGAGCCATCTCTTCCTTGGTCTTGTCTTCCACCATGCGGCCGGCATTAAAGTCGATCCAGTTCTCCTTATAACCAGCCAGCTTGGAATTGCTGGAAATCTTCACTGTGGGAACCGGAGATGCAAAGGGGGTTCCACGTCCGGTAGTAAAAAGCACAATCTGCGCGCCGGATACTGCCAGGGCCGTAGCTGCTACCAAATCGTTTCCGGGAGCGCTGAGCAGGTTCAGGCCGCGGTTCTTTACCGGTTCCGCATACTCCAGAACGCCCCTTACCAAAGAACTTCCGGATTTCTGAGTACATCCTAGAGATTTGTCTTCCAGCGTAGAAATTCCGCCCTTTTTATTTCCCGGAGAAGGATTCTCGTAAATAGTCTGATTATGGCTGGTAAAATAATTCTTGAAATTATTGATCAAATCGACGGTTTTATCAAAAAGTTCCGGTGTGGCGCAGCGGTTCATCAAGATAGTCTCCGCTCCAAACATCTCCGGTACCTCCGTAAGGATGGTAGTACCTCCTTTGCTCACGAGAAGATCGGAGAAAGCGCCTACCGTAGGATTGGCAGTAATACCGGAGAGTCCGTCGGAACCGCCGCACTTCATTCCGATTACCAGCTCGCTGGCATCGATTTTCTCTCTGGAGAAGCCCTGGGCGTAATCCGCCAGTTCCTTCAACAGTTCCATAGCCGCTTCCATCTCATCTTCCACATCCTGGCACTGAAGGAATTTCACTCTCTGCTCATCGTATTCCCCGATGTATTCTTTCAATACCGGAATATTGCTGTTCTCGCAGCCAAGGCCAAGTACCAGAACACCCGCCGCATTGGGATGATGAATCATATCCGCCAGTACCTTTCTGGTGTTTTCCTGGTCATCTCCCATCTGAGAGCAGCCGTAGGGGTGATTAAAGGCGATCACATCTTCCAGATTTCCTCTAATCAGTGACTTAGCTTCCTGCTCCAGTGCCTTGGCAATGGAATTGACGCAGCCCACTGTTGGAATAATCCAGATTTCATTGCGCACACCCGCCTTGCCGTCGGTCCGGCGATAGCCCTGGAAGTAAGCGTGTTCTGTCGGCTCCACATCCTGCCCTGTGGGATGATATTCATAGGAAAGGATGTCTCCCAGGGCGGTCTTTACATTATGTACATGGACCCATTGTCCGGGCTGAATGTCCTCCTTGGCATAGCCGATGCGAAAACCGTACTTTACGACCTCTTCTCCTGCCTGAATGGGGCGCAGCGCAAACTTATGTCCCTGAGGAATATCCTCTGTCATCGTTACTTCTGTGCCCGCCACGTTTAAGGTTTCCCCCTGAGCGATGGGACGCAGCGCCACTGCAACATTATCGTTCCCGTTGATCTTTACAATGTCCTGCATAGTTTTCTCCTACTCTCCTGTTTTAATAAATGATGGCTTTCTTCAAATAAACGCTCGTACGGAATTTCGTACAAAGCAATTCATTTTTATGTAAGTGCTTACAATTATTCTACAAAAGTTCTGGAAATAAGTCAATAAAAAAATCGAAAACTATTGCAATATTTGCGGGAAATATGTATAATGATTTTAGCTGTAAGCGCTTACAGAATGTGAGGTTGATTTTATGAACATCTACGACGTTTCCAAACATGCCGGCGTTTCCATCGCCACCGTATCCAGGGTGCTCAACGGCAACCCCAATGTCAGTGACAAAACCCGCCGCAAGGTACTGGCCGTTATGGATGAGCTGGGCTATACTCCCAATGTATTTGCCCGCGGGTTGGGACTGAACACTATGAAAACTATCGGGATCATGTGCTCCGACTCCTCCGACCTCTATCTGGCAAACGCCATCTACTATCTGGAGCGGGGGCTGCGCAGCAACGGCTACGATGCCATTCTCTGCTGCACCGGATACGACCTGGAAGCAAAACAGCAGTATTTTGAACTTCTCCGTTCCAAACGGGTGGACGCCATCATTCTGGCGGGCTCCAAGTTTGTGGAGATGCGCCCCCGGGACAATGAATATATTATTGAAGCCGCAGCCAAACTTCCCATCATGCTGGTCAACGGGTATCTGGAGGGTGAGAATATTTACAGCACAATCTGCGATGACCGGGCAGCCGTCTATCAGGTAACCAGGGAACTTTTAAATTCCGGAAGGCGGAAGCTTCTTTATCTTTATACCAGCCACTCTTTCAGCGGAGTCAACAAATTGGCTGGTTTTAAAGAAGCCCACCAACAGATGGGACTGGAAGTTCCGGATTCCATGATCCGCCAGTGCGCCAAAGACATTTCCGTGGCCCGTGATCTCTTGTTAACGCTCCATCGGGAGGGACTGGAATTTGACGCTGTGGTCACTTCCGATGATTCTCTTGCGGTAGGGGCAGTAAAATTCGCCCACGCGGCAGGAATTTCCATTCCCGATGAGCTTTCCATCATCGGCTACAACGATTCCATCCTGGCCCGTTCCACGGACCCGGAAATTACTTCCATTGACAGCAAAGTGGAAGCGCTTTGCTCTACTACAATCAATACGCTTATGGGTGTATTCAGCGGCAAGAATGTTCCAAGCCGGACCACCATTGCCTCTGATTTAATAAAAAGACAAACCACCAATTTTTAATCAAGGAGGACTTCTTCTATGAAACAGTTTATGGACAAGGACTTTCTCTTATCCACCGAGATGTCGCAGACTTTGTATCACCAGTTCGCTGAGAATATGCCGATTCTGGACTACCACTGCCACATCAATCCCCAGGAGATTTATGAGGACCGCAAGTTTGAGAATATCACTCAGGTGTGGCTGGGCGGAGACCACTATAAGTGGCGTCAAATGCGCTCCAACGGTGTAGACGAAAAGTACATCACCGGCGACGGTTCCGACCGCGAGAAATTCCAGGCCTGGGCGGAGACTATGCCGAAGCTCATCGGAAATCCGCTGTATCACTGGAGCCATCTGGAGCTGCGCAGATATTTTGGCTATGAGGGATATTTAAACGGCGACACTGCCGAGGAAGTTTGGAATCTCTGCAACGCCAAGCTGCAGGAGGACTCCATGACCGTCCGCAACATCATCAAGCAGTCCGGCGTTACCTTAATCTGCACTACCGACGACCCGGTGGATTCTCTGGAGTGGCACAAAAAGATTGCGGAGGACCCCACCTTTGACGTACAGGTTCTGCCTGCCTGGAGACCTGATAAGGCCATGAACGTGGAGAAGCCCACCTACGGCGAGTATATCGCACAACTTTCCAAAGTTAGCGGAGTTGAGGTTAAGGATTTCGCTTCCCTGAAGGAGGCCTTAAAGAACCGGATGGCCTTCTTCGCCTCCATGGGCTGCTGCGTATCCGACCATGCCTTAGAATATGTGATGTACGCTCCCGCTTCCGATGCCGAGGTAGACGCCATTCTGCAGAAGGGATTAAGAGGAGAAGCGATCTCCAAGGAAGAGGAGTTAAAGTATAAGACCGCCTACATGCTCTTCGTTGCCAGAGAGTATGTAAAACTGGGATGGGTCATGCAGATTCACTACGGCTGCAAGCGGGACAACAACGCTTACATGTTTGAGCAGCTGGGACCGGACACCGGCTACGACTGCATCAACAACTACGCTCCCAGCGCACAGATGGCTGACTTCCTGAACGCTTTAAGCGCCACCAACGACATTCCCAAGACCATCCTGTACTCCTTGAACCCCAACGACAACGCTTCCATCGGTTCCATCATCGGCTGCTTCCAGGGCGATATTCCCGGAAAGATTCAGCAGGGCTCCGCATGGTGGTTCAATGACCACAAGATTGGTATGACCGAGCAGATCACCTCCCTGGCCAACCTGGGCTGCCTGGGCAACTTTGTAGGAATGCTGACCGACTCCAGAAGCTTCCTCTCCTACACCCGTCACGAGTATTTCCGCCGGATTCTCTGCGACATCTTCGGAACCTGGGTGGAGAACGGCGAGTATCCCGCAGACATGAAGGCTCTGGAGGAGCTGGTAAAGGGAATCTGCTACAACAATGCAGTGAAGTATTTTGGATTTAAGCTGGATGTAGTGAAATAAATCACCTGATTAAAATATGAAATCTTTTTCGGGCTGTAGTTTCGTCTGGTATAAAAAGCAGGCAAAGTGCGGCCCGTTTTTCATTCTGTGAGGCTATTTTAAGTTGAATCTGTTGACATGCCTAATTTCTTGAATCTATTTTTATATGCTCTCTTCTGAGGTATATGCCAAATCCGAGAGACTGCTTCCGATTGGACCGGGAGTATCCCAAAAGACTGCCAACATAGGAATAATTGGAAGCTGCTTTTTCGTATCTGAAATCAAAACTTACACAGTTTTTAATCTGTCTCAGAAGATGACCCTCTAAAATCATAGAGTCTATATCAAGGTTCACCATCTGGATTTATCCGCTTTGTTTTCCCATTGAAAAAAAATGGCCTCCTACAATTGATAAAATAAGTATACCATACAGAAAGCCATTTTTCCTTCTGTACTTAGAGCCTTTTCCAAACGGCTTTATTCTGCTCTCATGGCCATGAAATTTAAATACGCTTTCTATACAAATGATTTGTTCGCTTTAACAAAAATGTCTTAATTCTATTACTTTCCGAATGTAGCCGTTGCTTTACTTACCCAGTTAATCCGCTCATAAGGGGTCGAAGATGGCAGAGTACAATCGCTACCAATTATGAACTTCTCAGAACCATGCAATTTTATAAGATGATGTACCTGATGTTCCAATTCTTTGTATCCACCGTTTATTAAAGGACCATGATGATTACTAAGTCCTCCTAAAATCACTTTTCCTCCGAACATTGCTCTCCCAGTTTCAAGATTTATCCCGCTTTCCTCTTCTCCCCAATTAATAACGTCACATGGATAGTCTAAAAAACGTTTTAAGTTTACTCCTGATTTACACATATGGAGAACTACGAATTTAACTCCCGCTTTGTAAGCCGTGTCTAGAACCATACGGTCTAACGGAGCAATCCAACGTTCATGCTCTTCGTCCGTGAACGCCCCGCATTCTCCCCCAAGAGCAGCATAATAAATCCCGTCAATTCCCGTTTCCACAAACTCTTCTACCATTACGCAAAGGCTCTCGGCAATTTTTTGATATGCGTTTAGAACAGATTCGCGGTGCGTTCTAAAATGGTAAAGTTGTGCATATTTTCCTATACTGTCATATCCAGAAATACCTAACAGTGTGTGGGATGCAGATGCAACTACTCCGTGAATGGTAGCCATTACACACCGGTCTGGTAACGCCTCAAGAACTCCTTCTATTATCCTCTTCTCTTTTTGTATAAACTCTGCATTCCGGTCATAAGCTTTAACATTTTTCCAATCTTCCGCAGAATATATACTATGATTGCAAGGATACATACATTCATTCATCACTTTGCAAAGATCCATATCCGTTTCTTCGAAAAATCTTAAATGTGTTTTAATCGCCTGCTGTCCATAAAATGCGTATTTGGGGAAATGCAGCCATAGACCAACTGGTATTTGATCTGGTTTTTCCCCTGCGAGTACGGCAAAAACCCTCTCTTTTTTTGTCATTTCAACCTCCCAAGTATGATGAAAGTATTTCCTGGCTATCCAGCAATTCCTGTCCTGTTCCAGTCATTGTAATGTGTCCTACTTTTAAAACATATCCTCTGTCTGCTACCGCAAGTGCTGATACAGCATTCTGCTCAACCAACAGAATTGTCGTTCCCTGTTTTCGAATTTCCTGAATTAATTCGAAAATCGTTTCTGTAAGCAACGGTGAAAGTCCCAAAGACGGTTCATCCAGCATAAGTAACTTCGGACTACTCATCAATGAACGGCCAATCGCCAGCATCTGCTGTTCCCCACCAGAAAGCGTTCCCGCCATTTGTTTGTATCGATCTTTTAAACGTGGAAACAACTGATATACACGCTCAAATCCCGTTTGAACTTCTTCTCTTGGTCTGGAATATCCCCCCATTTTTAAATTTTCCTCCACAGTCATTCTCGGAAAAATGTGCCTTCCTTCTGGACATAGCGTAATTCCTCTTTTAACCATGGCATTCGCCTTTAGACTATTCTGAGGTGAAAACGTCTCTCCTTGATAAATAATCTCACCGTTTTTCATTGGAACACTCCCGGAAATTGTTTTCAATAGCGTACTTTTTCCCGCCCCATTACTTCCAATCAGGGCAACAATCTCCTTCTCCCCAACCTCAATGTCTATATCCCAAATTGCATGAAGATTTCCATAAAAAGTATTAAGTTTTTTTACCTCCAGAAGCACGCTTCATCCCCCCTTTCCCTATATATGCTTCGATTACATTTTGATCTCTTTGCACAGTTTCAGGAATTCCTTCCGCAATTTTTTTGCCGTAATCCATGACATAAATATAGTCTGAAATCGACATGACCAGATTCATATCATGTTCGATCAGCAGAACGCTGAATTGTTTGTCTGGTAAAGTCCGAATAAATTCCGCCAATTCCTCTGTCTCCTGAGGATTTAATCCTGCTGCTGGTTCATCCAATAAAATTAACTTTGGCTTGCTAACCATCGCCCTTGCAATTTCCAATTTTTTTTGAACACCATAGGGCAAATTGCGACATTGATCATAGGCGAAAGTATCCAGCCCTATCTCCTCCAAAATTTCCAGACTGTATTTTACTGCCTCTCTCTCCATTTGCCGTTTCTTCTTTAGGTTTAACACCGCATCGAGCCTTCCATATGAGATACATATCTGATATCCAATCAACACGTTTTCGAGCGCAGTCATCGTGGGAAAAAGCTTCAGATTCTGAAAAGTTCTGGAGATGCCCTTATTAATGTATTGGTATGCTTTCATGTTGGAAATTTCTTCGTTATTCAGGCGAATACTTCCGGAGTCAATGGGATAGAAGCCTGTAAGCAGATTAAATACGGTAGTTTTCCCTGCTCCATTTGGACCAATGATGCTAACTATACTCCCCTGATCCACTTTAAAACTCATATTTGATACTGCCGCAAGCCCACCAAATGACTTGCAAACCTCCCTCACTGTTAACAGTTCCATTACCTTTCTCCTTTCGCCTCTCCCACATACCAAGTTTTAATTTTTCGATGGATATTTATTAGATATTTTCCAACCACATGTTCCTCCCAAGATACATTTTTTCCCAACATCATAATAATTAGAAGGAACCCATAAATCAGCATCCTATATTTATCCAGCCACCGCAATGCCTCCGGGATAATAGTCAGAAGCGTAGCCGATATCACGCTTCCAGTCATATTCCCCATCCCTCCCAGCACAACCATACTAAGTATTGTCGTGGAAAAATCCCCAATAAAAATACTCGGTGAGATAAACAGCATATAATGTGCAAGCAGTGCCCCCGCTACGCCCGCCATAGCTGCTGCTACCGCAAAAGCTATCACCTTTTCCTTATGTACATGAATTCCCATCGCTTCAGCAGCAGTCTCATCTTCCTTAATTGCCCGCAGATTTCTACCGAATTTTGAGTAGATAATACGGTTTAAAATAATATAAATCAACAAGAATATACTAATCATCAAATATAGATACTGTTGTCCTGTTTTAATGGTTATACCTAAAAATTCAGGTCTTGGTATATTTGTAATTCCCATAGGTCCCCTTGTAAGTGATACCCAGTTTAACAGAATTAATCGCACTAATTCTCCAAATCCTACTGTACAAATAACCAAGTATCCGCCCTGAAGCTTTAATGCCGGAATTCCAATAAACAATCCCACCATTCCTGCCACTACCGCTGAAGCCAAAACCGCTACAATCCATGGAACCCCAAAACGCATTGCCGTCAAGCTAGAGGCATAGGCTCCAATTCCATAAAACGCGGCGTGTCCCATAGAAACCTGTCCGCATACACCGGAGATTAAATTCAGGCTACATGCCAAAATCGAATAAATGCAAATATATACGCACACTCGCAACACATATTGATTCTGAACAAATGTAGGAATCGAATAAATCAACAATACAAGGATTACCGGCACCACAAGTCTTCGAACACTCTTCTCTTTCATTTTTACCTCACACTTTTTTCAAAACTTTCTTACCTAAAAGACCGTTCGGTTTCACAAAAAGGATGACGATCAGAATAACAAATGCCGGAATATTTCGATAGCTCGATCCAATATAAGCTGCTGTATAAACTTCTGTTAGTCCAATAATCAATCCCCCAATTACACCGTAAACGGTAGATAGCACGTACCTTGTATTTAAGCCGCACTTATGCGAAAATAC
>OLVT01002200.1_pt1 | contig 14001 bp, 14 predicted proteins | sample 1673241 | NCBI WGS metagenome assembly OLVT01 (sample SAMEA3178936, study PRJEB25190) | human gut metagenome | biome: human gut; feature: human-associated habitat; material: faeces | place: Austria | collected 2013 | reverse complement strand
ATGTGCGATTAGCTCAGCTGGATAGAGCGTCTGACTACGGATCAGAAGGCCGGGAGTTCGAATCTTCTATCGCACGCTATAGAGACTGTAAGGAAATTTCCTTACAGTCTTTTTTGTGCAACTTCACAAAACTGCACTGTCTCTTCTCCAAAATAAGTCTTTGTTGCTTCTACAGTTACTTAATTTACCCCCACTATTGCGTTGACCACAATTTCAATTCTGTTTGTTCAAGTCAACATATGTATCTTGAAATTTCATTTCAAAAACTTCCTCTCCACACACAGTGAAAAGATCCTCCTTAAACCAAGCAAAGGCGGTGCCGGATTCAAGTTCACATATAAGCAAACTCAAATTTGCACCGCCTGACCTGATTCAAAACTACATTATAACTATTCCAACAACACTCTATTTTGAAAATCTCTCTGCCTGCGCCTCAATCAGTGCCTTGTCATCAAAATAATTGATCTTCATAGCATCTTTTACTTCTTTCAATGTCTGCGCTGCAACAGCCTCTGCCTTCTCACTTCCCTTTTTAAGAATCTCGTAGATTGCAGGAATGTCTTTCTGAAGTTCTTTTCTTCTGTTGCGGATTGGCTCCAGTTCTGCCTGAAGAACATTGTTCAGGAATCTCTTCACTTTCATATCTCCAAGTCCGCCTCTCTGATAATGTGCTTTCAGCTCATCCAGATTCTGATATTCTGGCAGGAATTCCGCAAAATACTCTGGTTTACAGAATGCATCCAGATATGTGAATACAGTATTTCCTTCCAGACTTCCCGGATCTTCCACGCGGATATGATTCGGATCAGTAAACATGCCGAATACTTTCTTCTTAATATCTTCTGATTCCTCTGACAGATAAATACAGTTGCCCAGAGACTTACTCATCTTCGCCTTACCGTCAATTCCCGGGAGACGAAGGCATGCTTCATTCTCCGGAAGAAGAATCTTCGGATCGATCAGTGTATCTCCATAAACGGAATTAAATTTGTGTACAATCTCCTTTGTCTGCTCAAGCATCGGGAGCTGATCTTCTCCTACCGGTACAACAGTAGCCTTGAATGCTGTAATATCTGCTGCCTGGCTGATCGGATATGTGAAGAATCCAACCGGGATACTTGCCTCAAAGTTTCTCATCTTGATCTCATTCTTTACAGTAGGATTTCTCTGCAGTCTTGAGACTGTCACAAGATTCATGTAATAGAATGATAACTCTGTCAGTTCCGGTACCTGTGACTGGATAAACAGAGTAGACTTCTCCGGATCCAATCCACAAGCCATGTAGTCTAATGCTACTTCGATAATATTCTGACGTACCTTTTCCGGGTTATCAGCATTATCAGTCAATGCCTGTGCATCTGCGATCATAATAAAAATGTCATCAAAATCTCCTGTATTCTGTAATTCAACACGACGACGCAGGGAACCCACATAATGTCCTACGTGTAATCTTCCTGTCGGTCTGTCACCAGTAAGCATAACCTTCTTCATACTCTAGTCCTCCTAAATCTCATGTAATACTTTATTCGTAACTGTCAGGCTAATCTGCCCACAGTAATTCACTGGCTTTTATTATAACATTTCCCCAGATGCTTTTCTATAGAAACTTCTGTATATTAGGAAAGGACTTTCCTAATATACAAAAAAGTGCCCTTGACCTCATCAGCCAAAAGCACTTCCTGTAATTCTTTTTCTAACTCTTACTTATTCTGAAATACCGGACGCTTTGAATATCCCGGAACTTTCTTCGTCTCTTCTGCATATACCCACTGATACAACAGATAAGCCATAATAAATGCTCCTGTCACATCAAGTACGGAATGCTGCTTCAAGAACATGGTCGCCATTATAATCAACGCTCCAAGCACATATGCTCCAATACAAACAGCTTTGTGTTTCTTAAGTGCCTGACTCTTATGGATTGCAATACATGCGCATAGAGTATTAAACACATGAAGACTTGGAAATACATTCGTACAAGTATCTGTCCGATACAGCATCCGAACTGCATCTACAAAAATATTATCCCGCTCAAACACAACCGGTCGTAAATCCTGACCATTCGGAAATACGGAACAAATAATAAGGAAAATTGTCATTCCTGCAAACGAAATCTTCGCCAGTTTGTAAAATCCCTGTACATCTGTAACGAAAAAGTACAAAAATGTAGCTGCGATAAATACAAACCATAACATATACGGTACAATAAAATATTCAATAAAAGGAATCTCTTCATCTAATGCTGTCTGCACCACATGATAATTCATCGTCACATGTTTCTCAAGAAACCAAAACCACGGCATATAGATTAACGCGTATAAAAACACCCATGCATGCTTATATCTTTTCATTGTCTCTATGAACTTTGTCTTCCATTTCATATCTGACACTCCTCCGCTTTTCATCAAACCGATACAGCACTTGCTACTTCTGCGCTATTTTCATTTAACGCTCTTTTTTGATAGGCTCGATTATAGCACTTTTAAAACACAATCTCAACCGACTTCATAAGTTTTTAACATTTCTTTTCTTTTTCTTATGAATTATCAACATCTGTCTCTTCTTTTGTTCACCTTTACTTTTTGAATCAGCACTTTCAATAGAAATCAGATTTACTCTTCTTTAACTCATCTCAAAAATATACATATCAAAGCTTCTTCTTGCCGCCTTAACATCTTTTTCTCCATGCAATGTCCATGCCGCTGCCGGCGTTTTAAAGAGAACCCTGTTCAGCCATAATCCCGGATTCTTTCTGTCCGACCACCGGTAAGAAATAAAATCCGGTCTGCACATACAGTTACTCAAAAGATATTTTACACAAAATCTCAAGAGATAATGCGTTGTTCTGTCGTTTTTCGTCAGATTCTCAGATAATTGTCCTCTTGGGATTTCATTCCGATGTTTCTTCATCCAACGAAGTACCAGGCTGTTAAAGGATTGGATCATGTATTCGCCATGATATTTTCGCAGTTCTTCATCCAATTTTCTGCAAATCTTTGTATCTGTGTTAGGAAGTTTCACTTCGATCAGAAGTGGTACCTTTCCATCTACCAACTGCAGTACTTCTGACAATAGTGGAATCCGCTCTTTTGTCTCCGCAAGTCTATACTTCTGCATCTCTTCATATGAAGTATCTTCCACTCTGCCCCGTCTTCCACAGATTCTTTCAAATGTATCATCATGAAAAACCACCAACTGTCCATCCTTTGTCAGATGAACATCCAGTTCTATTCCATCTCCGGCTTCGATTGCCGCACGAAATGCCGGAAATGAATTTTCCGGAATCCCACGCTTCTTATCATGAAGTCCTCTATGCGCCCACTTTACGCCAAGAAACGGATGCACTCTTTTTCTGCCCGACAGTCTTGGAGCCAGCAAAAAAATTAAGAAAGCTGGTATTCCTATTACAATACATAACCCAATTGCTAAAACAATCCCTATATGCATCCTGTTTCATCACCTTTCTTCTATTCAACGATCACATTAAGTTTTTCTTTTTCCAGTGAGACTTCTATCTCTTTTGATAAAAAGGAAGGTTCTCCATCTGTATGTAACGGCAGTGCACGATCTGTCACTACCTTTACACTACGACATTTTAATATCGTCACCCCTTTAAATCTTGTATGCTTTCCTGAAAAAGCGGTCGGAAGCAGACACAGAATCTTGAGCTTCGACAGATCCGACACAACCATAATATCAAGAAATCCATCACTTCCGGAAGCGTCCGGACAAAACTTAAAGCCTCCTCCTTCATAAGGAAGATTCATAAATGCTGCAAAATAAGTCCTCTCAAACACTTTCATGCTTCCGTCATCCAGTGTCAGTTCAAGTTTCACCGGCCGATCCTTTATAATACGATCCATTGCCACAACCGCATAACTCAGCTTACCGATTTTCAGAAGGTTCAATACACGTTTCCATTTTGAAACACATACTTCATGACAAACTGCAGCATCAAATCCAATACCGGCACTCACTGCAAATCTTCTTCCTTTCCCTTCCCTTTTTAGCACACCTATATCCATCTTTTCAACCCTTTTGGGTGAAAGAATTGTGCCCAATGCTTTAAAAGGATCTCCCGGGATTCCTGTTCCTCTTGCAAAATCATTGCTTGATCCAATCGGAATATATCCCAACGTCACTTTCTCCAGTGATTTAATTCCGCTTAGTACTTCATTGAGTGTACCGTCGCCTCCAAGAACAACAAACATGTGCTCCTGGCCATCTTCCGTAATCTCTGATGCAATCTTTCCTGCATCCTTTTTCTTTGTTGTCAGATGAATCTGATAATCGATTCTTTTTCTGCACAACTCAGGTTCCAGCTGTTTCCACAGCATCTCGCCAAGCCCTGAACGAGCCCGCGGATTCACAATAAAGTGATAAATCATCAACCTTCCTCCAGTGTACTGTCCAGATACCGCCTTAAAGAACGACTCATGTTGCCCTCGAAATTAGCATTTCCCTCTCTTAGACACCATTCAAATACATTTCCGATCACGATCATCCGGATATCTGTTGTAAATTCGTCAATACTCTCTCTAATGTTAATAATCCCATCCTTCGCAGCCTGCTCTACATAAGCCTGTACTGTCACGATCGGATATGGACGTTCTGTTCTTATCGCCGGATTCAATGCCTGATTCTTTGTATCATAATACCCTGCCATAAATTCTACACCAAGCTCACGGCAATAAGCTACATAATTCAAATAAACACGGACAATTCCGTCCTTTACATCTTCCAGACTTTTCGGTGTCTCCAACAGATCCGGTCCCATCGTAGGCTGGTCTTCTATATAATAAGACAGCAAATCATCTTTTGTCTTAAAGTGATGATAGAAACTTCCGTTCGACACGCCTGCTTCTTCACAGATATTCTTGATTGACAATTTTTCATATCCGCTCTTCTGAAGAATCTTCTTCGCTGCCTGAAAGATTTTTTCCTTTGTTTCCTGTGATTTTTTCTGCTGCTTCGATAATTCTGTTTTTGTACTCATTTCTGCTAAAACTCTCCCGTATGCATTTTAAACTATAAGAGATATTATAACATATTTCGCCCTTTTTTTCAATAAAACAGAGTGGACTCTATTTTAAGTGCTCTATTTTTATTTTCCGGATTTTCAGCTACCACAGTATTCTCATCCTCTTCATTTATAGATATGCAGAAAATGCACTCGGAATTGCATAATTTTTCTCCAGGTCCTTCTTTCCTGCAAATATGATCTCAGGATTCTGAAATTCTTTTTCCAACTCATCCACCAAAATCTCATATCCGGTCATATGCCATTCCACATGACTGAAAATGTGCTTCGCCTTTGGCAGCTTCTTCACGCGCACCGGCGTAAGACCTGACTCTTTTGCATATTCTATAACTTCTTTTTGTGTTAAATGTCCCTCTACATTAGGAAATTCATACAATCCTGCAAGGAGTCCTTTTCCCGGCCTTTTGCGAATCGCAATTTCCTCATTATCACAGAATCTTAGAATCGTTCTTTTCTCGATTCTTCGCTCTTTCGCCTTTTTCTTGACCGGATAGTCCATCTGACATTCATCCTGGTATGCAAGACAAAATTCCCTTATTGGGCAGCTCTCACACCTTGGTTCTCCATTTGGCAGACAGACGATTGCCCCAAGTTCGATCAATCCTTGATTAAAATCTCCCGGTGCCTCTGCCGGAATCACCTGTTCAAGCATACGTTCTATCTTTGTCCTTGTACTTGCTTTCATAATGTCATCACTGTCTTCCAGAATTCTTGTAACCACGCGAAAAACATTTCCATCTACCGCTGGTTTCTGCTGATGATAAACAAAAGAGCTAATCGCACCGGCTGTATAACTGCCAATTCCCTTCAATTTTTTTATCTCTTCAAATGTATCCGGGAATACACCATTATATTCTTCCATTACCTGTTGTGCTGCTGCCTTTAAATTCCTCGCCCTGTTGTAGTAGCCAAGTCCTTCCCACAGCTTAAGCAGTCTGTCTTCCGGCACTTCAGCCAGCGCTTTGATATCCGGCAGTTCTTCCAGGAATCGTGTGTAATAAGATTTAACTGCTTCTACTCTCGTCTGCTGCAGCATAATCTCTGAAATCCAGACCCGATACGCATTCACATGCTTCCGCCACGGAAGATCTCTCTGATTCTCCCGAAACCATTCAACAAGTGGTTCTACTGTCTCTTGCAGCCTCTCACATGCCAAAGCATCTGCTTCGTATTTTTTCTTTCTATTACATTTCATTCAATACCATTTCCTTATATATAAAAATATCTGTTCAATATTGTAACACAATACCAAACAGATATTCTATAGATTAAAAGTTAAATTTTTTTCGTAACTGTTCAGAGCCAACCGCCAAAATGCTACGCATTTTCTTTTACAGGATCTTTGAAAGGAACTCCTGAAGTCTTGGATCTTTCGGATGTTCAAAGAATTCTGCCGGGGCAGCTTCTTCCTTAATCTGACCTTCATCAATGAAAAGAACTCTTGAAGCAACCTCACGGGCAAATCCCATCTCATGAGTAACAACAACCATTGTCATTCCCTCTTTTGCCAGATCTTTCATCAGTTCAAGTACTTCTCCTACCATTTCCGGATCAAGTGCTGAAGTCGGCTCATCAAAAAGAATCACATCAGGATTCATAGCCATGGAACGGATAATCGCGACACGCTGTTTCTGTCCACCGGAAAGTGTAGACGGATACACATCCGCTTTATCTTCCAATCCGATTCTCTTCAAAAGAGCCATTGCCTGCTCCTTTACTTCTTTCTTGATCTGCTCCTTTGTCTCAGTGATCGGAATCAGCTCTTCCTTCTTGTCACTTCCACGGAACATATTTTTAAATTTGATCATACGATTCTTTTTCTTTGCCTTATCAATGTCCTTACATCTTAGATATGCAGGTGCCATCATGACATTCTGAAGAACTGTCTTATTATTATAAAGATTGAAATGCTGGAAAACCATTCCCATATGACGGCGATGCTGATTAATATCAACCTTCATATCTGCGATATCAACACCATTGAAGATAATACTTCCGCCTGTCGGGTCTTCCATACAGTTCAAGCATCGTAAAAATGTACTTTTACCAGAGCCGGATGGTCCGAGCACCGCAATGATATCGCCTTTATTGATCGTAACATTGATTCCCTTCAGAATCTCTTTGTCCCCAAAGCTTTTTTGCAGATTAATTACGTCTATCACTCTTCTTCAGGCTCCTTTCTAATAATTTAACAAGTAATGTGATCACAAGCACAAGTGCAATGTAGATTAACGCCATTACAAGGTACGGTACCATGAATTCGTAGCTGTTACTTCCGATATAGTTAAATGCAACATAAAGGTCAGCTGCGCCAACAAAGCTTACTACGGAAGTCTCTTTAATAAGAGAAATGAACTCATTTCCAAGTGTCGGAAGAATGTTCTTTACAGCCTGCGGAATCACAATCTTCATCATACTTGTTCCAAAACTGAGTCCGACTGCTCTTCCGGCTTCCATCTGTCCCGGATCGACAGACTGGATTCCGCTTCGCATGATCTCTGAAATATATGCACCACTATTCAGACCAAATACAACCATAGAAACCTGTACTCCGGTAATCTTCACCCCAAAAATCGGAAGGAGTACATAATAAAAGATAAGGAGCTGAACTACCATAGGAGTTCCTCTGAATAATGCAACGTAAAAGCTGCAAATATGATTCAATACTCTCGGAAGAGTTTTATATTTCGGAATCACACGGACTGTAGCGATCAAAGTACCAATCACAATACCGATAATCAGACCGCAGATTGCGATCAGCAAAGTATTGTGCAGTCCCTGAACTACTTTCACATAGCCATTCTGATTCAGAAATATATCAATAAATTTGTCTACTTTCTGACTAAAATTCCCCATTTGTTTCCTTTCTCCAAAAAGAGGAAAATGCATGCATCATCTTCTGCCTGTATTTCCCTCGTTAATAAATTCTATTATTTTACTGCCTGTAAATTCTTAGTAAATACTCTTACTGAACTGCGTTGATTGCATCTGTGATTGCTGCTGCCGGTGCTGCATCAATAATCACATACTGAATATTTCCATTGAGCATATCCTGTACTGCAAGTGATCCGCTCTTGTATGTCACACATTTTGCCGGAAGTCCCGGGAAGTCCCAATCTTCGCTTCCTTCAACATAGTACTGACCTGTTGTTCCCTGCTGAACACCAATCTGGTCAGATGATTTTGTCTCAGCAAGCTTAGCTGCAACGTCATCTGCTGTCTTGCAATCATCGAATGTTGTAACATTGCTTGGAACGATCAAACGCTGGGATGCTGAATAGTAAGAATCTGTAAATGTAACATATTCTTCTCTCTCTTCATTGATTGTAAGTCCTGCCATAGCAATATCACATTTCTGCTGGCTTACAGACAGACAAACTGCATCAAAATCCATGTTCTCGATTACAAGCTCTTTTCCAAGTTCATCAGCAAGAAGCTTTGCAATCTCCATGTCGATTCCATAATAATCTTCACCCTTTGTATACTCAAATGGCTCGAATGCTGCATTTGTAGCTACAACCAACTGATCCTTAGATGTATCAAGTGTTGCTGATTTTACTGCTTCCGGCTCTCCGTCTGAGAAATATTTTTTGCAGATCTCATCAAGTGTTCCATCTGATTTGATCTTTGCAATAAACTCATTTGTCTTCTCAAGAAGTTCCGGCTGATTCTTGTCCACACCAAATGCATATTCTTCATTTGTAAGGTCAATATCGATTACCTTTGCTGTTACTGTTTCGTTCTTACTACCACAACTTGCCAGCATGCTGACTGCTAATGCTGCAGTAAGAAATACTGATAAAAACTTCTTCATCTTAAGCTCCTCCTCTTTTTTCTGCATAAAAATTCAAAACATGTTAATAATTATAACATGCTTTTCATAAAATGCAAGACGTAATTATGCACGATTTCTTTTGGAAATACAAAATTTTACTGTTCACAATAACTGTGAACAGTAAAACACACTGCACTCTATTCAATAATACATATCTTATTTGAATAAAGCCTGGATACCGAAGAATAAAAATACAACGATTCCAAGTACGATTCTGTAATATCCAAATGCCTTAAAGTCATGGTTCTTGATATATTTCATCAGGAACTTGATTGCTATAACAGATACTGCAAAGGATACGATCATTCCAAGAAGAAGCAGAAATACCTGCATTGGGGTAAATGCCAGACCGAACTTAAACAACTTCAGTGCACTTGCTCCAAACATAACCGGAATTGCAAGGAAAAATGTAAACTCTGCTGCAACACTTCTTGAAACCCCAAGTGCCAGTGCTCCGACAATCGTTGCGCCGGATCTGGACGTCCCAGGAATCATCGCCATCATCTGGAAAACTCCGATCAGAAGAACTGTCTTCACAGAAAGCTGAGAGAGTCTTTTTACTTTCGGTTCTCTTGTCTCATTACGTTTTTCAATTACAATGAATAAAATACCATAAACGATCAACATCAATGCAACAACATATGCATTACTCAGTTTTGATTCAATCAGATTGTTCAGCAACACTCCTCCGATCAGTGCCGGAATTGTTCCGATCACTACTTTAATCCATAACTGAATTGTCATCTTCTTCTGCTTTTCCGTCTTCGTCGGTGAGAACGGATTTAACTTATGAAAATAAATTACTACAACTGCCAGGATCGATCCAAACTGAATCACCACATTGAACATATTCGTAAATGCCTCGCTCTGCTTCAGTTGGATCAGCTGCTCTACCAGAATCAGATGACCTGTACTACTGATTGGAAGCCACTCTGTGATTCCCTGCACAATTCCTAAAATGATAACCTTTAATACTTCTAACACGATTTCCCTCCTCGTTTCAGAACAAACTTCTCGATGGCCTTTGCAGCCCCCTCATCATTGTTGCTCTCCGTAATATAATCAGCTACAGCTTTGACCTTTTCTTCGGCATTCGCCATGGCAACCCCAAATCCAACTTCCTTGAGCATTGAGATATCATTATCGCCATCCCCACACGCCATGATCTCTTCCCGCCTGATTCCAAGCATCTTGCCAAGATTCACAAGTCCGGTTCCTTTATTTACACCAACTGCATTAATTTCTATATTATATTGAAGAGAGCCAACCAGTTCAAAGACACCTTCTCGCTCCAGCTCTTTCCATGCCTCTTCTCTCTCTTCCATATCTGCAAACAACATCTGTACTTTATCAAGATTCCCTTCTTTTTCATCCAGCAGATCTTCCAGTCTGTCTACCGCTATTCGTGTTCTCAGAAAATAATCCCACATGTTCGGATTCTTATGATACTTTCTCACCTGCGCGATCTCATCTTTCTGAGCATATCCCTGCCCATCAAAATAAACTTCCAACAGAGTATCATATTTTCTTCCGATTGCAATTGCTTTTTTTGCTGTTTCTTTGGATAACAGATGTTCTTCCAGTACCTTTCCGGTTCTCGTCTCGATAATCCTTGCCCCATTCGCAGTCAGTGCATAATTCATCCCCGGAAGCTCACGTAATTCTTCCGGAACTCCTGTCCATGGTCTTCCGGTTGCAACAAGAACAACTGTACCATTCTGCAGTGCCTCTCCGATCACATTCTTCGTATAAGGAAGAAGTTCCTTCTTATCTGTAAGAAGTGTTCCATCGAGATCTAATCCAACAATCTTAATTTCCTTTTTTTTCATACTTTTTTCCTTATCTTCTGTATTTTCTATCCGTCAATTGTTACAAAAAGCAATATCTTTTTAATTATTTTGTAAAACAATCATAAAATATTTCGTGCCAATTTGATTAATTCTCTATTTTATAGTATAATAGGTTTTCAACAACTATGCAATGTCATTTAAAGAAAGGATATTGAGATTATGGCATTTTACAGAAAAAGCAAGTTACATACGGGCACCGCGCTCATTTGTTCCCTTGCAATTGTATTTTCTGCACTTCCTGTCTATGCTACAGACACGATAGACAATCTGCAAAACCAGACCTCTGCCCTTGAGAACGAATTAAAAGGCATCAACCAGGATATCCTCACCCTGAGTGAGAAGATATCTGATACTGAGATGCAGGTTGAGCTCCTCAACAGTGATATAGACAAAACGCAGGATGATCTTGAGAAAGCGCAGAAAAACGAAGATCAGCAGTATGAAGATATGAAAAGCCGTATCAAATATATGTATGAGCACGGAAGTGCTACAATGCTTGAGATGCTTTTCTCAGCAGAAAATATGTCAGATTTTCTAAACAAAGCTGATTTTATTGAAAATTTGAGTAACTACGACCGCAAAGCTCTGAACAATCTGAAAGATGTTCACCAGCAGATTGCCGATCAGAAAGCAGACCTGGAAGCACAGCAGGCTTCCATGAAAGATTTACAGAACCAATTGCAGACACAGCAGACACAATTACAGGCAAAAGCTGAGGCAACTTCTACTAATTTGAATGAGGTGAATGCAAAACTGCAGAAAGCCAAAGAAGAAGAGGCAGCTCGTCAGGCAGAAGAAGCCCGGAAACAGGCGGAAGCCGCTGCGAAAGCCGAAGCAGCTGCAAAAGCTGAGGCTGCTGCCAGTGCAAACAAAGCGAATACTTCCAGTTCCTCTGGGAACTCCGGCAATTCGGGTTCCTCATCCTCCGGAAGTTCAAGTTCTTCTGGTGGCTCTAATAGTTCCGGATCTGCCATTGCGTCTGATGACCTTACACTTCTTGCAGCAATCCTGCAATGTGAGGCCCACTATGATTACGACTCTATGCTTGCAGTTGCTACAGTCATTATGAATCGTGTATATAGCAGTCGCTTTCCGAATTCTATTCATGATGTCATCTATGCCCAAGGACAGTTTGCTCCTGTATGGACAGGTTCCTTAGACCGTGTATTAAAGCAAGGTCCACGAAGTCTTTCTATCCAGGTTGCACAGGATGCGATCAACGGAGCTCGTCTTACTGCCGTAGCCGACTGTTATTACTTCCTGTACGCACCATCGACAAGCAGAACCGGTGTTGTAATTGGCGATAACGTTTTCTTTACAAGTTGGTAAAATAATAAAAAGAAGATTAAGAAGCGCCGGAAGATTTCATTTTCATCTTCCGGCGCTTCTTTTTTAGAAACAACTCTATTTTCTACTGATAATCAACAACATCAATCCATCTCATCAGAAAATCTTTTTCAAGTTCATTTTCTTTAGATAACTGTGCTGCTGCCACAATCGGAAGCCACTGCTGTACATACTGCATTGCTGTATCGCTCTTCTTGCAGAACAATTTCAGATAGAGATCTGCTACTTTCTGATCTTTCAGTGCGAAAAGCAAATATGTCATTGCTGCATCTGCACTTGCATTTCCCTGTGTTGCATGAGCCCAGTCAACCACAGTCATCTTTCCATTCTTTCCTACGATCACATTACTCGGATTAAAGTCTCCGTGACATACTTTATTATGCTTTGGCATACTCTCAAGTCTTGTCAGAAGTTCATAACGTGTAGTCGCATCAAGATCTTTCAATCCATTGATCTGACGAGCTAATTTATCTTTCATTCCTTTCAGAAGCGGTGATTTCTTACTCTGAACCTGTAACTGGAGATCAACAAAGTCTTCCATATATTTTTCCAGATTCTTCATATCAGATTCCATCATGTCCTCAAGTGTCTTACCTGCTTTGTACTCAATAGCAATTGCCCACTTTCCATCAATCTGAGTTACTTCTTTTACCTTCGGAATGTCCAAACCTGTCTCTTCTACTCTTGCAGTATTCAGAGCCTCATTAAATACATCTGACTTCGGATGTCCTTCATTAAAAACTTTCACGATACAATCATCACATTTATAGACTGATTTGTAAGCACGTTTCACGATGAGATTTTTTTCTTCTAACTTCATAATATAGACCTCCTTATATCTTGAACGCTCCTTCTTGTCTGCTCTTATTTTATCTCAGCTCTGCGGGGCCGTTCCTTTTGCCTTACGGCTCTTACTTTGTTTTGATGATGTCATTATATCTCACAATTTTTATAAATAAAACCCCTTTAGGGCAAGTTTGTGCAGTTTTTAACAAGTTTTTTCATCTGTTATATATTGTCTATTTATTAACAATCGTAAATTTTAGCTCGTTGCTCACGTATACTTGGAAAACTCAAAAACTGTATTTTCCAAGTTATCGCGGCAGTCGCCAAGGTCTTGTGCAAGCACAGACTTTGGCTCGTTGCTCGCGCAAATAAATAAACGACCGTTTACATCTTCATAATAGTAAACGGTCGTTTATTTGTCAAGACTATTCTTTTTGCATATATTATCTATTTTTATAAATCAGCAACTCCGGATTTTCACCATCCTTCTCATATGTACATACCAGAATAAAATCCATACTTGCAAGAATACCGAAGCACCTGTCTCCTCCGAATTCAGATTCCAATTGATTTCCCAGATAGGTTTTCTGATCATCAAGGAATTTCACTTTTTGTCCATTCGGCAGAGTATATTCCAGATTCACATATTTTCCCGCAAGTGCATTTAGTTTCTCTACCCTTGGAAGTCCGTCTATATGCAGATCATTAATTTCATTTATCAACTGTATTTTAAACTCTTCAAACTGCCCATTGTCACTAAGTTCATCATACCTTTTCCAGTAATCTAACTTTGGAAGCATTTCTTTCAGATAAAAGTGTGCCTGTTCTTCGGTAAAATTTTCATTTACCATATTCTTTACACACACATCAATCAATTCATCCATATCGTTATATGTGTACATTCCATCAGCATAGCACCATTTACAATACTCCTCATTTAACGTGCCATCCTTATCACGTCCCAATATGGAATCATCATCAATTGGCATCCCGCAGCACTGGCAGATCAGCTTTCTTGGTTCTCCCAAAAGCGTATTGATTGAAACATCAAATTCTTTCGATAAGAGCTTAAGTGTATCAGTATTTGGAACTGTATCACCATTTTCCCAGCGTGATACCGCCTGCCTTGTAACCATGATTTT
>OLVT01002199.1_pt1 | contig 14010 bp, 10 predicted proteins | sample 1673241 | NCBI WGS metagenome assembly OLVT01 (sample SAMEA3178936, study PRJEB25190) | human gut metagenome | biome: human gut; feature: human-associated habitat; material: faeces | place: Austria | collected 2013 | reverse complement strand
GTTTTTCTTCCATAATAAGTATATTGTATATTCCGGCTTTGTCAACCTTTGCATAACCAACATTTTCAAAATTACCCGCAATATTCTTCTGCCGGTACAGATAATATGGCACTAGTTCCATCTCATAGGCCGTCTCATGCGCACATTCGATCATCGCTGATAATGTCTCTGCCATTCTTTCCGGATGCTCCGTCTGTTCCTCCAGATCCCGCACATAGCCAAGAGTACTCTTCTCCTGCCCCATCTGCGCCGCACGCTTGATTGCAAGTGAATGCACGGTCAGGCTGTCCGGTGCAAGCTCCTGGATCTGCGCAAGCGTATCCTTCATATCTTCCAGACCCTCTCCTGGGAGCCCGGCGATCAGATCCATATTGATATTGTCAAATCCAAGTTTCCGCGCCATCCGGTAAATATCTTTTACTTCCTGCACACTGTGCTTTCTTCCAATCCGATCCAACGTCTTCTGCTGCATAGTCTGTGGATTAATAGAAATACGTGTAACTCCATGCCGTTTTATCACCTGAAGTTTCTTTTCCGTAATACTGTCTGGTCTTCCGGCTTCCACCGTATATTCCAGCAGATGCTCTCTGGAAAATGACTGATCAATACAGGTCAGAATCTGATCCAGCTGCTCTGCATCCAGGCTGGTAGGTGTACCGCCTCCGATGTAAATGGTATTCAGTTTCTTCTCTGAGGATACTTTTCCGATATATGTAAGTTCTTTGCAAAGCGCATCCAGATACGCCGGAATCTGATCTCGCCATTTATCTATCGGTCCAGAACTGAACGAACAGTAACTACACACACTTGGACAGAACGGAATGCCTACATACAGACTGTAGCCATCCTTATAATCGAGTTCTGATAATACATCCCGCTCCCGCACTGCAATGTCATATGCAAGTCCTGCCTTTTCCGCTGACACCAGATATTCTTCCTGGAATTGCTTTATAAACTCTGTTTTCTCTACACCTTGCTCTACCGCCTTTGTAGCAAGCTTAGCAGGTCGGACTCCGGTCAGCATCCCCCACGCAAGTTCTTTACCTGTTCGATGAACCAGATACTGATATACCTTTCTGTCAAGCTCTCGCCGGATATCGTTCACACAATGGGTATGGTCTGTATCTATTGTAAAAATCTGTGATGTTCCGTCTGTCTCCGTCAGTTTCAGATCTTCCTTCTGATTCTTCTTGCAGCACTGTTCGACCTCTTCCGATGTATAAAAGGCCTTGATCATATGATAGGCATTATACAGATACCGTTCTTCTTTTGCTTCTATCTTTATCATAATAGTTCCTTTACTTGAACAGGCATCTGAAATCACATCAGATGCCCGGCTCTTTCTCTTCTTACTATACTAAATGATCCATTCACTACAAAAATGGATTCATTCTCTTTTCATCTGCGATTGTGGTCGTTCCCATATGTCCGGGATATACCACGGTATCCTCCGGAAGTATCATCAGCTTCTCTTTCACTGCACGGACAAGATCACTCATGCTTCCGCCAGGGAAATCCGTTCTTCCGATAGACTGCTGGAACAGCGTATCTCCACTGATCAGCACATGTTCCGATGCAATATAATAGCAGCATCCTCCCGGTGTATGTCCCGGTGTATGAAGAACTTTGATTTCATAACCGATCAGTGACAACACCTGACCATCCTGTACTGCCTGTGCCCCTTTGTAAGCATAAGGAAAGCCACAGGACATCGTCATATTCTGCTGCGGATCCTCCAGCATCGGCTTATCTGCCTCATGTACATATACCGGCATCTTACCATATTTGTTAAGAACATCATCAATTCCCATAATATGGTCAAAATGCGCATGTGTAAGCAGAACTGCTTTCAATTTAAGCTCTTCCGTCTTGATATAATTCATCATATAATCCGGACAGGACGCCGGATCTACGATAACCGCTTCTTTTGTTTTTTCATTGATCAATAAATAACAGTTTGTCCCAATCGGACCTGCCAGAAATTGTTTTACTGTCATATTCTATCCCTCTGCCTATATTATACCTATACGCTCTTATACTCTGTCAGCCGGAAATACAATTCCCATCTGACGGCGCGCTTCATCCATAACCTGCATCTCCCATACCGAATATTGGTTATGTGTTTCAGCGGATCCATTCGCTTCCGCAATGCGCATAAATTCTGCAATCTCATAATTCATATTATTATCAGGATCTTCCAGTTCAAATGAAATATCTTCCCTGCTCTTATCCCGGTATCTGATCCATACCTTCGTTAGGATAGGCAGGCTTTCCATATACATCGTGCCATCTTCTCCCTGAATCTGGCTTGGAACCGGCGAATCTGTGATCTTAGAATAGATCAGTTCTGCCTGTGCTCCCTGTTCATCATAGGATGCAAGAATCGTCCCCATGCCATCCACACCGTTATGCAGTTTCACACAGGATGCCATCACACGGTCTGGTTTTCCAAGGATCTTTACCATCGGATGTACACAGTAGACACCGATATCCATCAGGCTTCCGTTGGATAATTCCGGACGGAATGCATTTTCAATGATTCCATTCTTAAACTTATCATATCTGCTGGAATACTGGCACATCTGAAATGTTACTCTTCGGATCTTACCAAGCTTTGGCAAATTCTCCATAATAGCATCAAATGCCGGATTGATCACCAGCTTCATTGCCTCCATAAAGACCACACCATGTTCCTTTGCTGCTGCAAGCATTGCCTGGAGCTCCTTCTCGTTAGACGCTACCGGTTTCTCACAGAGTACATGTTTCCCTGCATTCAGCATCTGGATACTCTGTGCTGCATGACAGGCTGTCGGGCTTGCAATATACACTGCATCCACATTATCTGCTGATGCAAGTGCTTCCAGTGAATCATAGCAATCTGGAATTCCATGCTTATCTGCGAAAGTTCTTCCCTTCTCCATGGTGCGGGAATACACTGCCTGTACACAGAATCCTTCGCAGTGCCTTCCTGCATTTACAAACCAGTCAGAAATAAAATTCGTTCCAATAATTCCAAAATTCATACATTATCCTCCCGTCGGATTAGCCAGCTGTACGTTCAATATCGATCACACCTGATAACTGCTGCAGTTTCTTAACTACACGCTCCAGTTCCTCTCTGCCGTGTACGATAAATCCAACTTCAATCGTGGCTGTATTCTTCTTACTTGTGCGCACATTCATAGTCTTAACATCTATCTTCTCTTCCGTAAATACACGGGACATCTCCATCAAAAGTCCCTGTCTGTCCTCAGCATACATCTTGATATCTGTCAGATACTGACCGCCTTCTTTGTCGGTAACAGTGCTTTCCCACTCTGCATTGATCAGACGGGCTCTCTCAGCATCCGTCAGATTTAATATATTCACGCAATCCGTACGGTGAATAGAAAGTCCTCTTCCGCGGGTTACAAATCCCACGATCTCGTCACCCGGCACCGGATTACAGCAACGTGAGAAACGAACAGCCACATCATCAATACCTTTGACCACGATACCACTCTTAGACTTCGCAATGTGCACCTTATTCTTGGTCGCTTCTGCTACCTTTTCAAGAACAGCCTCATTGGTAATCTCTTTCTTGTGCTCCTTGCTGTATTCCTCCACAAGTCGGTTCACTACCTGACCTTCTTTTAAACCGCCATGTCCAACCGCCGCAAGTACAGACTCCCAATCTTTGAATCCGTATTTTCTCTGCACAATCTCCTGATACTTCGGCTTGGTAATATTCGTAATCTCAATACTCTTAGACCGGCAGTAAACTGCCATCAGTTCCTTACCGCGTATAATATTCTCTTCTTTAAACTGCTTTTTAAACCACTGATTGATCTTAGACTTCGCCTGTGAACTCGCCACGATGTTCAACCAGTCACGGCTTGGTCCTTTGGAATTCTGCGAAGTCAGGATCTCGATTCTGTCTCCGTTCTGAATCTTGTAATCAATAGTTACAAGCTTACCGTTCACTCTGGCACCGACCATCTTATTACCTACCGCACTGTGGATCGCGTAGGCAAAATCAATCGGAGTAGAGCCATTCGGCAAACGCTTTACTTCTCCGTTTGGCGTAAAGCAATATACATCTTCTTTAAACAGATCCAGATCTCCTTTCAGCATAGAAAGGAACTCCTTGTTATCAGACATGTCCCTCTGCCACTCCAGGATCTGCCTGAGCCAGTTCAGCTTCTCTTCTTCCTGAACTTTCACACTCTTCTTGCCATCATTGGACTCTTTGTATTTCCAGTGTGCTGCGATACCATATTCTGCGGTCTTATGCATCTCATGAGTGCGGATCTGCACCTCAAACGGCTGTCCCGCAGAACTCATCAGTGTCGTATGCAGAGATTGGTACATATTCGCCTTTGGCATAGCGATATAATCCTTAAATCTGCCCGGAATCGGTGTATACATCTCGTGGATCACACCCAGTGCCGCATAACAGTCCTTGACGGAATCTACTACAATACGTACAGCAAACAGGTCATAAATCTGGTCAACTGTTTTATCCTGATTCACCATTTTCTTATAGATACTGAAGAAATGCTTTACCCTTCCGTAAACATCCGCATCAATATTCGCATTCTTAATATGATTAGATACTTCCTCAACAATCTGTTGGATAAATTCTTCTCGTTCTGTCTTACGTGCATTGATCTGATCTACCAGATCATAAAACACCTCTGGCTTCAGATATTTTAAAGACAGATCATCCAACTCCGTCTTAATCCTGGAGATACCAAGTCTCTGCGCGATTGGTGCATAAATGTCCATCGTCTCTCTTGCTTTTTCTTTCTGCTTCTCCGGGCGCATAAACTGCAGCGTCCGCATATTATGCAGGCGGTCAGCCAGCTTAATAATGACAACACGGATATCCTTTGCCATAGCCAGGAACATCTTTCTCAGGTTCTCTGCCTGTACTTCCAGCTTATCTGCAGAATAAGACAACTGTCCCAACTTGGTAACACCATCTACCAGAAGTGCTACCTCATCTCCAAATTCTTTTCGTATCTCTTCATCTGTCATAACCGTATCCTCTACCACATCGTGGAGTATTCCGGCTACGATTGTCTCCTTATCCAGTTCCAGATTCGCCAGTATAATGGCTACCCACAGGGGATGAATGATGTATGCTTCCCCAGATTTACGGAATTGTCCTTTGTGAGCTTCCTTTGCAAGCTTATATGCTTTCTCGATCATGGACACATCTTCTGACGGATGATACGTTTTCACTTTGTTAATCAGAATCTGATATAATTCCTCAGGGTCTTGATAATCTGCAGGTGCTTTCACTGCATGACCATCTACAACTTCCAGACCAATTGCCTGGTTCTCTGTAATAACTTCCGGTCTGATACTGCTGCTCGGCTCCATCTGTTTCTTCACATCTGCCATATCAATGCCCTCCTTCCTTTCAGTATCGAATATACTATCTTATAGTATAGCATTTGGATACAATGTTTTCAAACTCTTTTACATATTATACCTATTTATAGGTAATTATAATTACATATAATGGGTAATGATAATTTGCATACTTCGGTTACCCATGTATTCATTAATACCCGGATAAAAAGTAAATGACATCCGAATACCGGATGATTTACCTGCAAGCAGCCGTTCTGCGCAGTCTCTTCCATATCTGGCAGTCACTGTTTCCATAAATACAGACGCATCTCCGAAGTATATTGCTTCCATCGTCACACGGCTGTTATCCCGAATCTGAAACTTCAGCATATTACGCTCTTTGCCAATTATTCTGGCAGATAAGAGTTCTGCATTCCGCACTGCAAATACCGGCTTGGTATTGCCTTTTCCAAATGGTTCTAACAGTTCCAGCTCTTCGATAAACTGTTCTGTAATGTTGGAAAATGGAAGTTCCATATCTATTGAGACCTTCTCCTGCAGATCTTTTTCTGTGAGTGTGCAGTTCTCATTTAATCTTCTGCGAAATGCGTCTACCTTTCCCGGCTCCATTGAAAGTCCTGCTGCCTGTCTGTGTCCGCCAAACTTTGTCAGCAGATCACTGCACTTAATCAGTTCTTCAAACATATGATATGCTTCAATGGATCTTCCTGATCCTTTAACGCCATCCTCGCTGTCGGTCAGCACATATACCGGACGGTAATACCGCTCTCTGATCCTTCCTGCTACAATTCCGGCAATGCTTTCATGACAATCCGGTAAATAAATCACCAATACACGATCATCCAGATATCCTTTTTCCTCCACTATACGGACAGCTTCTTCTACTGCCCACTCGGTCAGTTCCTTTCTACTGTCATTCAATGCCTTCAAATCGCCGGCAAGTACCATGGCATCCCGTTCATTTTTTGCTCTGAGAAGTGCCAGTGCACGTTTTGCCGTATCCAGTCTGCCTCCCGCATTGATACATGGGCCAAGCACAAACCCGACATGATATGCACGCACCTGATCTATCGGTATCCCCGTACACTGCATCAGTGCACGAAGTCCTGGATTAGAGCTGTGTCCCATCATTTCCAGTGCCTGTTTTACAAAGATTCTGTTCTCATCTGTCAGATCCATCACATCTCCAATGGTTGCAATGCCAACTGGTTCCAGCAGATAATCCAGGTCTGTCGAATCCTCTCCCATGGCTTCATACAGACATTCCATGCATTTATACGCTACCGCGGCTCCACAAAGTCCTTTAAATGGATATTCACATCCCGGCTGCTTTGGATCGACTACTGCATCTGCTGGCGGTAAATGATAAATCCGCTCTTCTCCTTCATCTGTATACGGCACTTCATGATGATCCGTAACGATCACAGTCATTCCCATTTCTTTTGCATATGCAATCTCTGATTCCGCCGCAATTCCATTATCGCAGGTAATGATCGTATCAATACCATCGTCAAATGCCCGGTCAATGAGATTGCGGTTCAGACCATATCCATCCGTAATCCGATCCGGAATATCCATATCTACCTCTCCGCGCAGTCCTTCCAGTGCCTCCAGCAGAATATAGGTTGCATTCACGCCATCGATATCATAATCTCCGATCACACGTATCCTTGCACCTTCCCGAATCTTTTCCATCAGAATATCCACCGCCTGATCCATACCTTTCATCAGCATACCATCATGCAGATCTGCAATCGTGCCATTCAGATACTGATCAATGGCTACATCTCCGATCACTTCCCGATTGCGGATCAGGCATGCGATTCTCGGCGCAATATGAAATTTTTTCCCGATTGCCTGATAGTCTGCGCCTTTTCTGAGCAATACCCAGCGTTCCATAATATTCTCCATTTCATACTTTCATTATACAAAGACAGCCACGCCTGAACCGGCATGGCTGTCTGTAACCGTCACTTCTAACAATTACTTTTATTTCTTTTTCTTTGATTTGCCCTTCAATGTATACCACAGTGTACCAGTGATACATACAGAAGAATATGCTCCTGCCAGAATACCTACCATCAGTGGTAATGCAAATTCTCTCATAGAACTTACGCCTATAATAAACAGACAGAATACCATGATAAAGGTTGTCAGTGATGTATAGATACTTCTGGTAAGTGTCTGTGTAATACTATCATTAACGATCTCTTTCAGGTCTGCATTCTTCGTCTTTGTCTTCAACTGCTCACGGATACGGTCGAAGATAACGATGGTTGCGTTGATAGAGTAACCAACGATTGTCAACATACATGCGATAAAGGTATTACCCACAGAAATTCTGGATACCGCATAGAATGCGATAACCACCAGTACGTCATGGATCAACGCCAGTACCGCACTTCCGGCAAAACGGATATCTTTAAATCGTAACCAGATATAGATCAGCATACAGATAGTAGCAACGATAACCGCAATAACAGCATCCTGACGCATCTCTTTACTTGTAGTAGAACTGATATTCTCAGCTGTGATCGTAGAAGCATCTACGCCAAAGTTATCAGCCATAGCCTGATTCAGCTTCTCACGAGTATTCAGATCCAGAGTCTTGGTCTTAATGATAACCTGATTGCCTCCGGCAACTTTCTGTGTCTGTACGTTCTTATCTCCTGTAATCTCTTCTACTACAGGAACAACTTTTTCATCCAGCTCGTCAATGCTGTAGTCTTTGTCGAATTCTACCGTTGTAGAAGTACCGCCTTCAAACTCCAGACTGTATGCAAATGCACCTCTTCCTGATGCAGAGCCTGCTCCCATTACGACAAATCCCGCAATGATTACTGCTGCCGCGATCGGATAGAATACTTTTCTCTTTGCCACGAAGTCAAATGGCTTGCGTTCTTTCTTCGGTCTGTAATACAACTTCTCACTGTGGATGCCGACTGCATAGAACGCATATACGATCATACGCGTGATCACCAGTGCCGTAAACATAGACACGATGATACCGATTGCCAGTGTCTGGGCAAATCCCTTAACACTACCGGAGCCCTTCAGCCACAGTACTGCTGCTGCGATCAGGGTAGTTACATTACCATCCACAATGGCTGACATTGCCTTGTGGAAACCTTCTTTCAAAGAATTGCGCACGCTTCTGCCTTTGCTCATCTCTTCCTTCACACGGGCGAAGATGATAACATTGGCGTCTACTGCCATACCAATACCAAGAATAATACCTGCAAGACCCGGTAAGGTCAGTGTAATATCAAAGGCATTCAGGATAACCAGTACCAGTCCTGTATAAATAACCAATGCCAGACTGGATGCAAGTCCAGGCAGAAGATACAGGAAGCACATCAGCAAAAATACCAGTACCAGTCCTGCGATACCGGCCTTTACACTGGTGCTGATTGCCTGCGCTCCAAGCTGAGCACCTACTACGTTAGAACGAAGCTCTTCCAATTCCAGCTTCAAACCTCCGATACGGATCGTAGAGGCAAGATTCTCTGCTTCTTCGTATGTAAAGTTACCGGTGATATATGCCTGTCCGCCGGTAATAGCCTGTTTTACGCTAGGTGCACTAATAGTCTCACCATCATATATGATTGAAATCTGCTGACCCACAAACTCGGTTGTAGCATCTGCAAACTTCTTTGTTCCGTCATCGTTCAATGTTAACTCTACTGAATACTCTTTGTTATTCAGATCGTCCTGACCTGTCTTAACAGTCGCTGTCTTGACATCGGATCCGGTAATTACTGTCTCGCCATTCGGATCCTGAAATTCCAGAGAACCCGGCTTGCCAAGCTCGTCAAGAATCTTATTTGCATCTGTTACACCCGGAATCTCGATATTGATTCGGTCGTCTCCCTCCTGATATACAGATGCCTCGGTACTGTACTGTTCTACACGCCTCTGCAGCTTGTAGATCGTATCACTCATTTCTTCACTCGTAGGATTGTCATTCTTAACCTGATAAGTGATGCTTACACCACCTGCCAGATCCAGACCAAGTTTGATATTCTTAGAAGCTCCGATATGGGCATCGCCGAATCCTACGATTGTCGTGAATCCCAGCAATCCGATCAGAACGACTGCGAGAATGAGACTGATAATGCCTTTCTTTTTGTTCATGTCTTATATTCCTTTCTCTTTATTGCTCCGCAAGTGCAGCTTTCATCATGATCGCACATTCTACACGCTTCCGCTGCATCTCACATCCAATGTCATATGCATCATGGATCGTGCCATGGAAATTATATGCGTTAGCCATGCAGCCACCACTGCAGTAAAACTTAGCGAAACAGTTCCTGCATTTATCTTTGGAATATACACTACAGCTTCTGAATTCATCTGCGATCTCAGGCTTCGTAATACCTTCATCCACATTACCCATCAAGAATTCATCTTGTCCTACAAACTGATGACATGGATACAGATCTCCCCATGGAGTTACAGATAAATATTCCGTACCGGAACCACATCCGGACAAACGTTTGTAAATGCAAGGTCCACCTTTTAAGTCTATCATAAAATGGAAGAAGTTGAAACCTTTTCCTTCTTTTTCACGCTCAATCATAACCTTTGCCAGCTTGTCGTATTCTTCAAAGATCTGTGGCAGATCTTCCTCACGGATCGCATATGGGTCTGTCTCTTCTCCAACCACCGGCTCAATGGACATCTGTTTGAATCCAAGGTCAGCATAATGCAGGATATCGTTGGAGAAATCCAGGTTGTTGCGGGTAAATGTACCTCTTATGTAATAACGCTCCTGATTTCTGCTGTCCGCAAGCTTCTGGAACTTCGGCACGATCAGATCATAGCTTCCCTTACCGTTACGGAATGGACGCATCTTGTCATTGATCTCTTTTCTGCCGTCCAGTGACAGTACTACATTATCCATTTCCTTATTAATAAAGTCCTGGATCTCGTCATTCAGCAGAACACCATTGGTCGTAACAGTAAATCGGAAATGCTTGTTGAACTTCTTTTCCTGTTCTCTTCCGTATGCTACCAGATCCTTAACTACCTGCCAGTTCATCAACGGCTCTCCGCCAAAGAAATCCACTTCCAGATTCCGTCTGCTGCCGGAATTAGCGATCAGAAAATCCAACGCTTTTTTACCTACTTCATAACTCATCATGGCTCTTCGTCCATGATATTCGCCTTCCTCTGCAAAGCAGTATCTGCACGCCAGGTTACAGTCATGGGCAATGTGCATACACAATGCCTTTACCACGGTCTTACGTTCCTTAACAACCTCAACCATACCTTCGTATATATCTTTCATAAATAACTGATTGCCTTCTGTCAGTTCAATCACGTCTGACAGAGCATCTTCAATATCTGCCGCCTCATAGCGACCACCAAGCTTCGCAAGAAGTCCTGTCTTCACCTCCGGAGTCTTCAGGCTTTCTGCTGTCGGTTCCTCCTCTGCCCGGTTCACCTCAGCGATCACATCATAACAGACATCATCTACCACGTGAACTGCTCCACTATAGACATCCATCACGATATTGTATCCATTATTACGGTACTGATGAATCATATCGTACCCCTTTCTATTATAATTATATTTCTTTTTTATTTATCTCATTTATTTCATCATGGGAAATAAAGATTCCTATACAACAAGAAACAGCGACCCAAAAGACCGCTGTCCCGAGTATTCATATTATTTCAGAACTATTTGCTCTGCTCGCAAGTCTGATTTCCTACTGTGCAGGATGTCTTACATGCTGACTGGCAAGATGTCTGACACTCACCGCATCCCTTTTTCTCCAGGTTGCTGTTCATGGGTTTGTTCAATGATTTTACATGTTTCATGACCGTATCCCTCCTTACTTTTGCTTAACTTACGTCATTATAACATTTTGACATGAGTTTCGCAATCTTTTTCTTAGGATATCATACCTCCAAACATTCCTCCTCCGGCACACAGGAAAAATGTACTGGCAAAGCCTGCCACCGCTCCATCGAGTGTCCGATACACACCCAGTGTAATGATTAAAAGTAACAGGAAATAGCTAACTCCCAGGAGCAGTCCCCAGAAAAATCTCCTCACCTTCGCCATCTTTCCAATAATCAATCCTCCGAAAAATGTAGATGTCACATAGATTCCGATAATCCCGGCAGACACCACACTCTCTTCCACATTTAATTTATACAGAATCATCGCCAGCCCAAGCAGCAGAATCCCAGTCAGTGCGTATGCCGCCAACAGTGATTTCAACAACCAGCCAATCTTTCCTGATACTGCTCCGTTTGCTTTCATCGTACCCCTCCTGTCATTCATCCATTCTACTTATCCTTATGACAGGCTCTGGGAATATATTCGCAAAATAATCTATTCCATCTGTCGCCCCAGAAATCCAGCCGCGCATAATGCAACCTTCTTTTCCGGCTCTCCAAATTCTTTCTTACTATCCTGGTTCAGGAGTACCACTGCTCCTATGCTGTCCCCTACGCAAATGATCGGTGCGATCACCTCTTCTGCATACACTGCCTCCTGTTCTGTCACAATCCTTACATAGTCCCGGCTGCCTTCGGAAGCAAGCACTATCTTTCTTCCATCCATGACCTGCCGCAATGCACTACTGATATACTTATCCTGCAGTTCCTTCCTGCCATTTCCCGATGCTGTAATCACCTGATCGGTATCACAGATACACACAAGACACCCCAATGCCTGTGCAATGCTCTCTGCATACTGCCCGGCGAAATTCGCCAGCTCTCCGATCGGCGAATATTTCTTCAGGATCACTTCCCCTTCCCGGTCTGTAAATATCTCTAACGGATCGCCCTCTCGAATGCGGAGCGTCCTTCGTATCTCCTTCGGTATCACCACCCGCCCCAGATCATCGATCCGGCGGACAATTCCTGTGGCTTTCATATAATTAATCCTCCTGTTTTCTACATATTTTTCCATATTGTAATGTATGGATAGTATGTGGAAATCCAGGAGGATTATGTATAAATTATATATTTTGAATGATCAGTGATATTCCCGATAAAATCAGTAGTATAATAACTATCTTTTTAACTGTAGTATCTTTCATGAATTTACTGCACTGCATACCCGCAAACATACCGATCAGTGCGATTACGATCAGAATCATGGCCGTGCGGATTGCCGACATCGTAAAAAGTCCCAACACAGCATATGTAATCAGGCGGATCGTGTTTTCCACTGCAAACACCATACTCACATTGCCCTTGAATTCAGTCATCGTATCTGTCATACGCGTCACGCATACACCCAGCATGGCTCCAACTCCAAAAAGTCCACAAAGCATTCCGCCAACTATTCCCATGATCAGCATTGTTATTTTTGACGGTTTGGATGTCTTATGCTGATATTCCTGCAGAAACATCTGAACTCCCAGCACCGACACTACAATCCCGAAAAATACTTTTATAATGCCCGCATCTACGTTCTTCAAAATAAAAGCTCCCGGAATACTGCCAAACAATACGAGTAAAGATAATGGCAGCCAGACTTTTATCTTTAATTCCTTTCGATTATTCCATGTCATCAGCAGATTCATCGGATATCCGATTAGAAGCTCCGTCGGTGATATATTTGCATTCGCTGTCCCATAGCTAAGAATCGATGTAAATACCAGTGTGTTCGCAAATCCACAGACACCTTTCACAAAAAATGCAACAAACGTTGCGATTACCCACATTGTCATTCGCTCACTCCATCATCATAAAACTCTAAAACAATAAACTTTGAACAAAGGAACGGCTCCAGAATATCATAAAAGCATAGCGTTGACAAGCGGCCGACCCAAAAGTCAGCCGCACTTCTGATTAATATAAGGATTTTGTATTATTCTAATCCAGATCATCCCATGTAAATGCATCCCACGGGATATCCACTTCTGCGCCCTGATTGAGAATTGCATCGATATGCATCAGAAGTGGATATTCCTTCAGATCTACTTTACCTCTCTTCGCAAGCTTCTTCACTGCTCTTGCCGTTCTGGTAGCGATCACGATAGATTCCAGTGTCACACCTTTCAAATCTTCCATTGCCTGCTCAAAAGTCAGTCCTCGTCCAAGCAGAGTTCCGATCATTCTTGTTCTTCCGCCGAATACCGTCACATACAGGTCTCCCACACCGTGTACCAGATGTTCCGGCTTTCCGCCGACAAGATTCAGGAGTTTACCCATTTCTTTCATACTCTGACCAAACAGAGCTGCCTGTGAATTGTAGTGCTGTGCACCGATCTTACCATCTTTCTTTTCAGCCAGTCCTACCGCCAGAGTAACTCCCAGAGCATAAGCATTCTTCAGCGCAACCGCACACTCTACACCTATCACATCGGTAGAAATACTGATATAGTAATAATCTGTTGCCATCAATGAACGGATATATTTTAATGTCTCCGGATCTTTACCGCAAAATGCCACATGACTGTTATCATGATCTGCCAGTTCATAGCTGGTACAAGGACCTCCGATCGCATTAAAGTTCAGATGTTTTCCTTCCGGCTGACGCTCTTCAAAAATGTATGGATAAGGTACCATCGTTCCGTCTTCCCGGTCTACCATTCCTTTGGTCACAGTAAGAAGCGGCACTTCTTCCGGAAGCACCGGCAGAATCTCATCGCAGAACCAGTCCAGTCCAAAACTGCTGACACC
>OLVT01002198.1_pt1 | contig 14017 bp, 7 predicted proteins | sample 1673241 | NCBI WGS metagenome assembly OLVT01 (sample SAMEA3178936, study PRJEB25190) | human gut metagenome | biome: human gut; feature: human-associated habitat; material: faeces | place: Austria | collected 2013 | reverse complement strand
CTCAAAAATCCGAATGGGCTGATCCTTGGTACGCCGGGTTCCGGAAAATCATTTTCTGCAAAACGTGAGATTACAAATGCGTTCTTTGTTACGCAGGATGACATCATTATCGGAGATCCGGAGGGTGAGTATTATCCACTTGTCCATGCACTGGGAGGGCAGGTAATCCATATTTCTTCTACCAGTCACGATTACATCAACCCTATGGACATCAATATGGATTATTCGGATGATGATAACCCATTAGGGGTAAAAAGTGATTTTATCCTCTCCCTGTGCGAGCTGATCATGGGAAGCAGGAACGGGATCGAAGCAGAAGAAAAGTCTGTCATTGACCGTTGCCTGCCCATTGTCTATCAGAAATATTTTGAAAATCCGATTCCGGAAAATATGCCGGTATTGGGAGACTTGTACCGTTGTCTGCGTGAACAGGAAGAAGTGCAGGCACAGAGGATTGCGACTGCATTGGAGATTTACGTCAATGGTTCCTTAAAGGTATTTAACCATCAGACGAATGTGGAATTGAATAACCGGATTGTCTGTTTTGACATCAAGGACTTGGGCAAGCAGCTTAAAAAGCTGGGGATGCTCATTGTACAGGATCAGGTCTGGAATAGGGTAACGATCAACCGTTGTGTCCATAAGTCCACCAGATATTATATAGATGAGTTCCATTTGCTTCTGAAAGAAGAACAGACTGCAGCATATAGCGTGGAAATCTGGAAGCGCTTCAGAAAGTGGGGAGGTATCCCGACTGGAATCACGCAGAATATTAAAGACTTGCTGGCAAGCCGGGAAATTGAAAACATTTTTGAAAACAGTGACTTTATCTATATGCTCAATCAGGCTGCGGGGGACAGACAGATTCTTGCAAAACAGCTTAATATTTCCCCACATCAGCTTTCCTATGTGACAAACAGCGGAGAGGGCGAAGGCTTGATTTTTTATGGCAATGTAATCATTCCATTTATTGACCGTTTCGACAAGTCATTGAAGCTGTACAGCTATATGACAACCAGACCGTCTGACCTTGAAAAGCAGGAGAAAACAGAAGAAGTCAAAGCGGAGGATACAGAATGAAAAAGTGGCTGGCTGGTTTGCTTCTTTTTTCTTCCATTGTGCTGCTTACACTCAGTATTTATTCCCTGATGGGGATGTATCTGGAAGAGAAAAAGGACAACCAGACTTATGAAACGATACGGAATATTTATGAAAAGCCGACAAGGACAGAACCTTTTCAGGAAGAAAAGGGCAATCCTATAGAAGCGGTGGATGAAGGACTACTTGCTCTGCACGGAGAAAATCCAGATTGTATTGCGTGGCTTTCCGTAGAGGGAACGGTTATTGATTATCCGGTTATGTACCGCCCACAGGATAAGAACTACTATCTGAAACGTGATTTTTATGGAGAATGGTCGGCGAATGGTTCCTTATTTGTGGCAGAGCATTGTGATCCGAATACCTGTGACAATCTGATCATATATGGTCATCACATGAACAGTGGGAAAATGTTTGCGGCGTTGGAGGATTATAAATCAGAAACTTTCTATCAGGAACATAAATATATTTCCCTGAAAACACTTCATGGGAACGAGAAATATGAAATCATGGCGGCATTTTCTACATCGGTTTATACCGAAAGTGGCTTTGCCTACTATACATTTGCCGAAGCGGATGAAAAGCAGGAATATGATACTTTTGTTTCAGAATGTAAGGAACGTTCTCTTTATGAGACAGACTGCCAGGCGGGGTATGGCGAGAAGCTTCTGACGTTATCAACCTGTGAGTATTCACAGAAAAATGGAAGGATGGTGGTTGTAGCGAAGCAGATCAACGACAGCAGGAGAGGGGGTAATACAGATGGCAGGGAAGGAATATAGAGCTAGGGAGAAAAAGGTTCAGAAAATGAGCAGGGATGGACTTATGGAAGAAAATCTGTCAGATGGGAGCCAGACATCAATCAGCCATAAGGCAGAAGCACCCCCGAAAATACGCTCCCCGGAGGAAAAATCGGATACTGGGGATGAAAAAGAAGTTTCCCCAAATAGAAAAAGGAGACTTTACAGAGAAGAGGAAACAAACGGACAGAAGCCAGAGGAACATGAAACGCAAAAACTGGATAGGGAAAAAGAGTGCGAACCGCCTGAAAGGGCGGTTTCTTCTTTGCCCAAAATGAGACAGAGAAAGCCTGTATCGGATCAAAAGATAAAGGAAAAGAAAGAATCCATAAGAGAAAGCTCCAGACGGATGGAACAGTTTCAGGAAACAGAAGAAATTTCTGATGATGAATATAAGGAGAAAAAGGAAGCGGTTATTCATAACCGGAAAAAACGTCTGGTTCAGGAATATGCAGGAAAGAAAGCGGCTTCTGATAAAGGAAAGAATTTTTCGGATGATGGAGAGGAAGCAAAAAAATTCCATGAACATCCAGGACAAGATGGGAAGAAAAAAGGTAGCCGTCTTTCCTTTGATGATGAAGATACAGGTTTTGTAAAAGGTGCAGGAACGGGGATCGGAAAAAAAGCCGCCAGTGTGACTGCAATGGCGGCAAAGGCACAGCTCCGTGGAAAGATCAAAGAAGACGCTTCTGATAATGCAGCAATAGAGGGTGTGCTGGAAAGTGAACTTGCAGCGGAGCAGGCAGCAAAAGTGCTGAAAAATGCCCAGGAAAGGAGAAAAAAGCATTCGTCTTATGCAGGGCGTCTCAAGGAAAAACAGATGCCGGAGGGCAGACCGGAGACTCTCCATTTTGGAATGTCAGAGGGTGGAAAAGAAGCAGAAAGGATGTCCGGGAAAGCGGCACAGAGTGAAGCAAAGAAGAAAGCACAGATAAAACGATTCTGGCAGAAGCGGCGTATTACAGAAGCCTATGAAGCTGCAAAAGATGGAAAGAAATCCGCACATACAGTAAAAGCAGTACAAAGTATGACGGTAAAGGCAAGACAGGTAGCGAAAGAGATTTTCCAAAGGAATAGTGGACTGCTTGTGGGACTGGGTATTTTTGCTCTTCTATTTGCCCTGATGTCTACTTCCCTTGCAAGCTGCGGGGCAGGGATACAGGGATTTGGAACTACTTTTGTAGGGACAACTTATGCCAGCACGGATGCTGATATCTATGCAGTGGAAAATGCTTATGCGGCATTGGAAGCGGCATTGAATGAACAGATCAACAGCATGGAGAACCGCCATGAGGGACACGATGAATACCGTTACAACATTGATGAGATCAGCCATAATCCATATCATTTGATTTCCTATTTTACAGTGAAATATGGTGAATTTACCTATGATCAGGTGGCAGAGGAGCTGCAGGAGATATTTGAAGAACAATATTCCATCCGTACACAGTCGCACAGGGAAACTGTGACAGAAACAAGGACAGTGCGGGTGGGAGAATCCCTTGGAAATGTAGTGACCAGCGGCTATTGTAATTGTTCTATCTGCTGTGGTCAGTGGTCAGGCGGACCAACTGCAAGCGGTGTTTATCCTACAGCAAACCATACGATTGCAGTGGATGCATCCAATCCATTTGTACCTATGGGGACAAAAGTTGTGATGAATGGAGTGGAGTACACCGTAGAGGATACAGGAGCTTTTGACCAGTACGGTGTTCAGTTCGATGTTTATTATGGCGATCATGCAACGGCATCCGCACATGGACACCAGACATGGGAAGCCTTTATTGCGGACGATAATGGAAACCGGGAGGTGGAAGTGACGCAGACACATGAAATTAACCGTATGGATGTTACCCTTACCAACCATGATCTGGATACAGTGCTGAGAAACCGTATGACAGATGCCGAAGAAGAACGGTATGACCTCTACAATCACACCTATGGAAACCGTTCTTATCTTTTTGATATTCAGTCCCTTCCATCTGGCGGAGGCGGCTTTGGTTATGAAATACCGCCGGAGGCATTATCGGATGAAAAATTTGCGAATATGATCCGTGAAGCGGAAAAATATCTCGGTTACCCGTATGTATGGGGAGGTGCATCACCGAGTACCAGTTTTGACTGTTCCGGTTTTGTAAGCTGGGTGATCAACAACTGCGGAAACGGATGGAATGTAGGGAGGCAGACTGCAGACGGACTGCGGGGGTGCTGTGCACAGGTTCCTTCCTCACAGGCAAAGCCCGGAGACTTGATCTTTTTCCAGGGTACATACAATACGCCGGGAGCGAGCCATGTGGGAATTTATGTAGGAAACGGCATGATGATCCATTGTGGCGATCCTATTAAATATACCAGTATTGAAACGTCTTACTGGCAACAGCATTTCATGGCGTTCGGACGTTTGCCATGATGGAAAGGAGAAAGAACACAGTGAATAAAAAATTAAAACGCTATCTGGATGAAACAGAGAAAACAAAAGAAAAGATTGCACAGCTTCAGGAGCATCTGAGGAATGTGCAGGCAATGCAGAAACAGGATGAAGATATGGAGATCATCAAAAGTATCCGTGGGATGAAACTTCCGCCCAGGGAATTATTTGAACTGCTCTGCGGACTGCAGGAGGGTTCCTTTGTGATCGCAAAAGGGAAGGAGCCGGAGGATACATTGGCTCTGGATAAAGAGGATGAAGAAATGGTGCAGGAAGCATCAGAAAGTGAGGATTTAGGATATGAAATGGAAGAAAATTCGTAAGATACTGGCTCTTATGGCAGTAACGGCTGCGTGCCTGTTTGGGATAAACGGAGTGACCGCATATGCGAATGTGGATGAAAATGCAGTCGCAGAAGCAGAAAAGCAGGCACAGCAGACGGAAGCGCCGCCGGCAGAAGAGAAACCAGTTGTGGAAGAAGAGGAAGTTACACCAGAAGATGCTTTTTCTGTACCCGGAAATGGAGAAGTCGTAGACCATATCACAAAGGATTCCAGCAAAGAATTTTATACAATCCGTACAGCCAATAACAACACCTTTTATCTGGTGGTAGACAAGGCGCAGAACACGCAGAATGTCTATATGCTTTCTACGATTGACGAAAATGACCTGCAGGAATTTTTAGACGAATCTGAGAAAAAGGAACCAGAAACAGAGCCGAGCGTAGTGATTCCGGAAACAGAACAGCCGCCAGAGGAAAAGCCGGAGGAAGAAGAGCCGCAGAAGGATGGCAGTAAAAACATGATGGGTGTGATCGGTCTTGTGGTGCTCATGGGACTTGGTGGTTTTTATTTTCTGAAGATACGTCCCAAAAAGGAAACAGAGGAAGCACCCAGTGAAAACCTTGAAATAGGGGATGGTTTGGAAACGGTCAATGAAGATGAGGATGAATAAGGATATGGAATGACAGGAAATGGGCAGTCCAATAAGGCTGCCCTTATTTTAATGAAGGAGGATATGTTATGTATTTAGTGATTGGAGAAAAGCCGAGTGTTTCACAGGCTTTGGCAAAGGTAATCGGAGCTTATCAGAAGAAGGACGGATTCCTTTTGGGAAGAGACTGCATCGTAAGCTGGTGTGTCGGGCATCTTGCAGAATATGCACCGCCGGAAGCTTACGGGGAAACGTATAAAAAGTGGAGGTTTGATGACCTTCCGATCCTGCCGGGGAATTGGGAGCTTCTGGTATCACAAAGTACCAGGAAACAGTTCGAGGTATTAAAAATGCTTTTGAACCGGAAAGATCTGGAATATGTAGTAAATGCCTGTGATGCAGGAAGGGAAGGGGAACTGATCTTCCGGAGAGTCTATGAGTTGTCAGGCAGTAAGCTTCCTGTCAAAAGGCTGTGGATCAGTTCTATGGAGGATGCTGCCATTTCAGAGGGGTTTGCCCATTTGAAAAACGGGACAGAATATCAAAATCTGGCAGAGGCGGCTGTCTGCCGTGCAAAAGCAGACTGGCTGGTAGGCATGAATGCGACCAGAGCCTTTACTACGACTTATGGTAAAACTTTCCGGGTTGGAAGAGTGCAGACGCCGACACTTGCCATGTTGGTGGAACGTCAGGAAAAGATTGAGCATTTTGTAAAGGAAACCTATTATAAGGTCAGGCTGATGGCAGGAGATATGATATTTGTTTCGGAAAGTATCAAAGACCGGACAGAAGCAGAACAGCTTGCTGCATTATGCAGTGGAAAATCCGCAGAGGTCATGGAGGTAAATCGTGAAAAAAAGAGAGGTTTGCCGCCGAAATTATATGACCTGACAACGCTTCAAAGAGAAGCAAACCGTCTGTTTGGTTATACGGCAAAAGAAACACTGGACACGCTGCAGGAATTGTACGAAGAAAAGCTGCTTACTTATCCGAGGACAGACAGCCGGTATGTGACCAGTGATATGGAGGAAACACTTCTGGAACTTGCAGGGGATATGATGGAAGAATTTCTTGATTTTTCCTTTTATGCGGATGTAAGGCGTGTGGTCAATCCGGAAAAAGTTACAGACCACCATGCGATACTGCCGACAAAGCAGGCAATGAAAGCAGAGTGGACAGGGCTTTCGGAAAAGAAGAGGAGTCTTTTATATCTGACTTCCATGCAGGTGTTAAAAGCTGTGGCAGGAGATTTCCAGTATGAGCAGGCAGAAATTACGGTTACCTGTGCCGGACATGAGTTTCATGCAAAGGGAAAAAGAACAGAGCAGATGGGATATAAAGAAGTAGAAGCAGCTTTTCGGAAAAAAGTATCAGCAGGGGCAGAAAAAGAGAATGAAGAGGAGGAAGGAATATTCCCGGAATATCTGAAAAAAGGTCATGTGTTCCCGGAGATACAGGCAGCATGTAAGGAGTGCTTTACAGCACCGCCGAAGCCATTTTGTGAAGATACACTTCTCGCAGCAATGGAGACTGCCGGAAATAAAGATTTTGAAAAAGAAACAGAGAAAAAAGGTCTGGGCACACCGGCAACCAGGGCTGCGATCATTGAAAAACTGGTATCTTCCCATTATGCTGTCCGAAAAGGAAAGCAGATTCTTCCTACTATGGAAGGAAGGGAACTGGTATCTATCTTGCCGGAACAACTGAAATCAGCAGCCATGACAGCACAGTGGGAAAATGAGCTGCTTGCGGTTGAAAAAGGCAAGGCAGACAGTGAAAGATTTATGGAGGGGATCATAAAGCTTCTGGAAGAAATTCTTGCGGATTGCAGGAGCATATCTTCAGAAGAACGCAGACGGTTCCAGGACAAAGAAGCAATCGGTATCTGCCCGGTATGCCAGAGTCCGGTTTATGAAGGAAAACATAATTTTTACTGTGACAGTCGGGATTGTTCCTTTGCACTTTGGAAAGAAAACCGTTTTCTTGCCGGAATGAGGAAAAAAATGGATAAACGTATGGCAGCGGAACTTCTGAAAGAAGGCAGGGTATTTGTGAAAGATCTGTACTCTGTCAAAAAGGATAGATACTTTAATGCGTATCTGATTATGGGAACGAAGGATGGAAAGGCAGAGTTCCACCTGGAATTTCCAAAAGGAAAAAGTAAAAGGGAATAAAAATCTCCGCCGGTCAGGGCGGAGACATTTGTTTTGTCTTATTGTAATGGGAATCCTGTTTTCAGGATGGATGCCCAGTTACTTTTGGCATACAAAAAACGGACAACAGTTACCTGTTTCTCTGTTTCTGAAATGCGGTAAAAAGCGAGATAGTTATTCACGATGGTAAAACGAATCCCCCAGGAAGAAAGGATGCGGTCATCGACCAATGGGAATTTCTGCGGAAACTGGGAAAGGGCATTGATTTTTTCCTCTGCAGTATCCAGTAGATGGTCAGCGGCTTCTGGATTTTTGAGTGTAAATTCAATATAATCGGCAGCACTTATCATATCCCGTTCCGCTGTCTGTGTGATGTGAATGTGATAATTCACCTTTTTCTGCGGCTCCTTATATCAGACATGGCTTCGGAAAACGGGCGGGTTTTACCTTCTGCAATATCGGTAAGACCTTCCTGGATAAGCCCGTATAACTCAAACTTACCGACCAGATTTTCATAGGCTTCGATGCTCATGACTGCAAGATCACCTTTCCCATTTTTGGTGATGAATACCGGTTCGGAATAATTATGACAAAATGTGGAAATTTCATTGTAGCTGTTCCGTAGATCAGCACTGGAACGAATGGTTGGCATATCCTGCACCTCCTTTTCTTTATAACAAAATTATAACTAAATTTCTTTATATAGTCAACGGGTGCAGGAGAAAAAACAAAAAGAAAGAAGGGAATATATGGCAAAAATAAATGATATAAGGGTTTTGGCAGAAGAAACCGCTTCGGATGTGGCAAGTTCCCCACGGGACTGGATGGCATATCTGGATACAGCGGCAAAATTGTACCGCTATCCTTTTGCAGATAATCTTTTGATCCACGCACAGCGTCCACAGGCTACTGCCTGTGCGGAATTGGAAACATGGAATGAAAAAATGGGACGGTGGGTAAACCGTGGGGCAAAGGGGATAGTTCTGATTGACGATACTGGTCCGAGACAGAGACTCCGCTATGTGTTTGATATAGAAGATACCCATATGGTAAGGGGAGGAAGGACGCCATATTTATGGAAAATGGAAGAACGGTATGAAGGCAGACTGCTGGAACATCTCACCGACGCTTATGGATTGGCAGGACATGATATAACAGGGCTTGGAGATGCCCTGCTTGCAGTAGCTTCTGAAATGACAGAGGAAAATCTGGAGGAAGCTATGGACGGACTTTTTTATGAGGTGAAAGGCAGTTTTCTGGAGGAGATGGATGCGGATTCTATCCGTGTGAATTTCCGAAACCTGATGGTGGACAGTCTTTTTTATACATTAGCAAGACGGTGTGGTCTTGAGCCGATGGAATATCTGGAAGCAGAGGATTTTGTAGGGATTACAGACTTTAATGCTTTGCCGGTACTGGCATTTCTTGGAAATGCTGTCTGTGAGTCTGCAGAAACCGTGCTGAGGGATATAGGAAGGACAGTCAGAAAATTTTATCAGGAAGAATTGTCCCAACAGCTTGCTTTTTCGCAAAATCCTGTGTATAATAACAATAAGAAATTCAACACGTTAATTCGTGAAAGCAAAGAGAAAGGAGAACTAGAGAATGGAACTGACATATCATCGCAAAGGAGATTATCTGTTTCCGAACCTGACCATAGAGGAAGAACCGACGACCATCGGGAAATACGGGATGCTTCGGAGGACTTATCTGAAGGAACACAAGAAGAACTGGTATCAGAGTATGCTGCTGACAGGGAAATTGAACAGCCACCTTATGGAGATCGAGAAAACAGCACAGGAGAGGATGGAAGTCCTGATGGAAAATCTCCTGAAGACTTATCCGGCACCAGACAAAGAAATGGATCAGATGAGGTGGGCAGCCCACATGAACAATCTGACAGCGATGGCAGAAGAGAGCATCTTGAAGGAATTGGTGTACAGTTAATTGAAGAAACAACAGAACAGGATTTGAGTGAAGCAGAGGAAGAAATTGCCTCTGCTTTATCTTTGCCCGAACTGCCTACAGTAAAACAGCAGATACGCTCTATCGAAGAACGGCAGGCAGCTCTATATGCCGGAGAAATTTCCATTCCTTCTGATGTGGTGGATGAAGTTCTGAGAAAGGGCGGTAACAAAGATAGAAGCCATCTCCGTATTATTTACAATTTTATGATCGAACAGACACCGGAGGAATATACAGAGTTTGTCAGGCGAGAATATGGTGAGGGCGGTATCGGTCTTGTGATAAACGGGAAAGAATATTCTGTCTGGTATGACGAACTGGGGATGCAGATTGCAGTCGGACACACCATACATGACCATATTTTAGATAAGGTTTTTTTATCATGGGAGGAAGTGGCAGGACGGATTCACCAGCTTTTACGCCAGGGTGAATATGCACCACAGGCTGTTTTGGAAGCTGCCAGGGCAAATGCAGTCAAAGAACATGCAGAGGCGCTGGCGTATATGCAGCGTGATATGGCGGAAGGCGTATCAGAACTTGTTTTTGAGGATAACCAGATATTTTATGGCGGTTTTCCAGAGATGGTTGAGCGTATCGGAAATTTGTTGGAGCAGCCGGAATTTCTTACAGACCTTAATGAACGTCTGGAAGGACTTGCAGAAGCATATGAGATGGATAAAGAAATTATGCGTTTCCATTATTACCGTCCGGACAGAGTATCCGCACAATTTCAGAAATTTGCGAAAGAAGCGGTTCCCTATCAGGCAAGAGAAGGGTTTCAATGGCAGGAACATGAAATTTTTATCACGCAGGATGAAATAGATGCTTTCCTTTCCCGTGGCGGGACTTATTCGGATGGAAGGCTGACGACCTATGCCTTTTTTATTCAGGATAAATCAGAAAAAGAAAAGACTGATTTTGTTAAGGAACAGTATGGGACTGGAGGACAGAGCCATGCACTCAGCGGCGCTGATCATTCCCATGCAGAATACAACGGAAAAGGGTTAAAACTGGAACGGGGGGATTATGGAAAGCCAGATGTGAGTATTCTATTAAAGTGGCCGGCGGTTGCAAAACGTGTCCAGTATTTGATTGACCATGACAGCTATTTAAAAGCTGGTGATTATACAAGGATGCCTTCTTATGAACGGGAACGGATGGCAAACCGTGTAATCAGTTTTTATGCCCGCCTGCCAGAAGAGATAGAGCGTCCCTTTGAAGAAGATTTTTTTTATGAGAGGGCAAGAGAAGAACTTCCGGGGATATTGGAAGATCCGGATTTAGCAGAACAACTTGTTGCAGGCATGGATGCTGCTCTTGCAGAACTTCCGTTAGATTTTGATGGATATGAGAAACGTGTGCAGATTTTATCAGAAATTCATCAGTACATAGAAGGAACTTATACGATCTTTCCACAGAAGAAGCAGGAGATAGAAATAGAAGGAACCGGCAGGCAGATGAACTTGTTTGATTTTATGAAATCAGAACCGGAACCTGTAATAACACTGAAAGTTCAGCCAGAGATGCAACAAGAACCAAAGGAAGAAGCAGATAGAACAGAGGATACCGATGCGGGATTTTATGAAAGCATGGAGGAACAAATAGATGTACATGTTTTAGAGGCTATGGAAAAGGCAGGGACTTCCTTTGATGAGTTTTCTCCTGAGCAGATGGATGTAATCTATTCTTCGGCAGAAAATGGGATGGATATTACGCTGCTACTGAATCCGGAGTTTTCGCCGGCACAGATGCAGCTTATCGTAGATGTGATGGAACGTATATCTGCGAATGAGCGCCACCGTTTTGAATCGGAAATTGAAAAATTGACTTCTGTAGTAATGACACCAGAGGAGATCAATGCACAAAGACAGGAAAGGCATTTTCCGTTGGAGGATTTTTCAGATGGTTCAGAAATCGTTCAGGGGGAAACGGAAGTAAAAGGGAATGTTGTAGAATGGAAGCCAGAAAAACAGGAAGGGAAAGCGGAACGGGTAAATTTCCGTATTACTGATGATGACCTCGGTGCAGGCGGTCCGAAAGCAAAATTTAAAGCAAATATGGAAGCAATCCATCTGTTGAAAAAACTGGAGGAAGAAAACCGTCTTGCAACGTCCCAGGAACAGGAAGTGTTGTCAAGATATGTTGGATGGGGAGGTATCCCTAATGCTTTTGATAAAGAAAATTCAGATTGGGCAGAGGAATACAGGGAATTATACGATACATTGACCAAAGAAGAATATGAGGCGGCAAGGGCATCTACGTTAAACGCCTTTTATACTTCCCCGACAGTCATTCATGCAATGTATGAAGCACTTGAAAATATGGGACTGAGAAATGGGAACATCCTGGAACCCTCTTGTGGTGTGGGAAATTTTATGGGGCTTCTTCCGGAGAGCATGGCAGGTTCAAAGATGTATGGAGTGGAGCTGGATAGTATTTCAGGAAGAATGGCAAAGCAGTTATACCAGAAGAACGAAATCACAGTCCAGGGATTTGAGACGATGGAGTACCCAGAGAGCTTTTTTGACTGTGTGATCGGGAATGTGCCATTTGGTGCGTATAAAGTCACTGACCGGAAATATGACCGTTATAATTTCATGATCCACGATTATTTTCTGGCTAAATCCATCGACCTGGTGCGTCCGGGCGGAGTTGTTGCAGTCGTGACGTCAAGCGGGACTATGGATAAACAGAATCCGGCAGTCCGGGAATATCTTGCAAACAGGGCAGAGCTTCTAGGTGCGATCCGTTTGCCAAATAATGCGTTTATGAGAAATGCGAACACAGGAGTTGTTGTAGACATTCTGTTTTTTCAGAAACGTGACCGTATATCATTGGAAAAACCGGGGTGGGTGGAACTTGGAACGACACCGGAAGGTTATACGGTCAATTCTTATTTTGCAGAGCATCCGGAAATGGTGTTGGGAGAATTTGCAACAGAAAGTACCCAGTATGGAAAACAGGAGGTTACAGTAAAAGCTCTCCCTGACAGGAAGCTGAAAGACCAGTTGAAAGAGGCAGTCTGTCATATCCAGGGAAACATTGAGGAAAGGGAATTGGAAGATTCGGAACTGGAGGATGCGGCAGTTTCTGTCCCTGCTGATCCTAACGTAAAGAATTTCAGCTTTACAAATATAGAAGGAAAAGTCTATTACCGGGAAAATTCAAAAATGAATCTGGTGGAGCTGCCGAAAGTGACTGCAGAGCGTGTCCTTGGAATGATAGAGATTCGGAACATCACACAGAAATTGATTGAGCTGCAGATGGATGGAGAAGGGAAAGAGAAAATCCAGAAGGTACAAGAAGAACTGAACAAAGCATATGACAGCTTTACCTCCCAGTATGGACTGATCAGCAGTAATGCCAACCGAAGGGCATTTAATCAGGATAGCAGTTATTGTCTTTTATCTTCTTTGGAGATATTGGATGAGAATGGGGAACTGAAACGGAAAGCGGATATTTTTACCAAAAGAACGATTAAACGTGCGGAACCTGTTACTTCTGTAGACACTGCAAGCGAAGCATTGGCTGTATGTATCGGTGAGAAAGCAAAAGTTGATATTCCTTTTATGGCACAGCTTATGGATTCTTCAGAAGAAGCCGTGATAGAAGAACTGGCAGGTGTAATCTTTAAAAATCCTTTAGATGGGAAATGGGAGACTTCGGATGAATACCTTTCCGGGAATGTACGTGAAAAACTGCGGATGGCGGAAGCATCTGCAGAACATGATCCATCTTTCCAGATCAATGCAGAAGCATTGAGAAGAGTGCAGCCCAAAGAACTGGATGCGTCGGAGATAGAGGTTCGTCTGGGTGCTCCATGGATCAAGGCGGAATACATCAATCGGTTTATGGCTGAGATTTTCCATACGCCTGCATACCGGTTGGGAAAATCCATCAATGTCACTTATGCAAAGATCAATGGACAATGGAATATTTCGGGGAAAACACAGGATTTTGGAAATCCTTTGATTACGGCAACCTATGGAACCGGCAGGGCGAATGCGTATCGTTTATTGGAAGATGCCCTGAATCTGAAAGATACAAAAATCTATGATACGGTCATGGAGGATGGAGTAGAAAAACGTATCCTGAATAAAAAGGAGACTATGCTGGTCCAGCAGAAGCAGGAAATGATAAAATCAGCATTTAAAGACTGGATTTTTAAAGACATACGGCGCCGGGAGGATATTTGCAGGACATACAACGAACTGTTTAATAGCACCCGTCCCCGTGAATATGACGGAAGCCATATTCAGTTTGCCGGCATGACACCGGAGATTACCTTGATGCCCCACCAGAAAAATGCCATTGCCCACGTTCTTTATGGCGGTAATACCTTGCTTGCTCATTGTGTCGGGGCAGGGAAAACCTTTGAAATGATTGCTGCTGGTATGGAGAGCAAACGTCTGGGGCTTGCACAAAAAAATCTGTATGTTGTGCCAAACCATCTGACAGAACAGTGGGGCAATGATTTTTTAAGGCTTTATCCAGGGGCAAATATCCTTGTGGCAACGAAAAAGGATTTTGAGCCGGCAAACCGAAAAAAGTTCTGCTCCAGAATCGCAACCGGGGAATATGACGCAGTAATTATCGGACACAGCCAGTTTGAGAAAATCCCTCTTTCAAAAGAACGGCAG
>OLVT01002195.1_pt1 | contig 14025 bp, 12 predicted proteins | sample 1673241 | NCBI WGS metagenome assembly OLVT01 (sample SAMEA3178936, study PRJEB25190) | human gut metagenome | biome: human gut; feature: human-associated habitat; material: faeces | place: Austria | collected 2013 | reverse complement strand
GCGCTCCGTGTATTACTTATGCCTTACATTTTATTAAAATCTCCGATAGCATGGCGATATCCCAAGATACGGTACTTAAACTTCCAGTATCCCGTCATCCTGCGTTTGCTTTTTGGAACCCTTTGGCAGCTTTCCGATCCGAGCATACGGAAGTTCCTCGAAGCAGCTGTGGACTGGATAAAACCGATAAGGGATGCGGAGCCCGACAGCTCCGTATCTCTGCTTCAGTACGCAGGTAAATAGACATGGTGTCTTTTTTATCTTTTCTTTTATACCTCTCAAATCCACATTTATATTGAATCAGCAGTTTAATTACTGTCATCTAAATACCCATATAAAAAGCCGACTAATTCCACAAAAGTCTCCGTGGAACAAGCCGGCATCCATCCAAAAATATGTTTCAGAATTAAATGTCAATCAACGCTCCTTTTTTTCGACATTTATATCGGAATCATATTATCCCTGTTTTGGTGCTGTTTTTTACATTAAGAAACAAATTATAGCTTTCCAATTTGCCAGTTTATTTTTTTTACATTTATATCCGAAATATAGGAAACTGGTAAAGGTAAATTTTTTACATTTATCCGAATTATAGAGTCATAGGCTATTTTCGCTTAGCTTTGCTTGTTTTCTGCTTTATTCTGGATAACATCATCTAATACATGATATTCCCGCTGCAGTTCTTCCTCTGATGGCAGGTAAAGTTTATATTTGGAAGTAAAAATCTGGCGATTATCCTCTGGCAGTGTAAAGCGCACTATTGATTCACTTTTATCTGCGCAAAGGACAATTCCAATAGGAAGATTATCACCCTCATTCATCATCTCTCTCGATAATAATTTACATACGTCTGCCAAATCCTGCTGCGTCAATTTTCCAGTTTTAAGGTCAATCAAGACAAAGCATTTTAAAATGTAATTGTAAAATACAAATTCAATGAAGAAGTGCTCCCCATCAAATGTAAATCGCTTTTGCCTGGACACAAAGGAAAAACCTCTTCCCAATTCCAAAAGGAATTTCTGCAAATGATCAATAAGCGCCTGTTCTAATTCGCTTTCATAGGAACTGGCATTCTATTCCAGGCCCAGGAATTCCAGAACATAAGGGTCACGGATAATATCTTCCGGCTTTTTACCAGATTCCAGCTTTTGGATTTCTGCTGCTACCCCTTTCTTATCCTGGCTGGACAGCAGACGTTATAAGCAAGCGATAATGTGTCCAACTCAATTCATCACGCAGTGCGTGATAATTTGGAAAAGTCAAATAAAATTGCCTCATATAGCTGAGATTGGTTACTGTAAATCCTTTTCCAAAGTCGGTTGTCATCTGTTTCGATAATTCTCTTAATAACTTTGTTCCATATTCTGCCTTTGTTTCACCGCCCTGCTTCTCAACAATACTTTTTCCAATCTCCCAATACGCTCTGACCATCGCAGAATTGGCTGTATGATATACCCTATTGCGAGCGGTCGTCAGGATTTCTTTGATATGATTGTAAAACTCTAAGTCAATCAATTGATTCATAGTCCCTCTCTAAGTATAGTTAATAGTGCCTTGTCCAACCTCTAATCTTTAAAACACGAATCATATTCGTAATATCATTATGCTGTGCAACGACTTTTAGCAATTTTTAATCTATAGTAGCCTTTATACGTTTTTCAAGTCTTTCAGGAATATCTTCTTCAGTTTTCCACATAATAGTATTTTTCTGAGCAACATCAAAATGCAATTTTGTAGTCGATTTACAGAGCTGAATAACTGGCTTTCCAAGTCCCATAGCGTACCCCTCTTCAAAATACGCCCCATTATTTTGATGAGTCAGATCCACTACGACAAATTTACTGTCCTTGATATGTTTTAATAATTCTGGAATAATAAACTCGTTATGTTCAACTTCGTCTATCAAAATAGGCTTATAACCTGCATTCTTAATGCCTTTATGAATAGCCTCTCTTAGCTTTGTTGTATCATCTCCAAATTTCATAGCTACAAAAACATCTTTCCCATGAGTATTATTTTTCTGTAAGAGATCAATCCTCGCATAGCATGTCGGTAATACTTGCAAATTTATTTCATCGCCTGAAGTATTCCACCAGCTAGCAGATGTAAGACTTTTTATATATGACTGATCCTTAAGGTAGTTTAACATGAAGTCCGCTTGACTTTTTAATGCACCGTTGCCTCTTTCTACAGGTTTGCCAAATTGATCATAATCAAATCTATCCACAAAAAGGACACTATAAAGTTCTTCCTTTTTTAGTGTAAGGCTTTCTCCTACATGTTTAATATGATCACCAAAATAAAGAAGGATACGATCTATCTTTTCGGCAAATGTTTTTGGATACCAATTTTCTACAGTCTCATTATCAAGATACACTGGTAATCCATGTTCTCTATTTCCCTTGTGAAACTCCTCTTTTACTTTATCAACCCATTCTTTTGATCTGTTTGTATAAAATGCTAATTCATTTTTATAACCATTATAAACAAGAAATGCTGCCAAATGATTTCGATCAAACTGAACCTCATCAATACGTGTATCTAAATTCAGCTGCAAATCTATACGTCCGCATACTGGGCATGAATAAAATTTTGATGCAGCCGATATATCTACATCTAACCAAGCATTCGAATTACACATAGGACATTTACATTGTTCACTCATTTTGTCACCTCATTTTATTTTAGCTTTTCATATGTTATCTTGTCATCGTTTCCAACGATATTATATTGCTCATCGATATAGAATAATTTACTTCCTTCAAATTCATAATCTATATCATCGCACTTCCAAATAGCTATATTGTTTTTATGTGTAAAATATGACATATATTTCACACCGTCTATTGGCAGTTCTTTTAACGCTTTTGCTATAACATGAGATACTTTATAATCTTGTTCTATATAGTCAGGCATAGTCAAATATAATTCTACGCCACGAAAAAGCACCTCCGCATCTAATTCCTCATCCTCATTATATCGTTGGAATTGTTCTATGATGAAATCATCATTTATATTTGTTCTTAGCCATGTTGCAAAATCAAATATTTTAAACTCTTTCTTTTGACGAAATTTCCCTACGGAAATATAACTGCCACTTGTAGGTTTCATTTCCGCAATTACAGTTTTCAAATCTTCGGCTATATAAAACACGGATTCTCCGGCATCATTCAAACGCCCAGCTTTACAACTGGCAGCAGGAGCTTTTCCAGATTCTTTTTCATTAAATGCTCCCGCTAAATGTCCATTTATCTCTATAATACCTTTTCCTGTATTCACATCTTTCTCAAAGTTCACCGTTCTCGCACGATAATATTCAATATTTTCAGTCTCAAAGACCGGCAACAGCTTAAATAGTTTTTTATACGGTTCTAGGAGATTATCAATAGTCTTACCTTTAAGTGCGTTAAAAACAAGTCCACGGTTATTCAAAATAGCAAAACGTGACATCCATTTCTTTTTTTGTTGCTCTAAATCCAAATCTATATCCATATTCACAAATCCTCGCTATCCAGTAATATTACTCTGACTGTATTATACTTTATATTTCTCAACAATTACAATGACAATTTGCAAATATATAGAGGCAGCCTCTCGGCTGCCCCATACACTTTCTCTCTATCCAAACACCATCTCCATCCCCTTCGCCGCATCCAAAGGATACGCCTTCACAAACAGCCAAAGCCTCTGCTTTGTCATCCCCTTCTCTTCCATCCATTCCTGCACGGCCTCCACCTTCTCTGGACTCTCTGCCGCATACATCAGCAGATTCAATGCAGTATGCATATTCTGATTCTCCTGGGTTACCGGAAATTTTGCTTTCCTGACCCGAAAACTCCGATCCGCAATCTTTACCTTGACCGAATCCTCCGACTGCACCATGTTTGTAAATATATATTCCATCTCCGGCTGTTCTTCAATGATCCCTGCATGATAAGCCGCCGACTCGTAAGCATACACGCCTTCCACATTCCCATTTCTCTTGATATATTTTCGGTACGCAATCTCGTCCGCTGTATATTCCTCCAGGGAATAGGCATTCCAGGACAGCTTTCTGAGATACCCGTTTTTGATCAGCCCATTCATGACCGAGTTTAAATTATCTGATTTCATGTCCAGACCCTCTCGAATGTCTTCAATGAAGCAGATTCCCCCGTTGATCTCGCAGGCTCTTTTTACAGCCACGTAAACATTGGAGCGGACGCTGTACTCACTCCTGCTTCGGATCGCGGGCGTACAAAGGATACATCTCTGACCGGCAAGAAAATTAGGCGGATAAAGCTCCGTATCGGTTCCGCAGCGGTGATGCCGGATCTTTACCTTTGTTTTCTCGTTCACATACGGAACAATCAAGTCATATTCCCCATTTCCCAGGATCCTTACTTTTTCTTCAAATGTATCTCGGTAACGGTTGTCACTGTTACAGATACGGCAGAAAGGATGGTCCAGGAAACCTTTCAAGTGAATCGTAAACTCCCCGCCGCACGACAGGCACTGAACCCGGATGAGCTGGCCTTCGCCTTTTGCCCCGTTATATTCCAGCAGCCGGAACCTTGTTTTTGTCGGATCGATCCGCCGCTGTATTTCCTCCAAGTCCACGCCGGCCTCACAGGTGCATGCCCGCCTTCCCCAGATCATATCGGAAAAATTGACATTCCTGATACTGCCGCAAGTCTTATGGAGAATTTTTGTCTGCTTTCCAAAGCCCTGGAATGGCTCCAGCATTTCATAATTTCCATCTCCCAGATGTGACAGATAGCGCTCTGCAATGGCGTCATCCGTCAGGCTCCGGTCACATTCCGGGCAGCCCACGCCGATCTCAGGGCCGTATTTGTGAATGTAGAACTCATTTCCGCATTTCGGACAGCGCACCTTCAAAATCGGCTCAAAATTTTCCAACACCTCATAGGACTCCAGGAAGGGAAGATCGGAATCCCGAAATTTAAGAACCGCTTCATAAAATTCCCCATATTCCTCAAACAGGAATGCCAGCAATGCCAGCATTTCTTCCATTACAATGCTGTCCTGCCCCATCAGCTTCCGAATCCGGACGGCAATGTCATCCGACTGAAAGAACGGGGCAAAGCCCGCATCCGCTAGCCCGGATACCAGGCCTCCATAAGGATATTCCGGGTGGAAGCCTTTCTCTACAAGCTGCCTGCGGACGGCTTCCTTGGTCTGAGCAAGGCTGATTCCTGCCGCCGGCTTCCGATACATTTCCTTCACAAAGCTGCTGAGACGTTCCTCAGCCTCCATACAGGCCTTCAGCCTTAACGGCTCTTCCCCGACGATCCTGCCTTCCATTACCCGGCATCGAACCAGCGGCTTTCCGTTATGGACACGGACTCCCGGCAGCTGATCCTCCACACGAAGGTACCAGCTGCCCTCCCTTGCATGCAGTTCCGTAATCTCTGTCTGGCATGTGGAAATACAGGTCTTCCTGTCCGTGCGGGGCCGCAAAATGAACTCCGCCAGTTTTACCTGCTCCCCAAACGTCCGCAGCGGCAGCATGGCATAATAATCCGTATGGAACCGAAGAAACTCCTCCACGCTTGGGAACTTCCTGTGAAGAGCGTGCAGGCTGCAGAGCCGCTCCAGATTCAGTATGTAGTCGTATCGAATCGTTCCCCTGATTTCCGCATCCTCCCTGGGATTAAAAAATGTCCGGAAAAAGCGTGTTTCCTCGCCTTTGTTTCCCTCGATCCGGTTTTCCTGCAGGATGCGCTCATACCATCCGTAGAGCAGTTCATCATCCTGGATTTTTAATACACGCGGCAGCAGCATAGGCTTCCCTCCCATAAGTTTTGTTTCTTATATTATGGTCCGTCTGCCTGCAATTACCGCACAAAAAGGGGCCTCCCTCTCAGGAGACCCGGAAACAGATGTTACTTTTTATTGTTCTCCGGGGGATACGCCCTTTCTCCCAGGACATATACCCCCTTTTCCACTCTTTTCAGATAACCGTTGTCATTGAGCCACCGGCAGATGCTCCTTCTTGCTCCATGACTGATTCCTGGAAGATCCTCCGCAATCCAGTGCCCTTCCCTTTCACATGTCTCCCTGGCCCGGTCAAACACCGCAAACCGGTCGTTGATCAGCGTTTCCGGCCTGGATGACCGAAAGCGGAACACGGCGGACGGTGTGGGCCGGATCAATTCCTGGATAATAAAGCTTCTGGATTTATGGAATACGGTACCGTCCGCACACCGGACCGTTACCCGGTCTCTTTGGATTTCCTCCACATTGTACAGGCCATCCGTGCAGTCACGTACCGCCTGCTCCACATATTCCCTCGGCCAATTCACCGGAGTACAGAGCGGACAACGGTATCCCTCCCGGAAGCCGTCCGGCGTTATCGCAAACCAGGTGCCGCAGGACGCATGGCGTACCAGCATCTTATCCCGGTATCCCCCGTAGGGCGATATCCTGACGTACTCCTTCCCGGTAAGCGCCTCCATGGCCTGGTCAACGGATAAGGACGGCACGTATCGCGGGCTGCAGATACGGCAGGTGCGATTAGGAAGAAAGTACACCGGCTTTACGTCAAAAACCCCGCCGCATTTTTTATGCCTGATCCGTATCTTTCTCCCGGAAGGATCTTCCACGAAGGATTCCGCCAAAAACTCCCGGCGTTTCTTATCAATCAGATCCTGATATTCGTCCAGACTGAGTACCACTTCACATTTGCAGCGTTTCTCCCCAAACACGATGTCATAAAAATCATCCCTGTAAGCTCCGCAGGTATCATGGATAACCCTGCACGCCTTGATCTTTTCGTGGACATAATCCGTATGGTATTTTCCGTCTCCCAGCCTGGAGAGCATCCGGTTGGCAAGTTCTTCCGGGGACAGCTTTTCATCGCAGCTCGGACAGCCAAGCCCCATGAGCAAAGCGTAGGGATGCGTGTAAAATTCGCGGCCGCAGCCGCATTTCAGCTTTACGATCACCCCAAAATCGGAAAGGAGTTCAAATCTCCCCTGCAGCTCCGTCCGCAGCGCCCGCTCCTGCCCCGCAGTGTCCGCGCCCATTTCCCGGACCGTAAGATATGTTTCGGCGGCCTGGAGCAGACACTCCCCATCCTTTACCTGCCTCTGGAGAAACAATTCAAACCGATCCATGCCGTTAAAAGCACACTGCATGCCGTACCGTTCCCTGATCCGTTCATATGCCTCCGACACCGCAAGGCCTTCTTTTTGGATTTTATTCTGGACGCTTCGGATGATCTCCGTGAAATCGGTATAGGCCGGTTCCCGGTAAAGCCCCGCCAGGAATCCGCTGCGGAAAATTTCCGTCCTCATCTCCGCCACGGCCTCCTCCCCGTCGGTGCGGAAAGCATCTGCCTGTTCCCATAAATCTGCCGCCCTCTCCGTGCGGGCCATTTTCAGGGGACATAAATGTTTCGGGCAGATTTTCATTCCGGGTATATGGTGTTCCGCATGGTAATAAGCTTCCCCATACCGTTTTATGTCCTCTCTCATACAGTCCGGACAGAGCTTGAGATAGGGAAGGCTTCTTGTCGTCCTCACGGGCCGGATGAAATTATGGGCGCCGTGCAGGACGGCTTCCATATACCTGGCCTGATGGGAAAAACGCATGAACGGAAGGATTGTCCCCGTCGGCAGCATTTCAAACACCAGACGGCGTATATCCGGAAAAGAACGGAGCCTTATGTTTTCGGCCGCTGCCCGTTCTGCATCCGTGACATAATCATATGGGATTTTGGTGCCCCTTCCCGTACCGTACCCGATGCCAAAGTTACGGAAGGCAAACCGCCGAAAGGATTCCGGTTCCTCATTATACCGGTACATGCGCAGCGCAAACCCGTAAAGCAGTTCCCCTTCATATGGCTTTTCACAATAAGACAGCATTTAGATTCCTCCCGCCGCTTTCTTCATGTCTTCCATCAGTTCCTCATCGCTTAAGACCGGTCTGGGACTCTTTTCCTCTTTCTTTCCGGCCCTCTTCTTCCGGCCTGGGATCCTCATTTTTTTCAAAACACCCATCACGGCCTTTGTTTTATCCGATACCGGCAGCTCCGCAAAGCCCTCTTCTTTTTCCGCCTCTTCGTATGCCGCGCTGATCATCGCCTCACTGTAAATGTCAAATACGTTCATAATGCTGCTTCGAACTGCCGCCATGTCCGCAACCCGGCCATAGGATTTTGCATTCAGCATGCCCTTTAACTCCGCTTCCTTCTTTTGATATTCGCTGTTTTCTCCCTCTCCCCGGATGGAAGTGCGGTAATCCAGACGTCCTTTCAGGTTTTTGTCCCTGGACACACGGATCATGGCGCCCATCTTTTCCAGTTCCCTGGTGGTAAGCAGCCCCCTCAGATACTCGCAGTCCATCTTTTCCGGGCAGTTTCGGAGTATGGCGTGTCTCTGAATGGTAAAGCAGATGGTGGTAATCGCGTCAATGGAGCCTCCGGACAGATCCGCAATCAGCTCCGCCGTTCCATCAGAGAACGGAACGGGAATCTCCGTAAACTGATACTGCCACAGTACGGATACCAGCTGCTTCACGTATTCCCTCTCCATGCAGTACTCATCCGCCTTTACCGTGATCCCCGCAATGCGCCGGTATATTCTCAGATCCCCGGCGATCTTGTCCATGGCGTCCGGCGTGCCGATACAGCACAGGGCAACCCCGCTGTTCGAGGTTATGGCCAGAAAGTTCTCAAAGGATTTTGCGGAATTTGCCTTGAAGTCCATCTGCTGGATCTCGTCAATGATAATCATGCCTATGGAAAATTTCTTTATGATCTGCGTCATCATATTGCTCGCCCGTCCGACATTGCTTGTCTGCTTCGAAAACATTTCGCTGTAATATGAATCCTGGCCCAGGAGGTCATCCATCTGCTGGCCGAACTGTATGAACAGCGCCTTCAGGTTGCTGTTAGCCGGAGCGGTAAGAAGCACGATTGGAATCTGGATATAGGAAACCTCATCCAGTTCATGAATGATAACCTTCGGGAACTTCCGCAGCGTCAGCCGGATGGCCGACGTTTTTCCAGAGCCAGCCGTCCCGATAACGGAAAAGGCGGGAGGGGTGCTCATCAGGTCATTCCGGCGGGAGCACATGGCCGTCGATACCGTATGCCCGTCCAGGACGATCTCTGCAGTCTTCCCGGTCTCCGCAAGCCTGTATTCACGGTTGGCATAGCTGCGGATCAGGCAGTTATGGAGCGTGGACTCAACACTTGCATGAAACGGGAGGGGAAGCCTCACATCCTTGATTCCAAACAGGATCCTCTGCCTTTCTTCCGTCCCCATTTTTGGAACCAGTCGGCTGTCATATCCCGGAAGGGGAACGGCATGGCTTCTGTACAGTCCCTGCATATCCTCTTCTTCCGGAAGAGCGCATATATTGGGATTATTTTCATACCCATCATACCTGCGGTACCGTGCCGCCACAACATCGTTTTCATCCAGGAGCCTTGCATCATACTGAGCGGCGTCACGCGAAACATACGAAAGATTAAAATTCCGGATTTTCTTCATCCATATCACCTCCGTTAATTGAATTTTGAGAGTTCTTCCGTCATTTTGAGGAATTCTTCCATGGAAGCGGGCTGCATGGGTGCCTCCTGCCTGATTTCAACGGCAGCCGGCTCCGGAACTTCCGTTTCCGGAAGCAGCAGCTTGCCTTTGGCATCCGCATCCCGCCTTACGAGCTCCCTGCCATCCTCTTTCCGCGCCGCCCGAATCTCCGTGGTCTTGTTTTTCCCTTTGGATTCCGGACTGCCCAAGGCCTTCGCCGCTTTTGCCGCATCCACGATTTTCCGGGTTTCCTTTTTCGCTTCCCGCCTGTACTGGTCATTGATCGGACGGTAGGCCGCCTCATTCTCCTTCTTCATCTCATACAGTTCCAGATATTCTTTCCACGACATTCCCAGGAAGCTCTTCTGCTCATCTCTTAGAAAACTCAGCGGGATCGTGATCAGCCTGCCGTTTTCCATCCGGTAAATCCGGTCCACCAGACGCGGATCGTAGCGGATTCCGGAAATCTTTATCGACTTCTTTTCTTCCCGGTTCATCTTCATGCTCAGTTCCAGAAACCAGCTGCTCTCATCCCAGTAATACAATCCCTTGTAGGAAATGCCTTTCCCCGAAGCACGGAACGGAATATCATTTCTTAACAGGGCGAAATACAGCATGTCCCTGTTTTTATCCGTCACCTGCCTCGGCGATTGGATATTCCGAATGCCGTATTCCCAGATTGCCATGGGGCATTGAGCAATTCCGCTTTCGATCATCTCCCTGGTATAGGGATAATTCGGGCGGATCTGGCGGTTAAAATATTTCACGAACTGGTACATCATGCTGCGGCTTTCCTCAATGGTAAGGACTGCCTTTTGCTTGTGATTGGAATTGTACCGTCTGTAGGTCTCTCCCGCATCCACAAGCTGCGATTTCATCAGGGTCTGGAACTGATGGAAAAACTGCTCCACCGTACCTTTAAGGCTTCCGGTAGCCGGTGCAACAAAATGATGGTTAATTCCCATCTCCTTGCACATACGGGAAAACTCCTTTGATTCATACTCCGCGCCATGGTCCGTCCGGATGGAGGTCGGGATAAAGCGGGACGGGAAAAGTTCCGGCGTCAGCTCCACTCCATATCTTGCCGCTTCTTCCGTGTGATCGTCCAGCAGGGTGTACAGAAGATCCGTTATCCCCGTAATGCTGTTATTTTCAAATCCGATCCAGCAGGCCACCAAACAGCAGCTGTACACATCCACCGCGCAGTACATAACGCCCTTCCCAACAAGCTGGCTGCGGTTCCGAAGGGATACGTTGTAATTGTCCAGCTCCACTGCATCGATCTCCAGCATCTGTCCCGGATAATAGACTCCGGACTGAGCGTTTCCTTTGAGCAGCCGATGATTATTGCGTCTTTCCCTGGCATTCATCTTTGCCTGCTTCAAGGTCATGTTATTTTCCTCCAGTCTCCGATTGACGTAGTAATTAAAACGGCGATATGTAGGAGGTGCCAGTGCCGTATTTTCAAAATGCTCCGCTACCATTTCATCATATACGGCCTGTATCGTCAGCTTTTCGCTGCTGTTCAGGAACTGGGCAAAATACTCATCATAAATTGATTTTAATTTTTCATCGTTCTCTATACGATTGGGATCATAGTATTTTGGTTTTGCGCCGCGAAGCTTAACCATTGAACAACCGCTATGGTCAATCATTTTCCTTCGATCCATCAAGGAGTATTCATTTCTTCCTGACTGAAGATATTCCCTTACTTTTTTTCGGACATACTTAGGAGTACAGATAAATTGATCAATCAGTTTTAACAGTTCCGGTTTTGTCCTTTTCTTTGCCAGGTCATCCCAGTTCGGGTACAATTTATCCAACATATCTTCAATATAGTCCCGCTTCATCCGAATACTCGCTTTTTCATCGTCGGTAAGGTGTTCAATGGGATATCGTGCTTCCTCACTTGTATCAATTACAGCTTCATCCCGATTGAGAAAAGCGGAAAGGACCGTCTCATGCTCCCATTTGAAAATCATCTTATCCACGTTCATTTCTATCATCAGAATAAGTCCCCTGTGTTTGATCAGAATACGGTAAAGTTTCCCAAACAGGATAATTCTGTCACCAATTTTAATTTCCTTCAGCATAATATCCCTCCAGTCGGATTCATCCGGTATTCTCATCCCGTAAGGCCATCCGGTATCTGGCCTTTATATCGGGAAGCTCCCTGCACAATCTTGCATAAGGAACAGGACCATTTTCCATATCAATACGGATCTTCTTGTGAGCCACCAGATATTTAAGCATATCCTCCTCACTATTTACAAAGCGGGGATCATAAAATGCCATTGCCGCTTCCACGTTACGGGTATATACCGGATTCAGATCGGTTCGGAACACGATTTTAAACTCTGCCCCGTGTCGTCTCCAATATTCCTGTTCTATCTTCTGCCGTTCCAGAATGCGCCTCTGCTTCCTGGGTTCGAGGTTGGGCTGAAAGAGCGCGGATCGGTCTGATTTTACGCTGTATGCGGTCATATTCCCATTCTCATACTCCACGAGCAGATCCGTACTCAGGATATGGGAAGGTTTTCGAAATTCAAATTCCGTACAGATTTCCGCGACGATCTCCGGCGCCAGCATCATCTGTTCCTTAATCTCTTTAACCCCATCCCTGAATCGGATTATCCAGAACAGCTCTGCCTCTCCCTGGGATAACAGTTCCACTTTTCGTCCGGCAATCGGATCATAAACACTTACCGCCGTTCCGATGCTGCCAGACTCCCTTGCCAAAATGAATCCCGTATAATCTGATCCTTCTCCAAGACATCTCTTTTCAGCCAGCTTTGTTTTGTCGTTTTTCATTTTCATATAACCTTCTCCCAACATTCTGTTTTTCCATAACGATGGAATCCAGAGCTGCGATATTGGCAACAACAATCGTATTGATTTCTTAGTTTTTCTTAATTTATAACTATATTTTTTATATTATATTGTTTTATTTACTTTATATTTTAATATTTCTTATATTTTAATATTAAATAATAATGTTTTATATTATTACTTATGCTAAAATGGACTTAACGTATTTACATGAAGGAGAGCTAAAGAATGCCGGCATATATGTACCTCCGGGAAACACCCTCCACAGCCCCATTAAAAGAACAGATAAAATATGCCCAAGAACATCAAATTGCAGAAGAACATATGCTGGGCCCCAAGCAGTATGCCAGGGAAAATTGTAAAGATATTACCCAGTTAATCGAACGTCCTCTTAAGGCAGGGGATCAATTAATAATCCGAAATCTGTTCCTTGCCGGTCATTCACATCAGCGGATTTATAATGTACTCACCCTGTTCCACAAGTATCGGATACAGTTGCAGATCGTTGACATCAACTACTTCGATCTTGTTCCTGCTTCCGGGGATCCCCGTTCGAAAAATGACGATTATGCCAGGCTCACTGCCTTTTTGCGGGTTTTTATTGAAGATAACAAACGGAAGAATCTGATCCATACAAATTCCCCGCTAAAGCCCCGTGGGAAAGGACGTCCACCCAAAAATTGGAACACACTACCGTCGAATGTACGGGAGATCATCATACGCCATTGTGAAAATCTGTACACTTACCCGGCGACCCGCGCACTGGAAGACATCAATAAAACCGGATACGCCCTCGGTGTAAGCCGCTTTCAGGTCATTAAACGTGAATACAAAAATCTTACAAAGCAATCGAAAAGAAAGCTTTGATTTACAAGGATCGGGCAGTTATCTCTGTTATGGAACTACCCGATCCTGTCATTATCTCAGAAACGCGGGATATCATACGGATCCGTCATATAATCATCATACATGATTTCCGTGAGCGGATCACCATCATAGGGGATATGCCGGGAGCGGCATGCATACGCCGCCATGCAGCAGGCATATTCCGCTCCGTCAAGAGCTCCGTCCTCATAGACCGGCTGTACCGCCGTGCCGATCGCTGTCTGCTGCTCCCAGTCATGTTTCAGCAGTTCCACCAGCTCTCCATTAAGTTCAAGAAGCTGCAATGCCTCATCCATTGACCCGACACGCTCCGCATATTCACAGGCGATCGCCTTCACCTTTTCATATTCCCGACATGCGAGCATTCTTTTGCATATATCTTGCAAGCTCTCTTTAAATCCTTCATAAAACGCTTCGTAATAGGAAAATGGTACAAGATCAAAATACAGGTTTTTCAGTGTTGACATACAATCACTCCTTTTTTCGTTCAGTAGCCGCCTCAAATTCCTCGTCCGGTTCGAAACCTGTCCCCAAAAACATAACAAAATTGATCCGGCTTCGGATTTCATCCCTTTTTTCCTCATATTCGGCCATGTTGCGGACTCCCATCTTTTCTAATTGCGCCAACGTCAAAGGATTCTTAGTCGGAAAATCAGACATCTCCATCACCTCCTCTGTCTTTCGTACCGGGAATCATCAGCGTGCATCCCGGTTCTATCAAGTTTTCCTGTCCCTTCACTTCTACGAGGAGAAACTTTAGCCCATGTGCCTA